>Ga0208331_100068_pt1 | contig 33221 bp, 34 predicted proteins | sample DeeseametaMP1648_FD_184184 | JGI IMG/M metagenome (GOLD analysis project Ga0208331, IMG submission 184184) | Marine microbial communities from the Deep Pacific Ocean - MP1648 (SPAdes) | ecosystem: Environmental > Aquatic > Marine > Oceanic | place: North of Tokelau, South Pacific Ocean... | reverse complement strand
TTAACCCATTAGGTGGAGTATCCAAATTTTGAGACTATATCGTCATATGTCTCTCCCTTCAGACCAGCATTGCCTGGTCGCACTCCCACGTGGGAAATCCGCGACTGATCAGAGGCTCGGAAGCCGGAAGTCGTCGGGCTCCCCGCCTAAAGAGTCCGGCTTCTCAGGATTCAGTAGATCACGAATCGATTCATAGAGTTCCCGCGGCGCGTGGATGTGACTGCCATATTCGGTGGCTTGCTGGAACAGATCGAGCGGCGTACTCTTTCCCCCGTCGCGTAAGCGCAGATCGCCGCCTCCATCAATGAGAGCTTGGTAGGTCTCCAGCCAGTAGTCTTCTAGGTACGCAAGATTGTGCAGAGCAGCACGTCCCTGATCGTCTGGAAGGTTCGGGTCCTCCCCTAGGGACAACAAGAACTCCACGATTCCGACCCCTTCGACACCGTAGTTGGCAAAGTAATCGGTTCCAAAATTGACGGCGTTTTGACCCCAGTTATTCAGCTGATTACACCGACATCCGGAATCCGCCAGTAGTTTCCCCATTTCCAGAACGACCGAGGCGCTCAACGCATATCGTGTCTCACGCCGGATGGTGCAAATCAGATGTAAGCCAGTGTTCCCCAAGGCGTTTCGGACGTTCGGGTCTTCCCCTTGACCGAGTAACAAGTGGCCCAGTTCCAAGAATCCTTTTTTGACCGCTAGCAAAAAGGGTGGGGAAGTATCCAGCCATTGAAACCGAAGCGTCTCGTCAGCTTGGTAGCGAGCCAGTAAAACTTCCTCATTCCCAGCTCTGAACTGTTTCAACAAATCTTCACTAGTCATCGATTCTCTCGCACTGTGAAAAGTTCTCGGGAGTGAGAGACTTAGCCTCGCTTCGAGAAGAGAATTGCTGACTGGAGGCCTGGAGCGGAGACACAGCTGTGACTGTGGAGACTTTCAGGTTTCCCACGTGGGAACGACCTTCCCATTCACAGCTGTGTTTCGGGGCGGGCGGACCGGGTCGGGTTTGTGGACAGACATTTTCCCCACGTGGGAGAGGGACGACCCCAAATTTACCCACCTCGGAAAAACACGAGACCCATTGAGACCAGCAGAATAGAGTCTATAATCAGTTTATGAAGATACGCGAATTCATCCTGGTTTTTTCGGTGGTAGCGATGGTCGCGTTGCTGCTCTTCAAAAACGAACCCGACCGTTCCATCTCCGAGACGAACCCACCGGCTAAAAAAACGGCAGAACCCTCCCTGCCGGCGGCGTTTTCTGAAATGCCCAACCCTCAGGTCTCGACAGATTTCGAGTTCGCAACCGATTGTGACTTCGGAACTGGAGAGGTCCCTGAACCACCAGAAAAGACCGACGGGTTGGTACTTGTCGGGAAACAAGCCTATCTTAAGAATTGCGCTCTTTGTCACGGGGTCGAATTAGACGGTACCGGCGATGGTGGTCGCTCGCTCATTCCCCCTCCCACCAACCTCCGACTATCGCAAAACTTCAAGTACGGCTACGACCCCCGAAGCATCTACAAAACGACGGCCTATGGTATCGAGGGAACCGGCATGGCCCCCTGGGACGATATCATCACCCCTAACGACATGTGGGCCATAGCCTTCTACATCGAATCACATCAGCCCCGGTAACAGGTTCTCCTCACCCGAAATAGAATTCGCCAAGGTGAAACATATCAACCCTGGACTATTGGTCATCTTGCTTCTCTGTTTCCTTCTACCCGGCTGCGAGTCGGGCGGATCGTCGACCGCAGGATCGAGTTCCCGAGCAGGGTCGGCGGATCTGACCCTGAGGGTAGACTTCGGCTCGCTGAATCAGGTCTTGGCTCAGACCGACGGTGTGGTCAGCAGCATCCGAATTGAGATCCGTTCCGCCGCTACCGGCCAACCGGTGACCGAGACCAGAGTTCTATCTAGACCGGCGACCGGCACCGTCGCCGCCACAACCTTCATCAATATTCCACTGGGGCAGCTTGTCGTGAGCGCCGACTTCCTCAACGCGGCAGGAGAGGTGCTGGGACGCGATTCGGAAGTTGTAAACCTTGTGGCGGGTAGCCCGGTCACGATCTTTCTATCCTTCCTCGAAGCGGTCACGCCCGATGAGCCCGATACACCGGTGACAACGACTCGAGAATTCGTGGTAGCCGCGAATGTTGAACAACTACTTGTCTTCGAACTCGTACCCGACACCGGTGCACTCACCCAGCAGTTCGTTCAAGACTTCGGCGACAACTCTCTCCCGTTTTCGGTGGACATCCGGAGTGACGGATTTGTGTATGTCACATTTACTTTCCTCAGCCAGATCCAGCAGTTTCAACTGAATCCATCCAACGGCTCCTTGACACCCCTAACGGCTCTTGCTCGCCCGCTACCTGAAGGCGGCGCCCTGAGCCCGGACGGACGTTTCTTCTTCCATTGCCAACCGCTTCTGACAGACCCAGGCGCTGTTCGGGTCTACAGCCTCGACCCCACCACCGGAACACCGACGGAGATTCCCAACTCTCCCTTCATCATTCCGGGAGCCAACCAGCCGCAACGTATCTTTGTTCACCCGAACGGTCGCTTTCTCTACGTGGCCGAGCGTATTTCGCCGCTGACGTCGGGCGTCTTCTACGCTTTCGAAATCGACGGAACCACGGGCGATCTGACCCAAATCGGCGGAGCCGTGACGATCACTTCTCCCCGTGCTTTCGCCTTCGCCTTGAGCCCCGACCAGAGTACCCTCTACGTCTCGGGCAACAGCTCTATCATCGATGGTTTCACGATCGATCCCACCGACGGCACGCTCACCCTTGTCTCCCCTCCGTATCCCGCGGCTGTCGACCCTCAACTGGGAGAGATGGTGGTGGACCCCGTTGCCGATATCCTCTACGTTTGCGGCACCACCCAAGGCCAAATCGAGGCCTTTAATCTGGACGGCACGGGTCGCCCCACGACCCAGCTTAGCGGCTCCCCTTACTCCCTCGGTAGCAACGGCACCCTCACCCTCAAACGCAGCCCTTCAGGGGGATATCTCATCGCAACTAGCACCGGAGACGGAGCCGGGGAAGGCAACATCTCGGTCCTGCGCATCGAACCGGACAGCACGCTCACCCTCGTACCGAGTAGCCCGGTACCGGCGGGGACGGGTACCTTCGATCTGGACGTCGTTCAACTGACCTTTTAACCCACCAGTCGAAAGGCTCAAGAGGCTGGTGAGGATTCTCCCTCACGTACAATCTGCAAGACGTCCCTATGGCCCGGAATCTTGGGCCAGTATTTGAGATTGACCAGCGGCAAACTGGTCTCTCCCGAAAAGATCTCTTTGACCTCGGGAGTCGCCGAAACCGCATCGGCGGTGGCGAAAAACTTCTCCCCGGCAAACCGATAGTTCGTCTGGGTCAGGAGAATGACATCTTCTCCACTCTGAGCACAAACCGGACAGTTGCCCGCCTGAGCAGCCGGCAGCGCCGTTCCGCAGGTCGCGCAATTCCCGGCCACACCACCGTCGGCTAACTTTTCCGTTTCCTCGGTCTCTTTCTTGGGCGCGCGATAGATTCTGACACGAGTCTTCCCTCCGCCACTGCTCTTCTTTTTCTTGGCGGTAGACGAGTACCGAGCTGTCTTTTGCCTGCCGCCTCGTCCTTTCAACGGATTCTCGCTCGACTGGCTGGTCTGCGCCGCCTCTTTGGTCTCGGAAATCCGCTTGACCGAGGAGTCCTCCGATTCACCGGCGGTCTGGCTGCCTACCTGCCTTTCGGAAACGGCACCGACCTCCGAAGGCCCAAACCCGAACTGTCCGCCCGGAGAAAGCTGCCAAGCACGACGGCGTAAATCCGGCTCCGCGTCCAGTGGGTCCAACTCCCCGCGTTTTCCCCAGACTATTGCCGGGACGGTGTAGTCGAAGTCGACGTTGTCGCCGGTGTAGTCGCGCCACTTCGAACCTTCGTAGCTTGCGTCTCCAGTCGGCCTGGGTCCAATGACGGAGGGGCTGTTGTGGGTAGGCGGTCCCGGGTCCGGGGATTCGGCAGGTCGTAGCATATGCGACTCTTCCGAACGGACGGCCCAGCCGCCGGAGAGCTGTTGGATGTCTCGGGGAAGAGGCGTATTTGTTGTCTCCTCTCCTTGGGGAGAGGCGACAGGTTGAGCAGTTTTGACCGGCGCTGCTACGGGAGGAGTCTCGGCTATCGACTGAGGCTCTTCTACAGGATTCGACGGGTTGGCTGCCTCAGCGGACGGTGGGTTTACGGCTCGCCGGGTCGGCGGGGTGACTCCCTCCGTCTGCTGCGGCTCGGCCGAGAGCGCAGCCGTTTCTACCTTCCTGCCGGAGGCGACGCTCTTCTCCTCAGGTGTAAGTGGAACACTCTCGAGTGGGGTGGGGTCGTGATGATTCGGCGGCTTCTCGCGCTCGTTCGCCAGGGACGCCGTATCACGGGCGACACCTGAGCCGCGCGAAGACACAGAGTCGGATTGAGTTCGAGCAGATCGGTCTTCTTTCGACTCTTCCGATACCGGACCAATGGGCGCGGTAACCCCGGAAGAGAACTCCGAAGCCTCCACCGTTTCGTGCGGCGTTTGCTCCCACGGGTCCCGAGGAGGAGAGAGAGTGGAGCGGGGCGGCTCGTTCCGCGCCGCCACTTGCTCGTCCGCCTGTTCCAGTGTGACCGGAAGTTGGTTCTTCACCATCGGCCGGCGTTCTGTCGACCCGTGCTCCTCCGGGCTTGAGAGCGGGGGACGAGGTACGGAAGCCTCCCGGGTTGTCACCGGATCGCCTTTTCTCGAATCCTGAAGTTCGACTGCCTCCTGACCGAGCTGCCTGGGGAGAGCCGGGCCCATGGCTCTGTTGTGGGGCTGGGAGCCGAGAATCGCCGGCTTGTCTTCGGAAGCCGGAGGACTGGGACGATGCCCAATCGTGCGGGGGTACTTCACGTTTCCGGCAAGAGGCGGTTTGCCGACAACAATCGGGTCGATCGGCTTGACCCCGGTCGGAGGGGGCTTGATCGGGTTTGTCGGCACCGAGGGCGTGACGAGCGGTGGTTTGCCGATGATAATCGGACGGATGGGAGCGAGAAGGCCGCCTCCTATGGACGGCGGTTTGACAGGCTTATCCGCGGGTGGAAATTCTCGGACGCCGGTCGGAGGAACCCTGATCGGCCCGCTTATGGGCGGCAGAAGTTCGAGGAGTCCGCTTACCGGCGGCTTGATAGGGTTAATCGGAAGGGAAGGCGACACCAAGGGCGGTTTCCCCCCGGCGATTGGCCAGAACGGATCGAGTATACCTCCACCAATCGTAGGTGGCTTCACCGGTCCACCCGAGGGAGGCGTCGGAAATTCGAGAACTCCTCCGCTCACCGGTGGTTTGATCGGATGAACTGGCAGCGAGGGCGTTGCTAAAGGCGGTTTCCCCCCGGCGATCGGCCAGAACGGATCGAGCACGCCCCCACCGATAGCGGGTGGCTCCATCGGACCACCCGTAGGCGGAGGAAATTCGAGGACTCCTCCGCTCACCGGTGGTTTGATCGGATGAACTGGCAGCGAAGGCGTTGCTAAAGGCGGTTTCCCCCCGGCGATCGGCCAGAACGGATCGAGCACGCCTCCCCCAATCGTGGGTGGCTGCACCGGCCCACCCGAAGACGGGGGCAAATCGAGAACTCCCCCAATCGCGGGAGGCTTGACCGGCAGCGAAGGGACGCCGATCTGAGGAGGCCAAGTCGGCAGCTTACCGGGCCTGGCCGGCAACTTTGGACGAGACTCGATTGCTACGGGTAGCACGGGGAAGTCGATGTCGCCCGGCTTCGATGGGCCGAGCGGCGGTTTCCCCGGCCGAATCGGAAGTGGAACCCCACCTTCCACGGACGGAGGCGACCCTCCAGGCTTGGGCGGAACCCAGGGCCACGGCTGGATGACCCCTCCCGGCCGAATCGGACCGGGACGAACTCCACCCTCAGGCCCGGGAAGTCCACCCGGCTTAGGCGGAACCCATGGCCACGGCTGGATGACACCTCCCGGCCGAATCGGACCGGGACGAACTCCACCCTCCGGTCCGGGAAGTCCACCCGGCTTAGGCGGAACCCATGGCCACGGCTGGATGACCCCTCCCGGCCAAATCGGACCGGGACGAACTCCACCCTCAGGCCCGGGAAGTCCACCCGGCTTAGGCGGAACCCAGGGCCACGGCTGGATGACACCTCCCGGCCGAATCGGACCGGGACGAACTCCACCCTCAGGCCCGGGAAGCCCACCCGGCTTGGGCGGCAACCAGGGCCACGGCTGTATAACACCTCCCGGCCGAGGCGGCCTCCCCGGGCGCACCGGACCTGGCCGAGGCCCTTGACTGGGACGGATCGACTCACCTGCCGACGGGGCATCAGGCCCCGGCGCTCCAGGACGGGGCCAACTGATCGGCAGCGGCCAGAACGGACCCCAGATTACACCACCAATGGGCCAGAACGGAAACAAGAAATTCCATATCCCGCGCCATCCTGGCATGCCGACCCCGCCGGGCCGTGGAGACCCCTCGACCGGAGGCGTCGAACTCGGCATCGAGGCCGGAGTAGACGGACCCGGTGTGGGAACGGACGGCGGCATCGAACCGGCAGAACCCGGCGTCGGACACGACCGCCCGGCCAGACCAGGCTTCGAACCCGACGGCGTCGGCCCAACCGCTCCTTGTCCGGAAGCGGGCATCTGGGCAGCAGCGACTGACCCTTTCGGCAGCGGTCCGCCAAGTGGCAACGCTTTCCCACCTTCGGCAGGGCATCCCCCATCTTCCGAAGAGGAAGCCTTGCCCGTTTCTTCCGAGCCTTCGCTGCGACTCTCTTTTGCTTCGCTCTCTTCCTCGTCATCGGGCAGCCAGGCTGAAAACGTCTTCTTGCTAGTCGACGACCCCGACGGAGTCGACCTCGAGGCCGCCAACCCCGTATCGACCGTCCCGCGGAAAGCCGGCGGCTTCGGCGTGCTCGGAACGAACGGCGACCTCGGCGGGCTCGAAACAAACGGCGCAGCCGGAATTCCAGGCATCTGGCCCGCATGGTCCAAAAGTAGGTTCTTGATACAGTCGTAAAGCTTGGACGCCTGGGCCGACTGCTGAATACTGACCAGACGAGAGCGTTTGGGCTCCCCCGAGGATGTAGGTTCGTCGGAACACTTGGCCTGGCTCTGCTGACCAGGGGAACGTGTGACCCCCCTCGGTGGCCGGCCGGGACGAGATGACTTGGATGGACCCGTGGACAATCGCCCCTCCTCCTTAAGTGGTCTACTCCCCCCTTTCGACCAGAGTTGGAATTCTCATCTCTTCTTGCACCCTATTTTCGCTTCTCAATAACCGCAAAAAAGCCAAACACTGACACCTTTAGATGTCCACAACTTTTATATTTGGCAGATTTCGAAACTTGTTCACAACAGGTTAACAACTCTTTTACAAAACCCCACTAGTCGCTCCTCCAGCCACGCGGGATAACACCCATGTAAACAACAAACCGCAGATATGCACTTGGAGATATAAAATGGCTGATCTTTTCATCAACTCAGGACTTCGCCCCAACGTAGGACCCATCCGCACCCCCGGTCGTCCCGGAATCTCTCGTCCCGGCGGCATCATCGGACGCCCGGTCGACGGCATTATCAAGTCTCGAGAGAAGTGCATCGAGAAAACCAAAGAGAAGCTCTTCGGTGAAAAGTGTGGCGACAAGAGACTGGGCGAGAAAAAAGGCGACAAGGGCTTCAATGAAAAGCTCGGCGACAAGCGTCACGGCGAAAAATTCGGAGACAAATTCGGGGATAAGTTCGGCGACAAACTCGGCGACAAAAAGTGCGATAAGCTCGGCGAAGGAAAGCGCCACGACAAACTGGGCGAGAAGCTCAAGGACAAAGCGTTCGGAGAAAAGCTCGGTGACAAGTTCAACGACAAACTGGGCGACAAGAAAGGCGATAAAGGCCTTGGTGAAAAGCTCGGCGACAAGAGATTCGGCGAAAAGCTGGGTGACAAAAAGTGCGACAAGCTCGGCGAGGGCAAGCTCGGTGACAAGCGCGCAGGCGAGAAGTTCGGCGACAAGAGACTCGGCGAAAAGCTGGGTGACAAGTGCCGAGAGAAGTGGCAGGACAAGTTCACCGACAAGCTGATCGAAAACTGCAACTACGGCGCTGCCGACACCACCGGCACCATCCCCTCCAACCGCTTCTTCGTGAAACAAGGGTAGCATCTCACCTGGTCAGAACGACCCGGACATGGATAAAGACGACAACGGCAGCGTCCTCCTTTTTGGACACGGGAGCCACCCGGTTCTGGGCACTTTGTTCCAGCAACTGACGGCTCGCGGAAAACGCCGGGTCGTCTTTATTTCTTTGGAGAGCTTTCCGCAGGATGTGCACCTGACCTATCATCAGGTGCAGGGGAAGTTGGAGGGTCGAATCGGCCTTCTGGAAGAGGAGCCGATCGAGTTTTCCGACCTTGTTTCGGTGGTGCTCGACGACTATCAGATCGTCTCCCCCGCCGAGGGACTCACCCCGGAAGACTACGAGTACCGAAACACCGAGTCTTGGGCCGGCCTGAAAGGCTTGTTCCAGTGCCTCGCCGGACAGACCCTGGTGGCGAATAATCTCCCTGAAAAAGAGCACTTCGACTCCCGTCTAGGCGAAATCGCCTTGCTAGACAGCTACGGTCTTCCGGTGCCCGAACTTATGGTCACCAACGAGCCGGAGCGGGCCAAACTGTTTTGCCGGAAACATGCTAAAGTTGTCTATCGGCCGGTCCAGGGCAAGCATATGCCGTTCCGCAAGTTCGAATCCCAGGACCTGGATCGCCTGGAAGAGATCCGGCTCTCCCCCGTCCATTTCGAGGAGGAGCCCCAGGGTCGACTGGCAGCCTGTGTCAAAGTGGGAGACCAGCTCTTTCTCAATCCGCGTGAACTGGAGCTTCCCGACCAACTTCGGGAGAGGTTTTTGCAGCTCTGTTCGGAGCAGAAACTCCACCTGGCCGAGATTCGCCTTTTCCAGACCGACGCCGAAAGCGAATGGAAAGTCCTGGGCTTAAGTCCTTTCTTGACTTCGGCCGGAACGGAAGACCCGGAAGCGCTCGACGCCGCCTTGAGAATGTTGGAAAGCGGAGACACCGATATATGATCGTCATCATGGGTGATATCGACGAACCGATGATCGAGGACACCCTCGACGAATTGACCGAGCGTGGTGTGGAGCACTGCTACCTGTCGGCAGAGCACTTTCCTCACGAAGCGTCTCTCAGTTTGACTTTGCCCGGCGGAGGCAGCGGAATTCAGTGGCGCGACGGCTCTCGTGTGGAGTGGAGCGAGGTTCGTTCTCTCTATCATCGTCTCGGCTTCACCCATTTCGACGAGGAAGATGAGTACTCACCCGAAGAGGAAGCCTACGTGCAAGCCGAGTTCATGTCTCTCCTGAACCCGATTCTCAACACTCTTCCGGCCCGCGTGGTCAATCGCCCTCTCTCCTCCTCCACCAACGCCTCGAAGCCGTTCCAGGCAAACCTCATCCAACAAGCCGGCTTTTTCATTCCGGAGACTCTGGTCACCAACTCCCCCGAGGACGCGGCCAAATTCTTCGATCTTCACAACGGTCAGGTGATCTACAAATCGATCTCCTATGTCCGCTCTATCGTGAAGAAAATGAAGAAAGAAGACCTGGCCAGACTGGATACGCTGCGGACCTGCCCTGTCCAACTCCAAGAGATGGTACCGGGTATCGACCACCGAGTCCACGTCATCGGCGACAGAGTCTTCGCTCATCGCATCCAGGCCGAGCAAAACGACTACCGATACGACAAACAGGCCGAAATCGTGGCTCACAACCTGGACCCGGAGACGGAAGAGCGCTGCATCGACCTGGCTCGAATCCTGGACATGGAGATCGCCGGCGTCGACCTCCGCATCACACCCGACGGTGAGGCCTACTGCTTCGAAGTGAACCCTTCACCCGCGTTCTCCTGGTATGAGGTGAGGACCGGTCAGCCGATCACCTCGGCGCTTTGCGATTTGCTGATGGCTGACCCCGACTAGGTCTTTCGACATCAAGAGAGAACAGCCACCCATGCAAAAGTGGCTACTCCTCCTACTCTGTATTCTGACCTTCCCGGCCTCCGCCGACGACGAACTGAAGATCCCTCAAAATTTCGCCTCCCTCTGGGTCGATAAGACCGCGGTGGTTACGCCCGAAGCGGTCCAGGACACCGTGGCCGCTCTGAAAAAGCAGCAGGCCGACCCCGAGCACGTGATCGTGATGATCCACGGCTTCGACGTAGACCGAAACTACAGCACCACGCAGTTTGACGCTCTGGCCGAACGACTTAACAAACAGTTTGCTCCCACTCAAACCAAAGTCGCCTACGCCGGAATCCAGTGGGATTCCGCCAACGACAGCTCCGTCTTCCAAATGGACAAGGTCTATTGGGAGAAGATCTCGGTCGCCCGCAGCACCGGGCGCGGTCCCACCCGAGAGCTGCTTGCCGCCATCCGCAAGGAGTTTCCCAAGACCCACATTTCTATTCTGGCCCACAGCATGGGGTGCGAGGTCCTGGCCGCTGCGACCGTTCCGGAGATAAAGTACGACGACCAGGTGCCGTTCGTGCCTACCGCCCAGCCGGACAAAAGACTTCCTCTCGTGATGGCTGTTATGTGCGGCTCCGATCTCGACTACGATATCTGGGCAAAGAGTCAGGTCGCGCCGGACAGCAAAGAGAAAAGAAGTAAGATGACCTGGTCCACCGTGGTTCCTTACAACGGCCGAAAAGACAAGGTTCTTTCGATGCGCGGCAACGTGAGAGGGCGAGCCGCCGGCACGTCCTTCCCTAAGATGACCCTGGGGCAACTCGACGAGGTCGTCTCCAGCCGGCACATCATGCTAGACAACGAAGACATCCCAGAGGACCACGCCTTCGAAAAATATTACAACGAGGCCCGTTTGGCCCGAATCGTTCCCGTCATGCTGTACCTCGGCAACCCTAAAGGCGAAAAACCCCAGGAGATCGCCGAACTCGATCGAGTCCTGGCCGCACCCGCCAACTACGAAGCGTTGTTGCCGTTTCTAGACAGCGGTCATTACGGTCCGCTCTTCTATGCTCTTTGGCGGCTGGAAAGAATCAACTGCAAAGACGCTCGCCACCTGTGCGACGGTACTCTGGAGAAAGTCGCCCGGATGCTCAAAGACCAACCGAAAATGGTGTGGAAAGAGCAACAGACGACGGAATGTGTCACAGTGAAGAACGGGCAGTTTCCAACCGAGAAGATGATGACCAGCGCCGGAGCGCCGCCCTGGGCGAAGAAGAAGAGTCACTACTAACAGGACCTTTTGCTTAATCTTGACTTTTTTAGTAGGAATTGCTAACCTCAGCCCGCAACGTGAGACCCACCAACCGGTTTGACTGGTTGGGTCTCACAAAACTTAAGATGCTAAAACTGTCAACAAAATCCAGCTACGGCCTCCGTGCCTGCCTCACTCTGGCTGCCTCCGAAGACCGCCTTTCCTCGGCGGAAATCGCGGAGAAAGACCAGATCCCACGACGCTATTTGGAGCAGATTCTCTCTTCCTTGAGACAGAGTGGTCTGGTTCAGTCCGTTCGGGGCGCCAAGGGCGGCTATTCTCTTGGCAAACCACCCGAGGAGATCACGGTGGCCCAATTGGTGGCTAGCGTGGAAGGTGTCCTGCCTCCCATGCTCTGCACCAACCCCGACCTCCAGACCGACAACTGTCGCTCCGACTCTCAATGCGATTGTCGAGGCCTGTGCAGTGAACTGGAAAACTCGGTGGCCCGTGTGCTGGAAGGCACGACCCTGGCAGACATCTTGAGTGGCAGAAAGAGTTTAAATGACGCCATGACGGGCAATGCTCATGGTGGATTATTAGAAAGCAGCAAGAGGTAAGAACATGGCTAAAGCCCCCCTTATTGAAATCAAGAATCTTCACGCCGAAATCGAAGGACAACAGATCCTTCGCGGCCTGGACCTAACCATCAACGAAGGAGAAGTGCACGCCCTGATGGGGCCGAACGGTTCCGGCAAGTCCACTCTCTCCAACGTGATTATGGGTCATCCTTCCTACGAAGTGACGGAAGGTCAAATCCTCTTCCGCGGTGAGGACATCACCGAAGCCGAAGCAGACGAGCGCGCGAAAGCCGGAATCTTCCTGGCCTTCCAGTACCCGACCTCCATCCCCGGAGTGTCGATGGGCAACTTTCTGCTGGCCTCGGTCAAAGCCGTGCGCGGTGCTGAGAATGTGAAGCCGCTGCCCTTCCGCAAAGAATTGATGAGCACGATGGAAGAGCTCGGTATCAGCCGAGACTTCGCTCGCAGATACGTCAACGACGGTTTCTCGGGGGGCGAGAAGAAGCGTTGCGAAATCCTGCAGATGGCTCTGTTGAAGCCCAGCCTGGCCCTTCTGGATGAGACCGACTCGGGTCTTGATATCGACGCTCTGAAAGTGGTCGCCGACGGCGTCAACAAACAGATGGAAGCCCGCCCCGAAATGGCTTCGCTGGTCATCACTCACTACCAGCGCCTACTTAACCACATCAAGCCCGACTTCGTCCACGTGTTGGTCTCCGGTAAAATCGTCCAGAGCGGCGGACCCGAAGTAGCTCACCAACTCGAAGAAAACGGCTACGACGAACTCCTCAAGGCTCACGGGGTCGCCCCCGAGCCGGCCAACGTATAAGAAAGGTCTCACCCCATGTCAACAGATGCAGCACTCTTAGAAGAAGTCGGAAAAGACTACAAGTACGGCTTCCACGACAAAGAAGCGCCCGTTTTCAAAAGTGAGAAAGGGCTCACCGAAGAGATCGTTCGAGCCATCAGCGCCCGTAAGGAAGAGCCCCAATGGATGCTGGACTACCGCCTGAAGGCCCTGAAGCATTTCCACGAGCGCCCCATGCCGAACTGGGGTTGCGACCTCTCCGGCATCGACTTCGCCAACATTCACTACTACGTGAAGCCTTCGGAAAAGACCGAGAAGTCTTGGGACGACGTGCCCGAGTACATCAAGGAGACCTTTGACAAACTCGGCATCCCCGAAGCCGAGCGTAAGTTTCTGGCCGGTGTGTCCGCCCAGTACGAATCGGAAGTGGTCTACCACTCCATCCGCGAAGACCTGGAAGCCCAGGGCGTGATCTTCATGGACATGGATACCGGCTTGCGCGAGCATCCCGATATCGTGAAGAAGTATTTCGGTAAGATCATCCCATACAGCGACAACAAATTCTCCGCTCTGAACTCGGCCGTGTGGTCCGGCGGCTCCTTTATCTGGGTGCCGAAGGGTGTGGAGGTGGAAATCCCGCTGCAGGCCTACTTCCGAATCAACACCGAAAACATGGGTCAGTTCGAAAGAACGCTCATCATCACCGAACCCGGTTCCAGCGTGCACTACATCGAAGGATGTACCGCGCCGATCTACTCCTCCGACTCGCTGCACTCGGCCGTTGTGGAGCTGATCGCCCTGGAAGGGTCCAAAATCCGCTACACCACCATTCAAAACTGGTCGAACAACGTGTACAACCTGGTGACCAAGCGCGCCCAAGCTTACAAGAACGCCACCGTAGAGTGGATCGACGGCAACCTTGGCTCCAAAGTCACCATGAAATACCCGGCCGTTCACCTGATGGAAGAAGGTGCTCGCGGAGAGGTCCTGTCAATCGCCTACGCAGGCAAAGGACAGTACCAAGACGCCGGTGCCAAAATGGTGCACATGGCTCCCAACACGGCCTCCACCGTGCTCTCCAAGTCGATCTCCAAAGACGGCGGTGCCACTTCGTACCGCGGTCTGGTGAAGGTGATGCCGAAAGCTCACAACGTGAAGTGCAACGTCCGTTGCGACGCACTTCTCCTGGATGAGAAGTCGGTCTCCAACACTTTCCCCTACATGGAGATCGAGAACAAAAGTGCCGACATCGGCCACGAAGCTACCGTTTCCAAGGTGGGCGAAGAGCAACTCTTCTATCTGATGAGCCGCGGAATGTCGGAAGACGATGCGGTCAGCATGATCGTCAACGGCTTCTTCGAGCCCTTCACCAAGGAGCTCCCGATGGAGTACGCTGTGGAGCTCAACCGCCTGATCCAGCTTGAAATGGAGGGTTCCATCGGGTAAGCCCGGTGGCAAGGACGAACAAATGACAGCAATTATGACACAACACGCAATCGATAGAGACAGCCTGAACAACCTGACCGCCAAAATGGCGGATTGGTTGAAAGCCGAGCGCGTCAAGGGCATGGATGAGTACGAAAAACTCCCCTTCCCCGAGCGCACCGACGAGACTTGGCGCCGCACCAACCCGAAGTGGGTCTCCCTGGAAGGCAAGAAAGTGGTGGCTCCCACCACCGAACTCGGCCAGATCGGTGAAGGCTCCGCCCCCGAGGGTGTGACCTTCGGCAAAATGGAAGACCTTTACGACGAGAAGATGATGAAGTTGATGGCCCGCAAACGGGACAACGGCATCAACAGCTTCACCGCCGTCAACCAGGCCATGTGGCAAGGTGGGTCCGTACTGAACGTCGGCCAGGACATAAGCGCCAAAGACCTGGCTCTTCACGCCACTCATACCTTCAAAGGCGGAGAAAACGCTCTCGGCCTGACCCGCAGCATGGTGCACGTCGGAAAATTCTCGAAAGTCTCGGTCATGGAAACTTTCAAGAGCGACGACGCCGAGCTTCTGGCCTGCCCCGTGATCGACATCAAAGTCGAAGACGGCTCGGACGTTCGTTACGTCTTCGTCCAAGACTGGGGTGCGGAGACCACCTGCGTTCCCATGATTCGCACCGAGGTGGGCAAAGACGCCCACCTGCAGGTGCTGTACGTGGGGCTGAACGGCAAGATTTCCAAGCTGTTCGTGGAGTCCGACCTGGAAGGCCAGGGCTGCAAGTCGGAAGTGAACGGCCTGGTGATGGCCGCCGGCAAACAGCACTTCGACTTCGACCTGAACCAACACCACCGAGTGGGTGCCAACGTCAGCGACGTGCTCTTTCACGTTGCCCTGGCCGACGAATCCCGCAGCAACTTCAGCGGAAACGTGCTCTGCCAGCCCGGTTCGCAAAAGATCGACGGTTACCAACAAAACCGTAACCTCTTGCTCTCCGACAAAGCGCGCGCCGACTCCATGCCGAAGCTCGAGATTCAGGCTAACGACGTCGCCTGCACTCACGGCGCTACTTTCACCACCTACGACCAGGATCAATTCTTCTATTGTCGTAGCCGCGGCTTAAACGAAGCCGAGGCGAAACGACTGCTGGTGCGAGGTTTCTTTCAAGAAGTCGTCAACCGGGTGGAACAGCCCGTCGTTGTGGACTACCTGATGGATCTGGTGGCCGAGAAGATGGACCACGTGCTCGGGAAGTAGGAGATTGAGGTGGCCCGGTTTGGCTGTGCACGGCCATTCCGGGCCACGCGGGAAAGATGTCGCAGAATAGTTCATACAAAGTGGGGGTTGTATCCGATTTCCCCGAAAATCAAGCCGTCGCCATCGAGGTCGACGGTTTGCCTATTGTTATCTGTAATTTTGAGGGTCGGTTTTACGCTTTGGAAAACCGGTGCTCGCACGACGACGCCGAACTTGGCAGCGGGGAGCTGGACGGTTGCCAGATCGTCTGCCCCCGGCACGGCGCTAAGTTCGATATCAGAGACGGCACCGTCACCGAACCGCCGGCCGTTTTTCCGATCGACACCTATGAGGTGATTGTTCGCGGCAAGTCGGTGTACGTGGAGTTTGACGATTAAGAGCCTCTCTCGCAACATAGAAAACGACTTCCCGTTTCTGAAGGGGGTCGTTTACCTGGACAGCGCCGCCACCAGCCAGATGCCGGCTCAGGTCTGCGAGGCCATGAGCGAGCACTACAAGCTCGGCGCCAGCAATGTGCATCGCGGTGTGTACGAATGGTCGGTTCGAGCGACCGACCGATTCGAGGACACTCGTAAGAAAGTGGCCGAATTTATTGGTGCCGGGGACGAACGAGAGTGCATCTTTACCGGTGGCACTACCGACGCTCTCAACACGGTCGCTCAGTCCTGGGGTGAGACCAACATCGCCGAGGGAGACACCGTTGTGGTGACCCTCATGGAGCATCACTCCAATCTGCTCCCCTGGATGCAACTGGCCGAACGGAAAAAAGCCAAGCTGTTGTGGTGGGAAGTCACCGACGAAGGGGAACTGGACATGGCCCAGCTCCCGGCTATTCTGGCCGCCCAGCCCAAATTGGTAGCCCTGACCTGGGTCTCCAACGTGCTGGGCACGATCAATCCCGTGGAGTCTTTGATTCCTCAACTCAAGGAGCACGGCGCCACGGTGGTACTCGACGGTGCCCAGGGCGTTCCCCATCTCCCCACCGACGTCAAGAAACTAGGTGCCGATTTCTTAGCCTTCTCGGCCCACAAGATGATGGGACCCACGGGCATCGGTGTTTTGTGGGGCAAGAAAGAACTTTTGGAAGCGATGCCCCCTTGTCGCTTCGGCGGCAGCATGATCTTGAGCGTCCGCCAGGACCGTGTTCGTTGGGCCGAGCTCCCTCACAAATTCGAGGGCGGCACGCCGAACATTTCCGGCGTTCACGGACTGGGAGCCGCTGTCGACTACCTTCAATCGGTGGGGATGGACAAAGTCCGAGCTCACGAGCTGGAGTTGACCACCTACGCTTTCGAGCAGCTCTCCCAACTGGAAAACCTGATCATCTACGGACCTCAGGACCCGGCTAAGAGGTCAGGTGTCCTCAGTTTCGATTTCCACGGAATCCACCCTCACGACCTGGCCACCCTGATCGGCCGCGAAGGCATCTGCGCCCGCGCCGGTCATCACTGCTGCCAGCCGCTCTTGAAGAAATTCGGCCGGCAAGGGACGACTCGAGCGTCTTTCTATCTCTACAACACCCGAGCCGATGTGGACGCTCTGGTAGCGGCTTTGAAGAAAGCCCACGAAGTTTTTAAGGAGGTCCTATGATGGACATCGCCGCCGATGATGATCTTTACAAAGCCATCATCCTCGAACATTACGCCCGACCCCCGCACAAGGGGCCGCTGGCGGACCATACCCACTACGACGAAGGGATCAACCCCTCGTGCGGAGATGAAGTCGAGCTTTTCTTGAAGGTGGTCGACGACAAGATCGAAGCGGTCAACTTCGACGGCGTCGGCTGCTCGATCTGCCTGGCCTCGGCCTCCATGCTCACCAAACTGTTAAGAGGCATGAGCGTGGAGGAAGCCAGGAAGTTTCGGCTGGCCTTCAAGGATTGGATCACCGTCCGGGATCCCGAGCCAAGTCCCGTCGACCTGGACGAACTAGAAGCTTTAGGCGGGGTGAGAAACTACCCCGTGAGAATCAAATGCGCCCTGCTCCCCTGGGAGACTTTCGAAGGCGCCCTGCGAAAGCAATCACCGAATTAGGAGAATTCCCATGTCAGAGAACACAGCAACCCCCGAACAAGAAAACAACACCGAAGCCGCCGCCGGCGAAGCCAAAGCACCCGCCACCGGGGAAATGCCCACCGAAGAGCAGATCCGCGAAGCCCTCAAGGACGTCATCGACCCCGAGATCGGCATCAACATCGTGGACCTCGGCCTCATCTACGACGTCGAGCCGAACGATGAAAACCGCCAGGTCAACGTCAACATGACCCTCACCTCCCCCGGCTGCCCGGTGGGCCCCGAGCTCAAGAGCGCTGTGTGGCTCACCGTGAAGCGGATGGAAGGCGTGGAAGACTGTGAGGTGAACCTGGTTTGGAAGCCTCGTTGGGATCCCAGTGTTCACGCTTCCGAAGAGGCGCAGATGTTCTTGGGGATCTGGTAAACGATCGACGCGCGTAGCGCAGCAACACGGACGCGGTGAATAACGCAAGGTTAAACTGTAAACCGGGCGAACAAACCGCCGTGTTCAGCCTAAGTTATCGGAGGGTCCTGTTCATCGTCGCCCTTATCCTCGCCGGATGCTTCCAAAACAACGGCGACATGTGGGCCTACGAAACCCTGGGCCGCTCTGAGGCCGTAAAGCTACGAAGTGAGATTCGAGAGTTTTCGGGACCTCGCGCCCAGAGTGCGCCCTTTTTGCGCAGGCCCTTCATGGTTTTCTATCTCGTGCCCGGAGACCCCGAAGTGGGATTGAGCGACAGGATCGAGTACAGCCCGTCCAATTCCTCACTGGTAGGCGTCGCCACTTCTGTTGCCGATGTGGAGGCCTTTGTAGTCGTGCAGCATCGCTCCGACCACAAAGGCTATCTTCTCAAACTAGTCGACCGAAAATCCGAAACATTCACCACTGTCCTGATCGATTCCAACAACGACGAAGTGGTCCAGAAAGCCCTGGACGACCTGCCCGAGTCGAGCGATTAGAAATAGAGCGCCGAGTAACCCGCCCTTTCCCTCATCGGACAAGATTATCGACGGCTGCCAACATCCGGCTCCATCCCGACTCGGTACGCTCGACGTAGTCACTCCATTCTGCGTCCATCTCGTGAACAATGGTGACAACGCAACCGTCGCCATCGGGAGTAATATTCAGGGTCACCTTAGAGGGGTCTTCTTCTTGGCTCTCGTCAACGATCCAGGTGAAAACGATTCGGTGGGGCCTATCGAGTTCGAGGTAGCTTCCCCAGTGACGGGCCTCTCCGCCCGGACGCATATCGGTGAAGAAGAATTTCCCACCGACCCTTGGATCGACATCTATTCGGCGGATGTCTCCCTCTAGCCCGTGACTCTGAAGTGCTTTTGCCATCCAAACTCGGATTTTGGTAGGGTCCAGCCAAGCGTCGTAGACTCGTTCCGGCCCACAAGAAAACTGATGGGTGACTTTCGCCTCAATTTTTTTCTTCATTGTCTTCCTCTTCCAACAACCGGTCCAGCGCCCTCAGACTGGAACTCCAAAACCGCTCTTGTTGCAGGATCCAGTTCTTTGCCACCTCTAGACCTTGCGGCTGGAGCTCAATGAAATGCTCTCGACCTTTCCTATTTCGTACTACCAATCCGGCGTTTTCAAGAAGCTTGATGTGCTTCGACACGGAGTTTAGTGAGATTGAGAACGGGGCAGCCAACTTGGTCACTCTCGCGCGACCCCGAGTAAGCTCTTGTAGGATGGCTCGCCGATGGGGATCGGATAAGGCAGCGAAGGTCTTATCGAGAGGTCCATCTTGCATATTCATCCTTAGGGGTGAATATAGCTACTTCTCAGATCTATGTCAATGACGGCATCCCGGAGCGTCCGAACCGGTCGGCCATGGGAAGGCTACTGCCAAACAACCTGACAGTCTACGAGCGTCGATCCGAGAAGGCGAAATACCACTTCTGGCAAAGTTGGCAAAAGTGCTGATAAAACCTTACCTCGATAAAATGCACCAGTTGGCGGCTTCCGACCTCCACCTGGGTACCGGTGCCATCCCTCGACTGCGGGTTCATGGCGTGTTGGAGCCTATGGGCTCAAACAGACTGCAATTCGACCACGCGGTCCAGATGGCTCGCGAAGTGTTGGGCCCGGAGACACTCAAGACCCTGCACCTGAAGAAGAACCTGGACTTTGCCTTCGACGAAGAGAGAAACGGCTACCGCCAACGCTATCGGGGCAACGCCTATGTGCAGAAGGAAGGCCTGAGTCTGGTCTTGCGGCGTATCCCGATCAACGTTCCCACGCTGGAGCAGCTGAACTTGCCCTCTCACCTGGGCGATTTTATACGCTACCACCAGGGGATGTTGTTGATCACCGGCCCGTCGGGTTGCGGGAAAACTTCCACCGCCGCGGCTCTGCTCAACATGATCAACGACCGAAGAACAGATCATATCATCACCCTGGAAGATCCGGTCGAATACGTCTTCAAGAACAACAAGGCCCTGATCAATCAGCGCCAGATCGGACGAGACGTCGATTCCTACCCCACCGCACTCAAAGGGGCTCTCCGTCAGGACCCGGACGTGATCCTGGTGGGTGAGCTGCGAGACCTGGAAACGACTCGACTAGCTGTGACGGCAGCGGAGACCGGTCACCTTGTGATAGGAACCTTGCACACCCAGTCGGCGGCCAAGACCATTTACCGGCTGATCGACCAGTTTCCACCCGAGCAACAGGCCCAGATCCGGACGATGATGTCGGAGACATTGAGAGCCGTGATCACTCAGCAGCTTATCGCCAGAGCCGACGGCCGAGGACGGATCCCCGCCGTGGAAGTGCTGGTCAACACCGATTCGGTAGCCAACATGATTCGAGACGGAAAAACCTACCAACTGACCAACGCCATCCAAACGGGTCGAAGCCAGGGAATGATCGCCATGGATGTTTATATCCAGGAGCTCATCGACGCCGGCAGAGTGACCAAGGAAGAAGCGATCAGTCGGGGGTTATTGGGCCCAGCCAAGGAGTAGGAGCAAAACATGGCCTTTTTTAAGAAACTCATGGGCGGCGGCTCGGACGACGTCGGAGAGATCAAAGTCACATCGGTAGAGCCGCCATCGGCCCGCGCCCAAGCCGAGGCGGAAATCGCAGCCAAGCAGGCGGCCCCCACACCGCCGCCGGCCCCGGAGCAGCCTGCCGCAGCTTCGGCCCCGGCCGCGGCACCGTCGGCCACTCCGCCCCCCGCGCAAGTCCACAAGCCTGAAGTCGAGATCGTCATCAATGAGCCTTACGATATCGACGACATGCTTCGTCAACTTGTCAAACTTGAGGGTTCCGACCTTCACCTCGCCGTAGGCTCCCCGCCTTGTATGCGGGTCCACGGTGAGCTTATCTATGCCAAGGCAGCACCTCTGACGGAAGAAAAAGTCCGCGGCTTCTTCAAAGTGATGTCGGACGACAGGAAGGCCGAACTGGCCAAGACAGGCAACGCCGACTTTGCCCACGAGGTCAAAGGGATCGCCCGTTTCCGGGGCAACTGTTTCCGCCAACACCACGGTAGCAGCATGGTCTTCCGGGTTATTCCCAGTCGTATTCCCACCGTGGAAGAGTTGGGACTGCCGCCGATTTTGAACGACATCGCCGAGATGCGCCGCGGATTGGTGGTGGTCACCGGCCCGACCGGTTCCGGTAAGTCGACCACGATGGCGGCCATGATCAACCACTTGAACCGCAACCGCAAATTTCACATTATCACGGTCGAGGACCCCATCGAATTCTTTCACCCCAGTTTGCAGTGTCTGATCGACCACCGCGAAGTGGGCGACCACGCCGTTAGCTTTGCCGACGCTCTGCGAGCCTCCCTGCGGGAAGACCCGGACATCATCCTGGTGGGTGAGATGCGAGACCTGGAAACCATTTATCTCGCTATTAAGGCCGCCGAAACCGGCGCTCTCGTCTTCGGGACCCTGCACACCAACTCAGCCGCCAAAACGATCGACCGTATTATCGACGTTTTCCCGGCCAAGCAGCAGAACCAGATCCGTTCCATGCTGGCCGACTCTTTGAAAGCCGTGGTAGCGCAGTTGCTCCTGAAGCGCTGCGATAAAGCCGGTCGAGTAGCGGTGCAAGAGATTCTGCTCAGTAAAGAGGGCTTTCCGAACCTCATCCGTGAGGGCAAGACCTCTCAGCTCAAGAACTATCTCATGACCGGCGCGCAGCACGGCATGCAGTCCATGGACAACGGGCTCTTGTCTCTTCTCCGTGAAGGCAAGATCGATATTTACACTGTCCGCGAACTCACCAACGACCCCGACTTCTTTGAACGAATGGGCTATAAGCTCTGGTAGTCTAAAACTGATGAAGCTGAGGAGTTTTTTCATAGCGCTTCTTCTGCTTCTCCCGGCTTACGCCGAGCCTGCACCGCAACTACCGGTGAAAGGCGGATACGAACGTTATGTCCGCATCTCACCTGACGCTCGAAACGTCGTATTAGACGGCTCTCGAGACGTCTGGCTTTGGGATTGCCTGAACTTCGAGCTCAAGCGAAAGATGCAGAATCTGGAGCGGGTGCTCGGGATAGAGTTTAGTCCCGATGGAAAATATCTGGTGCTGAGCGACTATCCGAGATGGGTGGGCTATTTCGACATCACCGGTCCGACTCCTCAAAAGACCTGGGAGTTCCGCGACTTGTGGAACCAGCCCGGCTCGATTCAATCGGCGGGTGCCTACGACATGACGTTTTCCTCCGACGGCCGGTATCTGCTGCTGGTGGGCGGTGCCCACGGTGCTCAGCAGGCCGACCACATGGTCAGGCTGCTGCGGACAAACGACGGCAAGGTTCTGCGCGAGTTTCCCTATTGGGGTGGAGGACGACGCCACGACAGCATTCGCAACTTCGCTTTCGCCACCTATTCAGGCGGTTTTCTCCGGGCCTCTCACGATAAGCTTCAACTCTTTGCCGTGCCCTCGGGAGAAAAAGTGAAGGAGATTCGGCTGGGAGGAACAGTCCATCGCGTGGAGCCGTGGGAGAGCGGGGTGGTCGTTCATCACGACGCGGACGGCGGAACTCGACGAGCGCTCAGCTACTACGAGGTTCCCTCACTGAAGCTTCTCCAGCAGTGCACACCGGAAGAGACCTTCCCCCGCCAAACGGATAACGGCAGCCTCCGCTGGGAGCGAAAGGATGGAAAGCTCCGAGTGTTCCAGGGCAACCAAACTGTCTATGAGGGCAACGAATCCGCGAGGGTGAAGCGCTGGGTCCCGGGAGGCGGATTTCTGCTGCAGACCGAGGACGAGGAAGACTTGACTATCTATAGCGCTCAAGGGCAGAAAATCGGCTCGGTCGACCGATTTTGCCAGGTCCAAGGTTCGTTGTCCGTCGGTGTCCCGGGCTACGGCGGGCCGGGAGAGATCGTGGACCTGAAGTCGGGGAAGAAGCTCGGTCAGTTCGACTTCACCTCAGGGATGAGCTTGAGCGATAACGGCCAAACACTCGCGGTGGCGTTGAAATCGGGCGTTCTGCTGATCGATGTGCCCGCCTCCGTCAAAGCCGGCTCACTCGTACCCATAAAAAAGAAGTCGTCGTAGTCTAGCGACAAGCTCTTTTACACACTTCAAGCCGAGTGCTATCTCTCCACATTCACTCCTAACTTCAACCATATGCTCTCTTTGCGGCGCCTGGGGCCTTCCGGGCGCTAGCTGCAAGGGCGGATTCGCTTTTGGAACAGGGAGAACAGAAAAACATGAAATGCATGCGAAAGAGCAGAAGATACCGAATCGCTCAGCTCAAATTCCTCGCTCTACTAGCGGCCTTCGGCTTTCTAGCAGGCTGCGGAAGCGACCTCGGCACAGACCTCACAACCGACACGGCCTCCACCACCACCGCTGACGGCACGACTACGGCAACCGACGAGGTGCTCGCTCGTCGGGGAAACGACGGTGAGCGGACTTCCGGAAACGGTCAGCGTGACTCCGACGGGGGTAGAGACGGAGACCGCAACTTGCCACTGACTGAAACCCGTACCATCGACGGCACGGACAACAACTTCGCCGGGCTCGGCAGCACCGGTCTTGCCTTTGCCGAAGACGTCACCCGCGCCTACGGCGACGGCGTCGGGTACCCCTCCGGAGCGAGCTGGCCCAACCCTCGTGAAATCAGCAACGCGGTGGTCGACCAAACCGAAGACACACCGGACCCGGACGGAAGAACCGCTTATCTCTGGATGTGGGGGCAGTTTCTCGATCACGACGTCACCCTGACTCACGAAAACGGGACCAACGACTTCCCTATCTCCGTCCCGACAGGCGACCCCTACTTCGACCCATTCGTTACGGGCACTCAGACGATGCCTTTCTCTCGCTCCACGTTTGCCGACGGTACCGGAGTCTCGTCGGACAACCCGAGAGCTCAGGTCAATTCCATCACCTCGTTCATCGACGCCTCCATGGTCTACGGCTCCGACGAAGAGCGAGCGTCCGCCCTACGGACCTTCGAAAACGGCCGCCTGGCGACCAGCGACGGCGACCTTCCCCCGTTCAATACGGTGGGACTTGACAACGCCGGCGGCACGGGAGATACCCTTTACCTCTGCGGAGACGTTCGAGCCAATGAGAACATCCTGTTGACCTCGATGCACACCATCTTTCTGCGCGAGCACAATCGAATCGCCGCGGAACTTCAAAGCCGCCATCCCGAACTGACGGATGAGGAACTCTATCAGGCGGCCAGAAAACGGGTGGGAGCGATCGTCCAAGCCATCACCTATAATGAGTACATTCCCGCCCTCCTGGGTCGCGACGCTCTCCCACCCTATCAAGGATATCGGGCGGAAGTCGACCCCAGAATCGGAATTTTGTTTGCCACTTCGGCCTATAGATTGGGACACAGCCAGGTCGGCTCGACCGTCCCACGACTGGACTCCAACGGAGAAGAGATCGCCGAAGGCAACCTGCACGTCGCCGATGCCTTCTTCAGCCCTTCCACATTCGCCGAAACCGGAGTCGACCCACTGCTCCGCGGTGCAGCCTCCGAACCCTCTCAGGAGACCGACTCCACCATCATCGGAGACCTACGAAACTTTCTCTTCGGACCTCCCGGCTCAGGTGGACTCGACCTCGCCTCTCTCAACATTCAAAGGGGTCGAGACCACGGCATGCCTGACTTCAACACCATCCGTCAAGACTACGACCTGTCTCCTGCTAACAACTTCACCGAAGTCACTTCCGACCCAGACGTTCAAGCCGCACTGGCTCTGGTGTACGACAACCCCAGCCAAATGGACGCCTGGGTCGGACTGCTCTCGGAAGACAAGATTCCCGGGACGGTCGTCGGACCTACCCTGAGACGAGTCCTGAGCCAACAGTTCCGAAGACTGCGCGACGGAGATCGATTTTTCTACCTCAACGACCCTGACCTGGCCCGCGAAATCGACCAGATCAACCGGACACGCCTGTCCGACGTCATCCAAAGAAATACCGGCGTATCAGGTCTGCAGCCCAACGTTTTCTTTCTGGAAGAGGCGAGACAACCCCGACCCAGACCCCGACGACGCGACCCCAACCGCAGAATCCCGAGACCTTCCATCTAAAATCCGACCCTACACGCCGCTCCTCGGCGGCCCGCGAAGGTGAAGACCTTCCGGGCCGCCTCTTTTTTAACATTTCATTCAACTCTAAACCGCCGGCCCGATCTACATTGGGGTATGCAGATCCAAAGTACTATGCCACAGCGCTCTCTTGTGCGCCCTCAACCCCAACAACAACAAGAGCCGGGTGAGCCGACTCCTCCGAACGACGGTTTCCAACGCAGCGATCTTCACGCTGCCGGTGCCGGACTGGCAGGCGGTCTGGCCCTCGGGGCCGGTGGATTCTACCTGGGAATGCACGCCGGAGTGGAGTTCGGTATCCGAGCAGCCAACATAGGCGGCGGGCCGGTAGGCAACCTGCTGGGAGTCATCGTCGCTATACCGTTGGCAGCAGCGTACGGCACATTCGGCGCCATAGCCGGTGGTGCCGTGGGAGCCGCTTCCGGCATGGCCGCGGGCGTAGGGCTCCATCACGTCCTTACGAAATAGAGTCTTTCGAACTCCCTTTTCGCTTTTCGTCCCAGTCTCTCAAGGCAAGCGCGGTCGTCAATTCCGACAACTGCTTGTCTTGAGCATCCAATAGCCTGAAAGCCCTGAAGACCAGAATGCTAAGGAAAGCGATGGCCGTGTAGACGATGGCGTCTGTGCCTCGCGACACTCCCAAAATGGTGGCGAGCCTCACGGACAGCTCGGGCCGAATAACCACCACCAGACCCAGACTCCATGTCGCTAGCCAAATCAGTCCTCGACCTCGGGGGATAGCCGACCGCCAGATCAACCAGCAAAGTCGAACGAGAATAGCCCCGAAGATCACTACGAACGACCACTGAATCAGGGACAGCTTCAACCGCGAAGTCCCTCTCTGGCGATTCGACCCAAAGTCTTGAGAGAAGTCGCGAAGCTCTGCCCTTTGGATTGAGAGTACTCCGTATAAACCACGGTAATCGGCACCTCTTGAATCCTCAGCCCTATCTGATGGGCTTCCCAAAGACTCTGAGAGCAAAATTCGTAACCTCTGGCATCGAACGGAAGTTTCTCCGCGGCCCGGCGAGCGTAACCGCGATACCCGGACTGGGTGTCGGACACCGCCACTCCCAGCAGCAGCCAGGTCCACAGATTGGCGAAACTGTTGCCCACTCTTCTAACGATGGGCATCTCTTCTCGTTTCAGGGAGCGACACCCGACAACCACGTCGGCCAGTCCCTTCTTCAACGGCTCGACAACGTTCGGGATCTCTTGCGGCAGATGCTGACCGTCGGCATCCAGGGTCACGATGAAGTCGGCTCCTAGCCTCAGTGCAGCCTGCAAGCCGGTGGCGGTGGCCCGTCCCGCTCCCCGCTGGAGGGCGTGCCGGAGCACCTGAGCGCCCGCCTTCCGAGCTGTTTCCGCTGTGTTGTCGGCGCTGCAATCATCGACCACCAGGACCGTGTCGACATGCTCGGAACACCCACGTACAACCTCACCCACAATCCGAGCTTCGTTGAACGCCGGTATGACGGCGACGAGTCGAATGACTTACCCTCGAACTTCCAGCGCCCAGTTGAAGATCTCTTCGTAGCGGGCCGCCGATCGTTCCCAACTGAAATCAGCCCGCATGGCCCGCAGAACGGCGCCTGTCCAGAGTGCCGAGTTGGGATAGTCGTTTAAGGCCCGTCCAATGGCACCAAGCATGGCGCCTTTGTCGTACGGACCGAAGAGATACCCCGTCCAGTCCTCGTTGATTCGGTTTCTGATGGTGTCGGCCAGACCGCCCGTGGCTCTGGCGATGGGCAGGGTGCCGTATCGCATAGACATGAGCTGGGAGAGTCCGCAAGGTTCGAAGCTGCTGGGCATGAGAAAGCAGTCGCTACCGGCATAGATGCGGCGGGCCAGGTCTCCGTTGAATCCGATAAAGGAGGCGATTCGATTGCCGTGTCCCGCGGTCCATCCGTGGATTTCGCTTTCATATTGGGAGGAGCCGGAGCCCAAGAACATGACCTGAGCGTGAGTCAGGGACAAGATTTCCGGGAGCGCATCCAGGATCAGCCTGATCCCCTTCTGGGAATCGAGCCGAGAGACCACGCTAAGAAGCGGGACATCCGCCCGCTGGGGCAAGCCGACTTCCTCTTGCAGAGCTCGCTTGCACTCTCTCTTGCCGGCGGGGTCGTCGGCACTGAAATGCTGGGCGATGGCCGGATCGGTGGCCGGATTCCAGCTGTCGTAGTCCAGCCCGTTGAGGATGCCGACAACCCGGTCACCTTTTCCGCGCAGAACACCCTCCAACCCAAATCCGTACTCGGCGGTGCAAATCTCCTGGGAGTAGGTGGGTGACACCGTGGTCACCAAGTCGGCAGCGTAAATCGCCTGCTCCATGAGGTTTAAAGGTCCAGCTGCGTCGTACACTCCCAATAGCGGCCATTTGGAGTTGCTCACGTAGCCCTGGTGGGCGATATTGTGAATCGTGAAAACCGTAGCTGCTCGTTCGGGGGCGGCCCAGTGAAGTCTGACGGCAGCAGCGGAGTGCCAATCGTGGGCGTGAATGACATCGGGATACCAGCCCATACGTATACAAGCTTCCAGAGCCGCGCGGGCGAAGAGTACGAAGCGTTCGGGGTCGTCTCGCTCACCGTAGGCGCCGGCTCGACTGCCGAAGAAGTAGTCGTTCTCAATAAAATAGGCATCTCGCTCGGAATCGCGTAAAACCTGGCACTCCTCTTGCCGCCAATCCATATAGACGGAGAAATTGTCCACGACCTTCTCCAGCTTGTACTTTCCAGGGTCGATACTGTAGTAGCGAGGCAACATAAGCCGAACGTCCATGCCTCGTGCCCGAAGAGCCTGAGGAAGGGCCCCCGCAACGTCTCCCAATCCGCCAACTTTGATCCACGGTGTAGCCTCTGCGGCCAAGAATAGAACTTTCATGGTTGGGAAGTTTTGGATCCCACCCTAGAGTTACCTTCCGTGTCGAGACTTCTTTGAGCGATCTAGCCGGAATTATGTGCCGGTTGTAAAAGGGGAGCTTGCAAAGTGATAAGGAGTATTGAACAGCCATGAGTAAGGTCCTGAAAGGGAAAAAGTTAGGTTTTATCGGTTCCGGCATTATGGCCGAAGCTATCGTTTCCGGTGTGCTCGGCAAGGAACTGGTCACTCCCGCTTCGATCTGCTGCGCCGACCCGTACACTGTGCGACTGGAACAGCTCCAGGACCGATACGGCGTCAAGACCACGGTGGACAACAAAAAGGCGATCAAAGGCGCGGACGTGGTTTTTCTCTCAGTCAAGCCGCAAGTACTCAACGAGGTCTCCGAGAGTCTTCTGGGGGCGTTTGACTCGAACCAACTGATCATCTCCATCATGGCCGGAGTGGACACCCGAACCCTCAAGAAACATCTTGGTCACCACTCGATCGTCCGAACGATGCCGAACACCCCTGCGCGCGTGGGGGAAGGGATGACGGTCTGGACGGCCACTCCGGATGTATCGAAACAGCAGCGCACCATGGCCCAGACACTCCTGGGAGCCCTAGGCGAAGAGGTCTTCGTCACTCGAGAGGGCGACCTGGACATGGCCACCGCTCTCTCCGGCACCGGACCGGCCTATGTCTTTCTTTTCATGGAAAGTCTGATCGACGCCGGCGTTCACATGGGCTTCTCGCGGCGAGTGGCTCAGAAACTGGTGCTTCAAACAGTCAAAGGCTCGGTGGACTTCGCCCTTCAGTCGGACACTCATCTGGCCGAACTACGAAATCAGGTCACCTCTCCCGGCGGTACCACCGCCGACGCCCTGTACCAAATGGAGAAAGGCGGGTTGCGCACGGTCCTCTCCAAGGCCGTCTTCTCCGCCTTCCAAAAGTCTCGTGCACTGAGCAACGTGGCCGACGATGACTGAATGACCGGCACCTTTCTCGACGAGATAGCCCTTGGTCGGTATATCGAGGGAAACAGCCCCCTCCACAGCGCCCGAACCGAATGGAAAGCGTTCGTCTTCACGCTGGTCGGATGTGTGGCTTTCTTTCTGCACGGGGCTTCGGCGTTTCTCTTGTTGGGTTTGAGCGTAGCCGTGGTCTCTCGACAGGCTCGACTCCCTCAGTTGCTTTTCTGGCGCTCTCTTCGACCCGTGAATCTGCTGGCCATTTTCACTGTCATCGCGGCCGCCTTCTGGAACGATCCCACCTCCAGCTTTCTCCACCCTGTCTTTTCGTGGCAAGGACTCCACTCGGGTGGCATCTACGCGGCTCGCCTGGTGCTGATCACGCTCCTGACCACTCTCTTTTTTCTCACAACCCGACCGGCAGAGGCGATCCGGTTTGGAATTCTCCTCCTATCTCCGCTGAGGTTTTTGGGGATTCAGCGCCAGGAGTTGTCCCTTCTCGTCCATCTCGCTTATCGTTTTGTGCCGCTCCTCCGTAGAGAGATTCAAGAGCTGTCCGCGGGCCGCCGAGCTCGTAACCTTCCCGCCCCCCGGACACCTCTGGCTAAAGCCTGTCAGGCTCAGGAGGCTCTGGTCTTTCTTTTTGTCGGAGCGCTTCATCGAGCCGAAATCACGGGCCTTGCACTGGAGCAGCGACGAGTGGTGGAAAAGTGGAGCAGCCCTGAAGGCACGTCCAGGGGCTCTTCCGGCGGCTTCGGTGGGTGGATGACCACCGGTCTTATCGCATGCGCCGCCCTCGCGCTTTGGGGAGACCCCCTTCTACTGTGAAGTACGTTTTGAAAGTCTCCTATGACGGCTCGAGCTACTTCGGCTTTCAGAAACAGCCTCACCATCCTACCGTCCAGCAAGAGTTGGAGCGGGCGTTGGGTAAGCTGTTCGACGAAGAAATCCACCTGGTCTACGCCGGGCGTACCGACACCGGAGTTCACGGGCTGGGGCAAGTGGCCGCCTTCGAACACCCTCGAGTCTTGCCGGCTCGTGCCTTGGTGGAGGGAGTCAACTGCTCGCTTACCGATTCCGTGACCGTCCTGGAGGCCGCCGTGCTACCCGATGGTCACGGGTTTCACCCCCGCTATTCAGCTCTCAGCCGGACTTACGAATATCGACTCCTGTGTGAGGCGGACCCCGCCGACCGCGTGCTCTGGTCGAGTCGTGCCTGGTGCTTGGCGGGACGCCCGGACCTGGAGCTTCTACGAGAGGCAGCCGGACTCTTGGTCGGCGAACACGATTTCCGAACGTTCACCTCGCGGGCCGACGAGCCGCACTATCGCAGGGAAGTCTTCTCCGTTGAAGTGGTGGAGCGAGGGGAGCCGCGGAGCTTGGTGCTGACCATCACGGCCAACGCTTTCCTGAGAAAAATGGTACGACTGCTGGTGGCCGGACTGGTCGAAGTAGGGCTGGGTCTGTCCAGCCGCGGACAGCTTTTGCAGAGGCTCGAAAAAGCAGATCCGGACTGGGGGCCACATCCCGCCCCGGCTCAGGGACTGTATTTCCGTAGCGTGCAGTATCACCCCGACCCTTTCCGAGAGATAGCTCAGGAGCGGTATAAGGCTCGGAGTCATCCTGGTATCAGAGTGAAGAGGTTGCCGGAATGAAAGGAAGGTACAGTGTTTCTCCTGAAACAAACGGCTAAGATATCGTCAGGAGAACCTTTGTGAAACGACCCTCAGAAGAAGATTTGATCGCCAAAGCCAAAGCGCTCGGTGAGGCCACCACCAAATGCTCGGAGCAAGAGAGAACTCACATCAAACGTCTCTACGAAGACGTGCAGAAGTTTGGTGACGAACAGAAAGCCAAAGGCGTCTACATCGACCGCTCGGCCTTCTTCGCCGCCGGAATCATCCTTCACCCCGAGATTCAGAACGAAGACGTGCGCAAAGCGGCCACCGAATATGTAGAGATGGATCACCTGTTCATTAAGTCTCAGGAAGATCTTGAAGAAACAGCGAAGGCCGAGACTTCCGCCGAGGCGGCAAGTCCCGCCGGGTCCTAGGCTTACCCTCCGCCGCTAAATTTCTCCATCAACGGCCCCGAGATATGCGCTATCAACGGTAGCGCCAGGATCAGCAGAAGTAAAGCGGACCGAAGCGCAGTCTTCGGCCGCTTTTTCCATTTCAGGACAGCGGTCTTGCCCGCTCTGGCGCAAGGGATCACCCCACGAGTCCCCTCCTTCACCGGCACGTCGAAATAGCGAGCCAGTCTCTCGGCGTCTTTTTTGATCACGTTGGGAGCGAATCGAGGGCTCACGACTTGATAGCGGTGACCGAACCTTGTCACAACACTCAGAGCATTCAAGCCACCATTCGTATTCTCGATAACAACCACGAACACTTCGTCACCTTCGTAGGTCCTCTTGGCCCAACGAGAGCCCCCGAAATTAAGGATTCGGTAGGCTCTTTTTCGTCTCAGGTCCCAAACGATCGTATCCGAAAGAAAGCCCCTGACGATGAGCAAAAAGAGCCCCAGGAAACCCGGTATCAGGGCGCCCGACTCAGGAAGCGAGGAGTGGGGGAAGAAGAAAAGGCCAAGTCCGTAGGCTAAAAGCGTCAGCCCCGCCACCAGGACGACTCTCGCCCTTGAGTCTTCCGGGTCCAAAATGATTTCAGTGGGACCCTGACCAGTGCGAATCAAATACCAGCCGCTGGCCGGAACCTCGGGCTCTTCGACTTCGTCGTCATCGTCGTATTCATCGGGGTCCTCGAAGTCTTCCACGGATTTACCGTTTCTGTCTGGTGAGGGGGCGACTCCTCTTATCTCCGACGACGTCTCCAAAGCAAGACACCAATCAAAAGGAGTAGAGCAAGCCCCCCACCCATCATCACCAGTTGAACCGGATGTCCGTAGCTATTCAGCAAGGAGACCAACCATCTCCGAGAATCCACGGCTTTCTGAGCTTCCGCCAAACGCTCCTTGACCTGCTCCTCGTTGGCCGGCTGATAGCGCAAAGCGAGCTGATAGACGAGAGCGGCGCGTTCGGCGCTCCCCAGGCGGCCCTGCAAATCGCCGAGCTCGAAGAGGAGAGCGGCCACGATAGGATCGGGTGGTGCGACCAGAGAAAGGCGCTCGTGAAGTTGGTACTCCAGGTCGGCCACCCGAGAGCCGATCTTGAGAGGTGTATCGGCGTCATCGGGTAAAATTCGATTGGATTTGAGCCAGTCGGGTTGTTGCCGGAGGCGCTTCTTCGTCTTCAGGATCTCAAGGTGGACCCATTCCGAGCCGTAATGAGACCGGCTATTTCGTTTAATCCCTTCTTCGATCCATTCATGGGCACTGTCTATGTCGCCGACCAGCTCGTAGGCCGTGCCAAGATTGCTGGCCGTCTCGTACTTGCCAGGGTGCTCTTTCTCGATCTGCAACAGAATCGGCAGCGCCTCTTCGGTACGACCCGTCCGAATGAGCGCCACCGCCAGGTCGTTTCGAGCTTGGAAGTCGGCCGGGTCGCTGTCTTGTAGCCGCTCTGCTTGTGCTTTCCAGAAGTCGGAATCTGGTGACTGGAGAAGGCCGTTGACGTAGTGTTCTGCGGAATGCTTGTTCACCATGTGCACCCGCCCTTGCAGGTCTGTTTCGTAGGTCCAGAGGCAGGCTTGGGTTGGTTGGAGCAGCAGCAAAAATAGGATGTAGTAGCACGAAGTCCGAACTCGCAAGCCGATCATCAGGGCCGAATAGCCTTCAGAGCCTGAAGCAGTTCTCTTCCAGTGTAGCGACCGCTCCTCACCCGCTCTTCAAATTCCCGATACCAAGATTCGCTATCCGGAATGTCGAGGTCGGTCGAGTACCCTTCATCCACCGGCGAGCCGGAGCACATCGCCATGGAGCATTCGTAGTAGCTGTTCTCCACGAACTCCCAATCCAGATTGGCCTCCAGGAAGGACTCAAACTCCTCAATATTGGGACAACGGTCTTTGTAGAAACGCTGGGCTCGGCGGATGTAGTACTGTTGCTCGCTACTATCCTTGGGGATCTTCAGGTCGCGTGGCTTCTCTTCAGGGACCGGGCCGTCATAGTTCGGGTTTGCTTGACGCGCCTTACCGACGAGATCTTCGACCACGAACTCAAACCAGACCACGTCTTTCGGAATCAGCAACGGGGCACCGCTCGACAGCACCGTGGCTCCGTCTTCTATCGAGGCCACGGAACGGATTGCGGACCAATCGACTCGCCGCTCTTCTCCGTCGCGAGGGGCCCACACCAACGCGTCGCTCTCAAACCTCACCGATCCACTTTTCCCTGGGAAATAGGACATCTTTGTCAATTTGCACTTTTGGCGGGAGTCTACCTTTGTCTTTCTGGGAGATTCAAGAGGATGGAGAATTGCGCGGCTTCGGGTGGCGGAGTTGAGGCTGTTGATTTAGTCGTTAAGTATTGTGAGGTTGAAAGGGTGCGCTCTCGCATGATCGAAGCCCCGTCAATGCCCTATAAGTTCAAGGATTACGAC
>Ga0208331_100067_pt1 | contig 33305 bp, 27 predicted proteins | sample DeeseametaMP1648_FD_184184 | JGI IMG/M metagenome (GOLD analysis project Ga0208331, IMG submission 184184) | Marine microbial communities from the Deep Pacific Ocean - MP1648 (SPAdes) | ecosystem: Environmental > Aquatic > Marine > Oceanic | place: North of Tokelau, South Pacific Ocean... | reverse complement strand
GTGAGGCAGCAAATGACGAGTCGAAACCAGATGAGCTTTCCTCGGAGCCCCAACCCCAATCATCGGGGTCGGAGGAGGTGGCTACCGGTTCTTCGGCGGCGGGCTCACTGTTGATTTTGGGAGCGAAAGCGGCTGAAGGCTCGGGAGCGGAAGTTGGCGGAGCCGCCGGTTCTTCGGACATCCAATTCTCCGGCTCGGGTTCCGGATCGGAGAGCCAGGCCTCTGGTTCGGGTGTCGAATCGGCCATCCAAGATTCCGCTTCCGGCTCAGGACGCTTTCGCAGCAGCTTCGGGCTGGCCGGGGTCGGTGGCGCAGGCGTCGAAGGCTTCGTGGTCCCCACATCGGGAATATCGGCAACCGCATCGAGGAAATCGTTGTCGACACCGTCGTCCGGATTCCAGGCGTCTGCATCGGGAGACCATTCGACTTCCGCATCGGCAGAAAAGTTGTACGGTTCTTCGGTGACAGAGCCGTCGTCGAAGCCGTCGTCGGCGGGCGCGGTGGTCCATTCGTCAATCGAACCTTCATACTCTTGCTGCATGTTGTCGATCTCGCGACCGACATCCAGCATCGGCTCGTCGATCTCAGCCATCTGTGCTTTGAGCGCCTCTGCGGTCTTTGTGCCCGCGTACTGTTGAGAAAGCTTCTTGTTTTCTTCATCCTCATCGTACTTGAAGTACTTGAGGAGCATTTTTCCCAGGTGAGTGCCCTTGCTAAAACGAGCGAAGTCACCGATGAATCCGAACAGAATCGTGTGGAAAGAGAGGCCACCGCCTTTCCCTTTACTGGCAGTGATCTCTTGCCATTTGGCGTCGGCATCCTCCTGGAGCTTGTTGGCCAATCGACAGAGACTCTTGTGACCCCTTACTTTGAGGACCGGCTCTTCGGGGAAACAGATGAGTGCACGCTGACCCAGTTCTCGAGACAGCTCCTTCACTTTGTTTCGATGGGTGGCGAGCGTTCGGTTGATGGACTGGCGACCCATGAACATGGTGAGCTTCAACTTCATCGCGCGTTTAGTGCGCTGAGCTTGGCTCAGCTCACGAACTTCATCTGCTTTAGCGGCTTCCTCCTGGTTGAGGCCGTCGAGGGCATCGCGTTCGAGCTCTTCTTCCATCTCCTCGCGGAGTTCTTTGGCCTCACGAAAGGTTTCGGCAATGTCTCGGCAGAGTTCGATCGAGGTAAAGTCAGTGACCAGGCCCTTGGAATAGCCCTGATAGACCTGTTTGCCTATCCGAGCAACCGCCTTCTCAAATTGAGCGGAGATGCAGATCCACTCGTTGAAGCGTATTGTTGAAAAACGCCCGTCCTTCATACGTCACCCGAGTTTCTTGTTTACCGGGGGGCGTCCCTGCGCGGTTTTATCGGTTTTTTCGGCGCTCTCGCAGATTGTATTCCTCCTCCAGGAGTTTCTGCCGCAGGCGTTCATCTTCGATTTCTTGCGTACTGATGCCACCCGCGCGATACAGTTCTTCCAGATTCTTCAAACGCTCGGCACCCTTTTTCTTTTGTTCGGAAAGTTGGGCCAAGGTCAGTTGCACCGGGCCGGTCTGGCTGGCCTTTTCCCTCAGCTTACTGTCACCGGCCAGGGTTTTTTGTATCAGTTTCTCGACGTCTTGCCAGCTCAATCCCTGAAGCTTCGCCCAGCCTTCCACGGCTTGGAGGTTGGCCTTGCTGGTGCGTACGTTCTGTTCGAGTTGGTTGGGAGTGGCTTTTTCCTTGCCGGAGACGGCTTTCAAAGCTTTCTCGGCAAGGGCTCTCTCTGCTTTGAGCTCTTCCAAGCGACGTCGGGAGACCAAACCCTCACTTTCCGCCGAGTTGAGATGGTCGAGGGTGCGGTTCAGAACGGCCAGTTGGCGTTCGGCGGAGCGCTTCTCCAAGGCCCACTTCTGACCGGCGTTTCGAGCCAAGAAAAGGTCTTCCTCGGCCTGCTGAAGACTGCTTCGGGCTACCAGCCAGGAGGTGAGAATGGAGTTGCGAGAGACAGCCGGTTGCGCTACCAGGGGAACGGTTCCGGTGCCCTCGCCGAAGGGGACGTAGTTGCCCTGACTGTCGCGCATTTTGACGTCCACATGGTCGGAAGCGATACGTCCAACAGTGTCTCCGGTAGAGACTTTCTGGCCGTAAACAACACCTGGGGAGATGTGGCCGTAGGTTACTTCGGTGCCGTCCGCGCCTCGGACCGTAACCCCCCACTCCGAGGATGTCCAGGGAACGACGGCGACAACGATTCCATCCCAACCGGCCGACACCGGAGTCCCGAAGGGCAGAGCTATGTCGTACCCGAGGTGCAGCCCGGCGTTGCGACGGTACTTCGACGTCGTTCGCCAGTCGTAAAAGGTGCCACTAATCCAGGCCGCTCCCCAGTTGCGCCTTTGTAGCGCCAACAGATGGCCGAGCGGGTCCTTCTGCAGGGTCGGGAAAAGCGATGCCGGCGGCTGAGCGGGTCCGTACATCTTAACCATGCGTTCGACCACATCCGGACGGGCGGTTTGACCCGAGTCTGCCCAAGCCCCCGTGGAGCCCAAAAGAAGGGCCAGCCCTATGACTAATTTTCCAATCCTCATGTCGCGTGTCCTATTTACTCCCGACCCCTTTAACTACCTCTTCAAGCAGAAGGTTTCCCAATGCCTGCCTAGAACGGGCTGACAGGCTAATGGTCCCCCGGATTATAAGCCGAAGTAAATCTTATTTGAAAGAATATTTATGATTCGCAATACTCTGATACCGATCGTAGTCGAACAAACCGCCCGTGGTGAGCGTAGCTACGATATCTATTCCAGGCTTCTGAAGAATAGGATTATTTTCGTCGGTGACCCGATTGAGGATTCCGTCGCCAACCTGGTGATCGCTCAGTTGCTTTACTTGGAGCAAGAGGACCCCGATAAGGACATCGACCTTTACATCAACTCCCCCGGGGGATCCGTAACAGCGGGATTGGCGATGTACGACTGCATGCAGTTGGTCAAGCCCGACGTCAGCTGTATCTGTATGGGTATGGCCGCCTCCGCGGCCGCCGTACTGCTGGCCGGAGGAGCGGCGGGCAAGCGCTACGCTCTGCCTTACAGCCGAATCATGATCCACCAGCCTTGGATTCGTGGAATCGGCGGTCAAGCCACCGACATCGACATTCACGCCAAACAGATCTTGAAAACCAGAGAGACGCTGAACAAGATTCTGGCCGACCACTGCAACCAGCCTCTAGAGAAGGTGCAGATGGACACGGAGCGCGACTACTATATGTCCGGTGAAGAGGCCAAGGCGTACGGCATCATCGACGAAGTCATTACCAGTGAGTCAAGGTAATCTGAGTTCACCCACAGAGGCGCCTAATAGCGCGGGGGGTCCTTTCCTTGAGGCATGTCGAGGGGGGACCCCTAGTCACATCCCGGTCTGGCTTATGCGTCAAGCCGGCCGGTATATGTCCGAATACCGAGAAATCCGCTCCAAAGTCTCTTTCATGGAGTTGTGTCACACACCCGAGTTGGCGTGTGAGGTCACTGTCCACGCCGCCGATGTCTTGAATACCGACGCGGCCATCTTGTTTGCCGATATCTTACTGATTCTCGAACTCTTCGGGGTGAAGGTCTCTCTGGTTTCGGGAACGGGCCCGGTCATCGAGCCCCCTCTCCGCGATCCGGCCGAGATCGACAAGCTGCCCGAGGCCGACTTAGACGGACTGTCCGCTATTTACGAAGCGGTCCGGCTTATCAAGCGGGCGATGCCGAAGGAGCGAGCGCTCATCGGGTTTGCCGGTGCTCCCTTCACGGTTGCTTCTTATCTGATCGAGGGCGGTCCGTCGAAGAATTTCGAGAATACGAAGCGGATTATGTTCGGAGCACCCGAGAAGTTCAAGCGACTTATGGATTTGATCGGCCGAGCCACCGGTGAATACCTGAAGCGTCAGGTGGAGGCCGGGGCCGATGCGGTTCAGCTCTTCGATAGCTGGGTGGGCAACCTGTCCGAGGCCGACTACCGCGAATTCGTGCTGCCTGCTAGTCGAGCGGCTCTATCGGCCGTACCGAGTCACATACCCCGCATCCACTTCGGCAAAGGCACGGGACATCTCTTGCTCCCGATGCGAGAAGCCGGAGCGACCATTATGGGCGTGGATGAGATGACCCATCTGGGCGACGCTAGAAAGCTCCTGGGCGAGACCCCTGTCCAGGGCAACCTGGACCCCATCGTTCTCCTCTGCGATAGAGCCACGATCAAGAAGCGAGTGCTCCCTATTTTGAAGCAGGGAGGGCCGACGGGGTACATTTTCAACCTCGGACACGGCATCGTGCCTAGCACTCCCGTCGACAATGTGAAGTATCTTGTCGAATTGGTTCATCAGGAGACCGCCAGATGAGTCTAGCCATCATCGGTGGCGGTATCTCCGGCCTCGCGGCGGCCTGGCAGGCCTTCCGCGACAAGATTCCATTTCAGCTGTTCGAGGCGACCGATCGGTTGGGTGGGGTTATCCAGACCGACTACACCGACGACGAGTTGGCGGTCGAGGGTGGGGCCGAGTCGTGTCTGCGAAGTAAGCCTGAACTTTACGACCTGTGTTGCGAGCTCGGGCTGGAGTCGGAAATCGTGGCTCCGATACCGGAGAACTCCGGGGCTTTCGTTGTGCGGGGTGGTCAACTCTATCCCATTCCGCAGGGCTTTCGCTTGATGGCGCCGTCCACGGTTTGGCCTTTCTTGCGTTCCGATTTGATCAGCTGGGCGGGGAAGTTTCGTGCTGGGATGGACCTGGTGCTTCCGGTCAAGGAGCGAACTCAGGATGAGCCTGAGGAGTCGCTGTCGGAGTTTGTAAGTCGTCGGCTGGGCACGGAGATTTTGCACTATCTGGCTCAACCGCTGGTTGCGGGAATCTACGGTGCCGACCCTCAGAGTCTGAGCCTCGAAGCGACCATGCCCCTGTTTCAGAGGCTTGAGGCCGAACACGGGTCGGTTATTCGTGGGCTGAGAGCCCTGGGCACCGAACAGGACGCCCAGGGAGCTCGTTACAATCTGTTTTTTTCTCTCGATCGCGGCTTTGGAAGTGTGGTGGAGGCGATCGAAAGCCAGGTGCCGGATGGTTCGCTGCATCGTGGAGCCCGTGTGGACTCACTCACCGCCGTTGACGGCGGTCGCTGGGAAGTGCAGGTTCGAGGCCGCCCAGCCGAGGTGTTCGATTCGGTCGTGGTGGCTCTACCCGCTCCTTCCGCTGCGGAGTTGCTCAAGCCGGTGCTGCCTGATGTGGCAGCGGAAATTTCTGAAGTTCACTGTCGGCCCGCGGTCACGGTGAATCTGTTTTATGATCGCGAAGTTTATCTGGACTATGTTCCTCGTGCCTATGGTTTCGTTGTGCCCGCTCAGGAGCGTCGTCCCATCCTTGCGTGCACCTTCAGTTCTCGAAAGTGGCCGAATCGAGGCAGCCAGGACACCGGCATCCTTCGAACCTACTTCGGCGGACCGGACATGGACTGGGCTATCAGCGCTCCCGAGGAAGACTTGGTGGAGATCTCGGTAAATGAATTGAGCCAACTCCTACACCTGAAAGAGCCGCCCCGCAGTTATTCAGTCCACCGCTGGCCGGTCGGGTTGCCCGAGTACCGCATCGGACACCGCCGTCGAGTCGCCGAGATTAGAAAAGGGATTGAGGCGTTCCCTTCCCTTACCCTGGCCGGCAACTATCTGGATGGCGTGGGAATGCCGGATTGCGTGCGGCTCGGACGTAAAGCTGTGTCGCGGCTAGCCCTCGTCTAACCCCGAAAATTTCCGGCATCCGCACGACCTGTCGGACACTCTCTCCCGGCTGCCCTAACAAAAAGTCGTCAGATCCTTGCCCCTCTCAAAAGTTTCCAGGCCAAGTGCAGTTGACCTCGTTCATTGCCTGAAAACGTCTTGAAAGCTCAGTTTGCTCCGTGCTCTAGAGGCGGAAGCGAGCCTCGTTCCGCTTTCTCCCTCAAAGATTTTAGGGGCAAGGATTCGACGACTTTTCATTAGGCAACTCCGATATAGATTCAAGGAGCCGTGTTAATAGGTTCTTTGCTTTTTGGAAATGAGTTGGCAACTCTTCGGAAACGACCCGGATCGCATATCGGCTCTAAGCTCAAAGTATGCGATTTGAGGAAGTAGGGGACATCTTGCGAGGGCGCGTGGTCTTCAAGAGCAAGGAGCTTGAGGTAAGCCATCGTCGACTTTCGCTTTGGTGCAAGTCCGGCAAGCTCGTTCGACTGAGCAAAGGCGTCTACAGGCTGGGTGGAGAGGTAGCGTACGATCGGTTTGAACTTGCCGCTCTTCTTTCTCCCCGATCTTACGTCACGAGTTGGAGCGCGCTGGAGTATCACCGCTTATTGATAAAGCCTTACGAGGGCCCGATCTGTTCAGCCTTGGAAGGTCGAGCGTTTCAAAAAGAGATCGAAGGAACCAGCTACCGCTTCAAGGGAGTTGGACCGTGTCCACTTCGGCGCATCCTATCGATACCTGACCGCGGGTTCAGAGTCGCTGACCCCTTGACCGCCATTCTGGACCTCTGTCACCGAAGAGAGCCGCCTATTCATCGATTCACGCCGGTCCGATTTGAGGAATTTGACCCGGAAGAATTAACACTTCGACTCTTTGAGACGACCGAACGAGGTCAACGCAGGGCGATAGGGCGTCTACTGGCGTTGTCTCGGCTGCGCAGGCGACAGAGCCCCGAGGTGGAGCGTCACCTTCTCGCAGGCTCATCTATCTTCTCTCCAGACGAGAGCCCATGACGTGGGCGGCTCCCTTGATAAGCGCCGACTTGGGGAGCAGCCGTACGATAAGGGGGAGCGCCTGGTTAAAGGGTCCGGGAACGATCTCGGCGTGGTCCGCGAAAAGGCCGACGACACCGGCTTCGGCCACTTCCGGCGCGTCCATGACGCCCGGTTTTCCGCGATAGAATTTTCCATCCGGCTGGGCGATCTCGCCGAACTCCGAATGAGTCGGGCCCGGGTTGAGTAGGCTCACCTGGACACCGTGAGGCATCAGTTCGGCCCTCAACGCGCGGGTGAAGGAGTTGACGAAGGCCTTAGTGGCGGCGTAGTTGGCGAAATACGGAATCGGCAGATAGCTGGCGGTGGAGCCGACGTTGAGAATGCATCCTTGTCCTCTCTTCTTCATCTCCTCGCCGAAGAGCCGGCAAAGGGAGGAAAGGCATGTCACGTTGAGGTTGTTCATGGATTCGAGGTGCTCCGGGTTCAACTCGCAATGCGGGCCGATTTTTCCAAAACCGGCGTTGTTGACCAGGACGTCGATGGCCAACTCTTTCTCTCGGCAGACTTCCCAAAGTTGGCGCGCCGCGCCGGGGAGAGCGAGATCCTGGGCTATCGCGGTGCCTCCGAAGGGAAGGTCGTCAAGTAACTCTTCGAGTCGCTCTTGCCGGCGCGCCACCATCACAACGTGGTAACCGCGTTGGGCTAAGAGAAAAACCATTTCTTTACCGATGCCCGCCGAGGCACCGGTCACCAGTGCGTTCATGACGATAGGTTATTTCAGCGGGGGGACATCACCTCTGAGCCGGAAAACTGAAGTCGGCATCGAAATACCCTCCAATCAACTGGTGGTGCATCAAGCGCCCGCCGAGTAATCGAACCGCCAAGAAAGGCATCGCGATGCGACTCATCTTTATTCTCATCACACTCCTCAGTACGCTGGGGTTGGCTGAAAGCAAGAACCCCGACGCGGCCGGGAAAGTCTTCGGTAAGATTCAAGTGGTCGATTCTTTCCCCGACTACAAAGTCAAGGTCGTCACCAGCTTTCCTGACCTCAAGGTCCAGAAGGTCACTTCTTTCCCGGACGACCCGGGCGAGTGGCAGATGGTCGATAGCTTCCCGGACTTTAAAATCCAGTTCGTGGATAGCTTCCCCGACTTCACCATTCAGTGGGTCGATAGCTTTCCAGGGCCCACGAAGTAAGAAAACTCACCATCCCCTCATTTTCGATTTAGAGGAATCTGCCCCTCCGAACCAAACCCAGGCCAGGTATGTCTCAATTCGATTTTGACCTTCTCGTTTTGGGGGGAGGTTCGGGAGGCGTAGCGGCCGCTCGCAGAGCTGCTGAGCATGGCGCCAAAGTGGCCGTCTGCGAAGACAACCAGTGGGGCGGCACCTGCGTCAACCGTGGCTGTGTGCCCAAAAAGCTCTTCGTCTATGCGTCTGAGTTCGGCCGAGCGCGTTCGCTTATGCCCGCTTACGGCTGGGAGCCGGGAGAGCCGCGTTTCACCTGGAGTACCCTCGTCGACAACGTGACCAAGGAGCTTTCGCGCCTTCGAGGCTTCTACGACCAGGCTATGTCCGGTAACGGAGTCACCCAGTTTAACGAGACCGGAGTCGTGACAGGGCCGAACAGTATCCAAATCGGCGAACGCACCGTGACCGCCGAGCGTATCCTCCTGGCCGTCGGAGGCAAACCCTGGGTTCCGGATGTCGAGGGCAAGGAGCACTGCATCACCTCCGACGAGGTCTTCTGGTTGGAGAGTTTCCCCCGTCGAATTCTCATAGTCGGGAGCGGCTACATCGGGACGGAGTTTGCCGGTATTTTTCGAGGTCTCGACGCCGAGGTCCATCAGAGCTTCAGGTCGGAGTTCGTGCTACCCGGATTTGATACCGATATCCGGCGTCACCTTCAACAAGAAATGGAAAAGCAGGGTGTCAGCTTTCACACCGGCGACAAGCCGGTGAGGATCGAGAAGGCTTCCGACGGGAGTCTCAAGGTGCAGATGACCTCCGGCAAGGCCCTGCAGGTAGATCAGGTCCTCATGGCCACGGGTCGGGTTCCCCGTTCGCGCGGGATTGGGCTAGAGGAGGTCGGTGTCAAAATCGGGAGTCGAGAAGAAGTTGTCGTGGATGATGGCTTTCAGACCTCCGTGCCTAGTATTTATGCTATCGGCGACTGCATTCGCCGATGGGAGCTGACCCCGGTTGCGATCGCCGAAGGACGAGCACTCGCCGAACACTGGTTCAACGACCAGCCGATGAACTTCAGCTACTCTTGCGTCGCGACGGCGGTCTTCAGTTCTCCGCCGGCCGCCACGGTAGGGTTTTCCGAAGATTTCTTGCGGAAGTCGGGCGTGGGCTTTGAAATCTATCGAACCAGCTTCAGGCCGATGAAATACACCCTTCCCGACAAACAGTATAAGGCTATGTTAAAGTTGTTGGTGGCGACCGACAACGGCAAAGTGCTCGGCTGCCACCTGGTGGGGCCTGAGTGTGGTGAGCTTATCCAAGTGCTCTCAGCGTGCCTCATCGCCGGTGCCACCAAAAAGGACCTGGACGACACCTTTGCAGTGCATCCGACACTCTCGGAAGAGTTAGTGCTTTTTCGCAAACCGGACGAGACGGTTACGGGGGAAAATCCGTCTCCAGACCCCAAGATGAACGTCCCACATCCCAATGGAGATTGAAGAATGATAAACCCCGACAACCTGGCTTTCGTGGAGCAGGTATATAAAGATTACAGCCGAGACCCCGCTTCCGTGGACCCCGCCTGGAAAGCCTATTTCGAAAAACAAGGGATGGTTCCCAACGGAGTTTCGGTGGAGCCGGGGTTTCGTCCGGCCTCACTCTTTGCCGCCGGAGGTCGACAGGTCAACGGCGTGTCGAGTTCTCAGGAGAATCCGTTTCCCGGAAGTGATATCTACAAGCAGGAGAAGGTCGACCAACTGATTCGTGCCTTTCGTGTGAGAGGGCACCGAATCGCCAAGCTCGACCCCCTGGGCCGACGCAGCGAAAGCTTCTCCGAACTGGAGTTGGGTCACTACGGACTCTCCGAATCCGACCTGGACCTGACCTTTTCCGCCACCTGTATCGGTCATGACCGCCTCAAGCTTCGCGAGATTTTGGACCTTCTCCACTCCACTTACTGCAAGGCGATCGGTGTTCAGTATATGCACATCGACGATCCGGAGCCGAAGTTCTGGCTTCAGGAGAAGATGGAGACCACCCGTAATCAGCGGGACCTGGCCAGAGAAACCCAGTTGCGTATTCTCACAAGACTCACCGATGCCGTCATTTTTGAGGAGTTTCTGGCCAAGAAATACGTCGGTGCCAAGCGGTTCGGGTTGGAGGGCGGCGAATCGCTGATTCCGCTGCTCGATCTGGCTTTAGAACAAGCTGGACAGCACGAAGTGAGCGACATTGTCCTAGGGATGGCTCACCGGGGTCGATTGAACGTGATGGCCAACGTCATGGGTAAAAGCCCGGCCCTGGTCTTCAGAGAGTTTGAAGACCGCGACCCTCAGCGTTCCTTCGGTCGTGGGGATGTCAAATATCACCTCGGATTGAGTTCGGTCTGGACGACTGAGACAAATCAGAAGATCGATCTCACACTCTGTTTCAATCCATCTCACCTGGAGTTCGTCGGGCCGGTCGTGCTGGGACGAGTCCGCTCTCGTCAAGACCGGTTCACCGAGAAGTTCAACCGGGTGATGGGTGTGATTATCCACGGCGATGCGGCCTTCGCCGGCCAGGGTGTCGTCCAGGAGATGCTCAATATGAGTGAGGTTCCGGGGTTCCGTACCGGCGGAACTCTGCACATCATTCTGAATAACCAGATCGGATTTACCACGGGCCCCGAACAAGCTCGTTCCTCGCACTACTGCACCGACGTCGCTAAGATGCTGCAGATTCCGATCTTCCACGTCAACGGCGAGGACCCGGAAGCCGTAGCCCAGGCTACCTGGCTGGCCATGGAGTTTCGCCACACCTTCAGCAAGGACGTGGTGATCGATATGTATTGCTACCGCAAGCACGGTCACAACGAAGGCGACGATCCCACCGTCACTCAACCCGAGATGTATCGTCAGATTCGACAGAAGAAGTCGGTACGCGATTCCTATCTTCGGCGTCTCATTTCCTATGGCGAAGTCACTGAAGAAGAAGCGGAAGATATCGCCAAGCAGCGCCGACAATATTTGGAAGAAGAGCTGGAGAAGGCTCGCGATCCCAAGTTTGATTATCAGGCTCATCAGGAGCAAGAAAACCGCCGTGGACTCTGGTCGAACTATCGGGGTGGCAAAGATGCCAACGTTCCCGATGTCAAGACCGCCATCGACGAAGAGAAGGCCAAAGAATATCTGCTGCGGCTTTCCAAAGTTCCCGACGATTTCAACTGCCACCCGAAAACCGAGAAACTGGTTCTGCAGAGAAGGGCCGAAGCGGCCACCGAGGATAAACCCATGGATTGGGGGACGGCCGAAAACCTGGCCTACGCCTCACTTCTGGCAGAGGGGCATCCGGTGCGGTTGACCGGTCAAGATGTGGGCCGAGGGACGTTCAGTCATCGCCACGCTATTCTTTGCGACTACCAGACAGCCGAGCCTTATATCCCACTCAATTTCATCGCCGAGAATCAGGCTCGTTTCCAAGTCTGGAATTCGACTCTCACGGAGACGGCGGTTCTGGGGTATGAGTTCGGGTTTTGTCTGGACTCACCGGACAACCTCGTCATCTGGGAAGCTCAGTTTGGCGACTTCGCCAATGTCGCTCAAGTTATTTTTGACCAGTTTATCTCCAGTTCGGAAGACAAGTGGAACAAGCTGAACCATCTGGTCATGCTCTTGCCTCACGCCTTCGAAGGTCAAGGGCCGGAGCATAGTAGCGCCAGGCTGGAGCGGTATCTGCAGATCGCCGCCGAAGACAATATCTGCGTGGTCAACCTCACCACTCCGGCTCAGTTGTTTCACTGCCTCAGGCGACAAATTTTGAGACCCATCAGGAAACCTCTGGTGGTGATGTCTCCCAAGAGTCTCTTGCGTCATCCGGAGTGTGTTTCGACTCTCTCCGATATCAGCAGGGGGGCGTTTTATCGCGTGATCCCCGACCACAAGGCCGCTCAGCCGGCGCAAGTCAAGCGCATCTTGTTGTGCACCGGTAAGGTCTTCTACGATCTCGATGCCTACCGGCGCGACACCAACCGCGAGGATGTAGCCATCGTTCGTGTGGAGCAGCTCTATCCGTTTCCGGGGGAGGAGCTGAAGACAGCTCTCTCGCCTTATGCCAGAGGGACCCCGGTGATTTGGGTCCAGGAAGAGCCCGAGAATATGGGGGCTCTCAACTATATGAGGCTGAGGTTTGGGGAAAGTGTCTATGACAGATTTCCGTTCCTCACTATCAGTCGTCCGGAGTCGAGTTCGCCGGCCACAGGTTCCTCGGCCTCCCACAAAATCGAGCAGCAGGGCATCATAGAGCAAGCGTTCTATAGAGCGGTGCCCGGACAGATTTAGATTCCGAAATTCGAAAGGAAAAAGTTATGGACTTAAAGGTGCCCCCCGCAGGGGAATCGATCTCCACGGTCGTCATCTCAGAATGGCTGGTCAAGGAGGGCGATAGTGTTGAAGAGGATCAGACCGTCGTGATCCTGGAGACCGACAAAATCAATGTTGAGGTGCCCGCCCCCACCTCCGGCGTGTTGAGCCAAATACTCAAGGGTGCCGGGCAAGAAGCCGATATCGGCGAAGTGATCGCTCATCTTGAAGCGGGCGCGGCGGGAGCGAAGAAAGACTCCCCCTCCGAAAAGCAAGATTCATCGGCAGAGAAAAAAGCTCCCTCATCAGAGAGCGCCAAAAGCACCGCTACGGCCGAGACAAAGCAGTCGTCGGAGGAAGAGGAGCCGATCGTCAGCCCGGCTGCACGCAGACTCCTAGCCGAAAACGACCTGACAGCCGACGACGTGGAAGGAAGCGGCAAGGGTGGACGGATCCTCAAAGAGGACGTACTTGAGCACCTCGATGAACAGAAGCCTGCCGAATCTGCTCCGGCCAAGAAGCCCTCTCAGCCCAAAGCGGCACCCAGCACTCCGGTGGGCCCCGATCCCACTGGTCCGGGCGAGGAAGAGATCGTTCCCATGAGCCCGCTGCGTCGTAAAATCGCAGAACGTCTCGTCTCGGCTCAGCAAACGGCGGCGATTCTCACCACATTCAACGAGGTCGACATGTCCGCCGTGATGGAGCTTCGCAGCCGATACAAACAGGCGTTCATCGACAAGCACGGCATCAAGCTCGGCTTCATGCCGTTCTTCGTCAAGGCCGCTATCGAGGGACTCAAAGCGTTCCCGGCCGTGAACGCTGAAATCCGGGGCACCGACATCGTCTACAAGAACCATTACGATATCGGAGTGGCTGTCGGTACGCCCAAAGGCCTGGTCGTTCCCGTGCTACGTGGCGCTGATCACCTGTCCTTGGCGGGTGTGGAGACCGGTATCAAAGAGTTGGCCGACAAGGCTCGTAATATGAAGTTGACACTCGCAGACCTCGAGGGTGGCACGTTCACGATTTCCAACGGCGGCGTCTACGGCTCCATGATGAGTACGCCGATTTTGAACCCCCCGCAGTCGGGGATTCTCGGTCTTCACAATATCGTGGATCGGCCGGTGGCTATCGACGGTAAGGTGGAGATCAGGCCCATGATGTACCTGGCGCTCTCCTACGATCACCGCATCATCGACGGCAAAGAGGCCGTCTCGTTTCTGGTCACGGTGAAGAACGCTATCGAAGATCCGGCCCGGATGCTGTTGGAAATTTAAGGAGTATCATGTCTCAAAGCTACGACATCGTCATCGTCGGAGGAGGGCCGGGTGGTTACGTTTGCGCCATTCGCGCAGCTCAACTCGGGTTCAAAGTCGCCTGTATCGACAAGAACAAGATTTTCGGAGGCACCTGTCTCAGGGTGGGCTGTATTCCGTCGAAAGCGTTGCTCGAATCCAGTGAACTCGTGAATCAAGCCAAGGAGAGCTTTAAGGCTCACGGGATCGTCCTTCCCGAAGTTCAGGTCGATCTGGCCACCATGCAGCGCCGCAAGGACCGGGTGGTGCAAACCCTCGGTCGGGGCGTCGGCAGCCTTCTGAAAAAGAATGGGGTCGACGGTATCCAGGGTACGGCCCGGATGACCGCTCCCGGTCGTCTTGAAGTGTCGACCGATGAGGGCACCATCGAAATTTCGGCCGGCAATGTGATCATAGCCACCGGTAGTGAACCGGCCTCTCTGCCGGGGGTGGAGTTGGACGGTCGTTATGTGGGCAGTAGTACCGAGGCCCTGGAATTCGAGCAGGCTCCGGAGAGGCTGGTTGTCATTGGAGCAGGTGCCATCGGTCTGGAGCTGGGTTCGGTGTGGAACCGACTCGGTTCGAAGGTCACCGTACTGGAGTATTTAGATCGGATTCTCCCCGGTGCCGACGCCGAGATCGCCGAAGCGGCTCAGAAGATCCTGGCCAAGCAGGGACTCGATTTTCAGCTCGGAGCGCGGGTAGAGGGCGTGGAGATTCGAGAGGAACGATGCCATGTCAAGATCGCCGACTCCGAGGACGTCGTTTGCGACCGGGTCCTCATGGCGGTTGGCCGGCGACCTTTCACCGACGGGCTGGGTCTCGACGAAATTGGAGTGGTGCGAGATCGCCGCGGTTTCATCGAGGTCGACGAACATTTTAAGACCAACGTCGACGGAGTTTACGCCATCGGCGACGTCATCGGTGGAGCCATGCTGGCCCACAAAGCCGAAGAGGAAGGCGTGGCGTTGGCTGAGATGCTTAAGACCGGAGTCGGTCATATCGACTACAACACCGTTCCGGCCATCGTCTACACTCATCCGGAAGTCGCTTCGGTAGGAAAGACCGCTGAAGAATTGGAGGAGGCCGGCGTACCCTTTAAGGTCGGACGCTTCCCCTTCATGGCCAACGGTCGGGCTAAAGCAGTCGGGGAGACCGACGGTCTCGTCAAGGTGTTGGCTCACCAGAAAACGGATCGTATTCTGGGCGTCCACATCGTGGGACCCCACGCCGGGGATCTCCTCTCGGAGGCGGTGGTAGCGATGAGTTTCGGCGCTTCATCCGAGGATTTGGCTCGTATTTGTCACGCTCACCCCACTTTGACGGAAGCCATCAAAGAGGCCTGTCTCGATGTGGATAAAAGGGCGGTACACGCCTAGTAACCTCCTATCGTTTCGAGCCTTTTCGAGGCCTGTCGAACGTGTGACAAAATTGCAAAAAAGCAGGGGAGGAATTTGAAATACCCTGTCCAAAGGCCGAGCTTGTGAGATTTTTCACAATCTCCGTTTTTCGTTCTGCCGCCTGTAGGGGCGAGGCTGGCGGTAGCGCATATTAGAACACGCGCGTAGGCGCGCATGTAGTAAGGGAAAAAGCCTATATGGCACCTGAAAAACTTCAAAAACTGTTGGTTAGGGGCGTCTTGCTAGCACCGGCTATTATCGTGCTGTCAGTGACGCTATTTACCGAATTTAACTGGACGGGGTACTACTCCACGGCCGATCAGCCGATTCCGTTTCCTCACGACAAGCACGTGGCGGCGGGTGTCCAGTGTCAATACTGTCACCGAGGAACGGAAGAGGGCTACCAAGCCGGCGTTCCTTCCGTGACCGATTGCTGGCAATGTCACCGCGGTATGGCCGGAGACAAGGCAAAGGATCTGGCCGCCGCGCCCGACCGTAGCAATCTCGACGAACTCCGACCCGGCGTCAAGACGCTGATCAAAGAGTACGTCGACGATCATCGCGAGGTGCGCTGGTTCAAGTATTACGATATGCCTGAGCACGTGAAGTTTCCGCATAAGATTCACATCAACGCGGGCCTTGACTGCACGGAGTGTCACGGAGATGTGGCGACTTACAGCTACGAAAATTTCGAGATGAAGCAGAAGCCCACTATGGGTTGGTGTGTGTCTTGTCACCGAAGCAAAGGCGCTTCGCAAGACTGCACGGCCTGCCATCATTAGTGTGAGGCTAGGAAAGTACCATGAAATTTAATAGGCGAGACTTCTTGAAGGTGGGGCTCTTGACGGCCTCCGCTATGAGCTTTTCGGCTTGTGGTAGGCCGGTTGAGCACGGTATTGTTAGTCAATACCAAATGCCTGAGTACAAGGTGCTCGGTCAGCCCAGCTTCTGGGCCAGTACCTGTACCGATTTGCGTTCCGATTGCGCCGTTTCGGTGAAAACCGTTGAAAATCGGGCTATCCAGGTGATCGGGATTGCCGGTCACTTCTTCAGTAAGGGTACGGCCACTTCGGCGGCTGTCTCGACCCTGACCACTCTTTATCACCCGGCCAGGCTCAGCAACGCTGTCGGCGTAGCTGACGGGAGCACTCCCGCGGCCGAGGTGGCCAAGCTCGCTAAGCGTAGCAAGGGCGAGCCTCTCTTCGTGGTCGACCGCCTCTGCGGTAGTCTGGGAGACGCCGTCGTCGAGGTGGCACAGAAGCTGGGTGGAAAGATTTGGGTCTGCGACTCTCATCAGTCGATGAGGGAGCGACGAATTCTGAAGGCGGTCACCGGTCGCGCCGAACTGCCTCTGGCCGATATCGAAAACCGCGACTATCTGGTAACGGTCGGTAGCAACTTTCTGCAAGAGAGCTACGCCCACACTCGTACGGGTTGGGCTTACGGACGCTTCCGCAAGACCCCGGGCAGACTAAGAGGGAAAATGGTTTCCTTCTCCGCTCGAATGAACGCCACCGATGCCAATTCCGATATTTGGGAACCTGTCGTTTCCGGTTCCGAGCCTTATGTGCTTGGCGCTATCGGAAAACTGCTCAGCGACAAGGGCAAAGGCTCTTTCCCCGGATGGGCGGCGGTCACTCCGGAAGAAGCTGCTGAGAAATGTGGTGTGGAAGAGGGGCATCGCGTGAAGTTCGCCGAGAACCTCGCCAAGCTGGCCGACCGTTTGGCTGAAGCCAACAACCCTCTGGTCGTCGGCGGTTTCCAAGGGGTCAACGGTGATGCCACCGTTTATCTAGCTCACACGATCACCAAAATGCTGAACGGCGACGTGGTGACCTTCGAGCCGGACCTCCTCATCGGAAGCCAAAAGTCCCCGTCCGATATCTTTATCTCGGATTCGGAAGTGGCGGGAGCTATCCAGGGTGCCGACATGGTCGTGGTTCACAACGTGGACCTGGTCTACCGGTTTCCCTGGTTGGAAGAGTCTTTCAAAGGCGTTAAGAATAAGGTCGTGCTGGCCACCATGCCGAACGACACCACCGAGCTGGCGGCCGCCAATAAAGGCTTGGTGATTCCGATGCGTACCTGGATGGAAGACTGGGGCGACCTGCTGGTCAAGTCTCCGGACGGAGATTGGTACGGCATCGCTCAACCGGCTGTCAAGAATCAGGTGCCCGCGGCCGTTTCTTCACTCGGATTCATGCTGGAGTTGGCTGACGAGGCCAAGGTTAAGTTGGGCAACGGCAAAGTCAACGCTCGCGAATACCTGCAGCGCGATCTGGACGAAGAGAAGTGGGAAGACCTCCTGGTAAGGGGTGGCTACTGGAAGAAAGAGGCGGATCCCATCTACGCACATCACGCCGCTTTCCCGCCGCCAGCCACCGAAAACAGTGGTTCGGCACCGGACGGATACAACGTTTTTGAAGGGCTTTCGCCACTTCAGCCTTCGAAGCTGGGCGAGGTGGATTCCGAAGGAACAACCTTCGTCATCCTCCCCACTCACCTGGGCGACGGAGCGATGGCCGACCGGCCCTGGATGCAAGAACTCCCTGACACCATGACGACAGTGGTCTGGGACTCCTGGATCGAAATCGGCCAATCGGTCGCCGCCCAAATGGGTGTCAAGCGACACGACCGTGTTTCGATCACGGTCGGAGATGCCGTCATCAAGGGCTCTGCGTATCCCAGTCCCTTCATTCATCCCAAGTCGGTCGGAGTTCCCTCCGGTCGCGGGCAGAAGATTAAACCCCACGCTGAGGTCAGCAAGATTGGCTGGATCTCAGAGGGCTCGAACCCCAAGACCTTGCTGGATGGAAGCACCGGTGACGGAGAGTACTATCCCTCGGCCACCGGCGGTGCGACATTGAAAAAGGAACAGGGCTCACGCCTGCTGGCAACCTTCGACGAGCGGGTCTACAACCTGCCACGACACATTTTGCCGGAGTAATAAGGAGAAATCATGCAAGAGTTCCACGGTGAATATCAGTGGGGGATGACGGTCGACGTCGACAAGTGTACCGGCTGCAAAGCTTGTGTCACGGCTTGTCGGGCGGAGAATAACATCGCCGTCGTCGGCGCAGAGCAAGCTGCCATGGGTCGTCTGATGGACTGGCTCCGTATCGAGCGGATCCACCACGGCCACTTTCCTCACGTCCACGTAGACTTTATTCCAATGCTGTGTCAGCAATGCGGCGCGGCTCCTTGTGAGTCGGTTTGTCCCGTATTTGCTGCCGTGCATACCCACGACGGGTTGAACGGCCAGATCTACAACCGTTGTATCGGTACCCGGGTTTGCGCCAACAACTGTCCGTACCACGTACGGATGTTCAACTTCACTTATCCCAAATGGCCCACGCCGATGGAGAAAGTGCTGAACCCCGATGTCACTCAACGTAAAGAGGGCATCATGGAGAAGTGTACTTTCTGCGTTCAGCGAATTCGTCGGGGCACCATCGATGCCAAGGTCGAGCACCGCGAGGTCTACGACGGCGAGGTTCGTCCGGCTTGTGTTCAGGCGTGTGCCTCCGAAGCTCTGGTCTTCGGCCTGCTGACCGACCCCGAGTCCAGTGTCTCCAAGTACCTGGACCAAAACCGGTCTCGCTCCGTGCTGGTTCACAACGAGCACGACACCAGGCCGAACGTGATCTATCTGCGTCCTCAGAGAGACCCCTCGGTGCTCGAGCCGACGGCCCCTCTGGGTGAGGTCCAGCGCGGACAGACGTCCTCGCATCAAGGTCACGATCACGAGGCCAGCCCGGTCGCTTCCCCGACGCCTGCTGCCGAGAGCACGCCGGCAATGACTTCAACTCCGGCCCCCACGCCGGAGATGACCTCGACTCCGGCGGCCACGCCGGCAGTCACGGCAACCCCAGGAGCCCAATAGGACGGTATATAGAAAATGAGTCACGTGAATAAGAATTTTCGCGCCGCGGAGGTCTCCATACCGGAGATTTATGACGCATGCTTCGAGCCGATCGGTAAGTCCGGTTGGAAGAGCAACGTCGTCATTCTCCTCTCCCTGTGCGCGATGGGCATCGGAGCCGCGGCTTTCGCGGGTCAGTTGTACTACGGTATCGGTCAGACGGGCCTACACATCCCGGTTTACTGGGGTGGTTACATCATCACCTTCGTTTTTTGGATTGGTGTGGCTCACGCCGGCGCTCTCATCTCGGCTCTGCTGAGATTGACGGGTGCCGAATGGAAGTCGGCGGTAACGCGAGTAGCCGAGGTGATTACCCTCTTCACTCTGCCCGCCGCCGGTTCGTTTCCCCTGATCCACCTCGGTCGGACGGAAATTTTCTACTACATGCTTCCGCTTCCGAATAACAGGCTCTTGTGGCCAAACTTCAAGAGTATGTTGATGTGGGACGTGTTCGCGGTATCCACCTACCTGACCGGTTCCGTACTCTTCCTCTACGTCACGATGGTACCTGACCTAGGAATCGCTCGCCCTCGTATGAAGGGCTGGTACCGGACCCTCTACACCCTGCTTTCGTGGGGATGGAGAGGTACCGCTGAAGAGTGGAAACGAGTTATGGAGTCGGCGGCGCTTTACTCCGTCATCATCCTCCCGGTCGTCATCTCAGTACACACCATCGTATCTTGGGACTTCGCGATGCAGGTCGTGCCCGGTTGGCACTCGGAGGTCTTCGGACCGCTCTTCTTCGTCGGGGCTCTCTACTCCGGGACCGCAGCGGTGTTCACGATGCTGGGACTGCTGCTGTGGACCTACCCTTCCTTCAAGAAGGTCATCACTCAGGTTCACTACGACATGCTCGGTCGCGTCTGGCTGGTGCTGGGACTGGCTTGGGCCTACCTCTTCTTCAACGACTTCGTGCCTGCGTACTACGCTCACGAACCCGACAAGATGGACTACCTTTACTACAACGCCTTCAGTAACTCGGTCTACCCGATGCTGTGTTGGTTCCTGGTGATCGGTAACTTTGCACTGCCGCTGTTCTGCCTGGCCTTCCAGGAATTCCGTCGCAGCATTATGCCGATGTTCGTCCTCAGTATCATCGTGAACATCGCGATGTACATCGAACGGGTCTTCATCGTTATTCCAGGCCTCGAAATTTACAACGGTCTGAACTTCAACACCATCCCTTACACGTACAGTGCAACGGAGGTGGCGATCATCTGCGGTACCTTCGGGTGGGTGATCGGTGGTCTGACTCTCTTCTGCCGAATCTTCCCGATTCTGCCGTACTGGGAACTGGCCGAAACCAAAGCTCGACAAGTAGAAGTGGATATGGCCGGCGTCAAAGTTGCATACTTCCACGCTGGTGAATAAGGATAAATATGAAAGTCTGTGCAGAATACGAAGAACAAATAGCAGCCTTTACGGCTCACCGTGCCCTTCTCGATAAGGGTGCGGACCCCGAGGATATTGAGATCCGCTCACCCTATCCGCTGTCCGAACATCCGATTCCGCCGCATCGTTCCAAGCCGATGATCGTCAGGAACGTGGTGCGAGTGTTCTGGTTGCTCGGTTTGATCGGTGGTTTCAGCTTCATCACTTTCACTCAGTGGGAGTGGGGATTGACCGCTAAGACCGGTGGTCAGCCTCTGGTGGCCATCCCGATCAACTCCATCATCATGTACGAGTGCGGAATGATCACCGCCATCATCGTCACCACCATCATGTTTTTTGTGGAAACCCGCCGTTATCGACAGTTGGTTCCGCCTATCGAAGAAGATATGATTGTGGCCAACGGGTATGTCGCTCTGATCGTGGGTGGTGAATCCGCGAAGAAAGCCAAAGACTGGTTGGAAGGCACCAACGCCAGACAAATCGTCAGCTACGTCCTTCCCCTGGCCTTCGTCTCTCTCTTCCTCTCCGGATGCGGAACGTTTATCAACACGACTCGCTGGGACAACCTGAGACAGACTCAGGTTATCAAGCCGGGCGAGCAAGCAGCCGACCTTCCGGCTCCGTTTTCCCTCCGAATGCCTTCGGTGGAAGAGCAGGAAGTGAAGCCTCCCCAGCCTCTCGGTTATCTCACCTACGGCGATCCCCTCGCTTACGAGCGTGGTGAAGCCGACCTGAAGAAGACCGAAGACGAGATGAACCAGCAGCTTAAAGACGGCAAGATCGACCGCCGTACCATGAACAAAACTCTGATGGGTATGCGTCGTGCCTTGGACGATGTGAAACCTGAGATCATCGCCAAGAAGAACTTCCCCCCCGAGATGCGGGATGTGAAGAACCCGGTCGAGCCCACTGAGGCCTCTCTCGCCAGTGGTGAGAAGCTGTACAACTACAACTGCGCTCAGTGTCACGGAGCCAAAGGTCTCGGTGACGGCGGCGTGGGTGCTTTCTGGGGCGGTCCCAAGGAAGCGACCGGAGGCGTGGTTCCTCAGATCGGCAACGCCGCCGCTTACGGCGACGAGGGTGCCTATCCCGACGGCTTCTTCTACCACAACATTGTTGTTGGTAAGAACTTGATGCCTGCTTTCGGCTACAAGCTCACTCCCAAGCAAACTTGGGATATCGTGAACTACCTCCGAAAGCTACAGGGTAAGGCCTAAACGCCGAACTCTCCCAAGTCGAAAAGAGCCACCCGACCAGGTGGCTTTTTTCGTTAGGGGGTTTCTCTCCACACGACTCGCCTGACGTAATCGGTGTAGCTCAGGAGTATCCTGAGAACCTTTTCGGAGACGTTTTCTACATCATAGTCTTTCACGACTTTCGTGGTCCGATGGACCCCCCTCGCTTGCCCGGAGACCACCGACAGAGCCTGAAGGATACGGTCTTCGTTGAAGCCGGTCATGACTACAGGAGACTCCTCTACGCCCTCCGGTCTCTCGTGGGCTTCCCGAAGGTTGAGGGCCGGGAAGTTCAAAATTGACGACTCCTCCGTGATGGTGCCGCTGTCGGAGAGAACGGCGAGGCTGCGAGTCTGAAGCTGAAGGTAATCGGTAAAGGACATGGGTTTCAGCAGTTCGATACGTTCATCGAGGCAAAGGTCCGCCTCCTCTAAACGCAGAGCTGTTCGTGGGTGGACACTAAAAATGAGTCGTTTGCCATAGACCGACGCCACGCGGTTCAACGACCCGACAAGCTGCTTAAGAGCTGTCAAACTTTCGATGTTCTCCTCCCTATGAGCGCTGACCACAAAGTAGTCGTGCTGCTCCAGTCCGAGCTTGTTGAGTATCTCACTCTCGCGTACCTTGGCAAGGTTTGCCTGGATAACCTCATTCATAGGGCTGCCCACTTTGATCACCCGGTCGGGTGGGAGTCCCTCGCGGAGCAGGTAGTCTCGCGCAATGGTGGAGTAGGTCAGGTTGATATCACTGATGTGGTCTACGATTCGCCGATTGATTTCTTCGGGAACGCGCATGTCGAAGCAGCGGTTTCCGGCTTCCATATGGAAGATCGGAATCTTAAGACGCTTGGCCGCCAGGGCACAAAGACAGCTGTTGGTATCGCCGAGGAGTAAGAGAGCATCCGGCATGACTTCCTGAAACACTCGATAGCTCTTGGCCAGGATCGCTCCAACGGTGTCCATGGCGTTTTCGCCGGCAGCTTCTAGAAAGAAGTCCGGTTCCCTGAGACCGAGATCTTGGAAGAAAATCTCGTTGAGTTCATAGTCATAGTTTTGGCCTGTATGGACCAGTGTATGCTCGATACAGTCCTCCGAATCGAGCCTCCTTATGACTCTTGAAAGCCGGATGATCTCGGGACGTGTACCCACCACTGTGATGACTTTAAGAGGTTGCAAAATGAACTCCCTTCGCATAGGACCGATAGGTTTGTCGCAGCCTACCCGAGAGGCCTGTGGCATCGGTTTCCATCGAGTTGTCCCTCAAGCCGCGAATGAGTGTTGCTAGACGACCGACGGTGATCTCGAAGTCCGGTGCCACCTCTCCACGTGACAGACCGGAGAATCCAGCTTCGAGATCGGCTATAAAGCTATCCACCACATCTTCGACATAGACCAATCGTAGCGTCGCGAAAGGATCGTGGACGACCAAAGGGAGACCTCGGGAAGCGTTGTGGCAAAAGGTGGCAACGACGGAATTGAAGTTCGGTTTACCCCACCTGCCGAAGATTCCGGGGAATCGATAGACCTTGACGGGTAGGCCGTTCTTGGATCCCTCGGCCAAGAGCTCTTCAGCCTCCCTTTTGGAGCGGCCGTAGTCACTGTCGTCCTCTGCCTGCGTCGATGAGGAAAAAATAACGGAAGCGGGAGACGCACACTGAGAAAGGGTGTGGACCAACTGCTCTGTGAGTTCCACATTGTCTCTCTGGAAGGCATCCACACTTTGTGGACGGATCGCAGCAGCGAAGTGAAAGATGAAATCAGCTGAACGCACCTTTTCCTGAAAGCTGAGAGTTGAGTCCTCGCGAGCGACAGGAATGCATTCCAACGCGGGCATCCCGATGAGCCTGGAGAGCAGATTCCGACCCAGGAATCCGTTTGCGCCGGTGATGACGACCTTCTTCACTCAATTAGGCCCCGATCGAATCAGATTCTGGGCTTGAAGGAGCGCTCTTAGCGCTGCTTCTTCGAGCAGTGAGTCTTGGGAGGTGTACTCAGCTTGGAGGGGCGCGGCTTGAGCTTGTCCTCCCTCCTCGTTCTGCAATTCCGGTAGGAGAGAACCGATGAAATAGAACCCGTCGCGCAGGGTGGTGCGGGGCACCTCTTCGGCCGAAATGAGAACCTCGTGCGTCTTTTCACCAGGTCTTATCCCTACCACGACGACTTCACTGGAGGAGTCTCCGGCCAAGCACCTGGCCAGGTCCAGAATGCGGGCGGCAGGCGCCTGTGGCACCACGATTTCACCCGGTCGAGCTTCACGAAGGGCTTGCAGGATGGTGTCCACAGCCTGATCGAGCGACATCAAGAATCGAGTCATCTCCGCTGTCGTCACCGTCAGCGGAAGGCCCCGCTCGATCTGCTTTAGGAAAAGAGGGATGACCGACCCTCGAGAAGCCAGGACGTTGCCATACCTGACGACCACGAAACGAGTCTTCGCCCCGATATTGGCGCTGACGAAGATGCGCTCTTGGAGCGACTTTGTCATTCCCATCACGCTCACCGGCTTGCACGCTTTATCGGTGGAGACGCCAACTACCGTCTCCACTCCCGAAACTTTCGCGGCGCGAGCGACGTTAGCGGCTCCCTCGACATTCGTCCTCGCAGCCTCTACTGGAAAGTACTCACAGGTTGGCACCTGCTTTAAGGCTGCCGCGTTGATAACAATATCGGCTCCCTGGAAGGCGTCGAGGAGGCTGTGGTAGTCCCGTACGTCTCCGATACGGAAGTCGAGCGTTCGTTGGAAGTTCCGGTAGATAATCTCGTCGGTGGCGTTCTCTCGCTCGAGAAAATCGAGACGCATAGCATGTTGTTTCGCCTCGTCTCTTGAGAAGACGATGATTTTCGCTGCCTTTCCGGCCTCACCCGAAAGCAATCGGCGAACCAGCACTTGACCGAGTGAACCCGTCCCCCCGGTCACTACGACTGTCTTCCCCTCAAGGTTCATAGCTTCTCCCGTCTTCTACCAACTCTCTGATCGCCGAATCCCAGTCGGGAGGTGAGTACCCTGTGAGAGCCTCAAAGCGGCTTCCATCCAGGCTGCGATCGCATTGAAAGCTGTCGTCTGGCTGGATTTCGATATCCAGCCGGGCTTCCTGAGCGACTTTACGTAGCAGCGAGTCTTTATCGATCCGTTCGGAGGCGACGTGCCAAGTTCCGGTCAGATCTGGAAAATCTGAAACCAATAAGTCTATGATTCGCGCGAGTTCCAAGGTTGTGACACCGGAAAAGAAGGCCTTGCGGAACCCTTTGACCCGGCGGCCGGATTGGGCGTAGAGCCATTCTATCAAGCTCAGTTTTCCTCTAAGCTCTCTGCCCAATAGGGAGGTTCTTATAGTCAGGCCGGTCTCTTCGGGCTCTCCCAAAACCTTACTCATCCCGTAAGGTTCGTCCGCGTCAGGTCTGTCTGACTCGCTATACATCCCTCGCCGCCCTGAGTAGACGCAATCCGTACTGAGGTGCAAGAGTCTGATACCCTTGAGATGACAGAGTGAGGCGAGCTGATGTGGGAACCAGGCGTTCGTGGCGACGAGGTCTGCGATTCGGAATTCCCGTTGCTTCACTAACCCCACCGCGTTAACGACGACGTCAGGTCGAAATTCGGATAACGGTGCGAGCAAAGAGCCCGGTTCTAGCACATCCACGCCCGGGTAGAGTAGGTAAGATAGAAGGCGAGGATGGGAAAAGCTCCGGACGCTTCCCGCCACCTGGTGATTGACTGAGAGCTGTTCGAGAAGCTTGTGACCCGCCATCCCGGAAGCGCCGATAATGAAGATTCTCACGCAGGTCTTTTCACGCGAATCGGTGGTCGACCTGCAGCCGAAGGAGGCACCGGAGCGAGCTTCGAAATCAGGGGCGTGTCGGACTATCCAAAGGTAGCCATTTTTGCTTGCTCGCCCGAGTGTCGTCACGGCGGGGGAGCGTTTCTAAAAACGGCTTTTCGTCACTATCCCAGGGACCGTCTTCTTTTTGTCGACCAACCGGAGTTCGTACCCGTGCCGGTACTCTGGGAGCATTCCGAGCGGTCTTTGGCGAGGGAGTTGCTCGCAAGCTTTCAGACCGTGCTGTACCATCTCGTCTACTCCTTGGGCCTGGCCAGGGTCAGAATCCGGCCGGTCCTCCGCCTCATTGAAGAGTGGGGTGCTGAGAAAGTGATGATCATCGTGCACTCGGAAACGGCTGTGCTGTATCTAGCCTGCGCTTTGCTCAACTCTTTCCCCAGCGTTTATCTCGTCGTCCATGACCCACCTGATCGGCAGGCCGCCTTTTATCGCTGGCCCTTCAGGAGCGTCCTAGGTACCTATGTGAGACGGTGGCTAGGTTGGGCACTTCGTAGAGCGCGACGGGTGGGAGTAGCCTCTTCGTCCATGGCAGTCGAATACCGAAACCTTTTCGGGGTGGCTTCGGAGTCACTGGTCCCGGGGGCCCCCGCAGAGCTTATCGTGTCTGGAGATGTTCCGAAGATGGAACAGTTCCGACTTGCTTTTGCCGGCTCGGCTTATGCTAAAGACGCTTGGTGCTCCCTCCTAGAGGCGTTGTCGCAGGAGGGATGGGAGATCGATGGACGTGACGTTTACATCGATTACTTGGGAGAGCCGCCGGCCTGGTTTCCTAAAAACCCTCGGATTTGTGTCCATGGCTGGAAAGACCTGGCCGACGCGGTGGATATACTAAGCCGGGCTCACGCATGCTACCTTCCGTATTGGCTTCACTCCGGTTTCGACGAGTCGGTGAGGCTCTGTTTTCCATCAAAGTTGGGAACCTATCTGGCAGCGGGGAGAGCCGTTTTCTATCACGGTCCGTTGTGCGCTAGTCCGATGGAGCTCTTCACCCGTTATCCGGCCGCGGTCTGTTGTCACGTTTCCGAGCCCGCAGCTATTTCGGAATGTTTGAGGAGATTGACGGACTTGGACTTAAATCGCGAACTTTCGCGGCAAGCGCACTTAGCCGCCACCGAAGTGGTCAACGAGCGAGCTTTTAGCGGCCGCTTTGCTCAATTCTTGGAATCTCCGACCGGGAGTACGAGGAAGTCGCACTGCAACCTGTGATGCTGAGGAGCTAGACATCCCAGGCTTTGACCCAGTCGCTACCTACGCTCCTCCAGCCCTGTTTCTCTAACCGGCTTTTCATATCCGGCATATGGGCGGCTCCGTAAAAGATGGCGAGGCGTCTTTTTCCAGACTGAATCTCTTTCTTTGCAACGGCGAGCGCGGCTTCGTTGCGATCGGAGATGAGAGCTGAATCGCTCAGAGCGGAGAGAAAGCCGCCGGAGGAGGCGAGAGAGGCTCCGAAGAGCTTCTTGAGCACTTTGCGGTCCTTGGCCGAAGTGCGACCGCTCATGACCGCCATGAAGTCTATCTCCGCCAACTCTTTCTCGCTGATTCCGAGTTGGGACTCATCGATCGAGCCGGATGAGGAGAGGGCCTTCATCATGTACGACATGAGGTTCTCCTGGCGAGCGGCCATCTTTTGGGCCAACCCACTTCGAGTCAGGTCGGCGTGGACGAAATTGGCGGCTGAGTAGTCGATCTTATCGATCTGGGTGGTCAGGCCCATCGCCGCGGCAATCATTCCCTGGATGCCGGATACTCCCGAGCCCGATTCCATCTGAGAGGGTAGGCGCTGACCGGCCATCTCGTCGGGTAGGATTAATTCATAGAGTACGGAGTCGTACTGCTTGAACTTCTTGTTGAGGCCGGCATAGTAGGCCGGACTACCCACATGGACGGCCGAGACAAGGTCGATCTCCTGACCTTTTGAGTTGCGCATCGTTACCAGCGATGTTTCCACTGTTCCCGCCGAGGGTGTGTATCTGATGTAGGGTGAGAGGTCGGTTCCGCTCTCCGCGATGGCGGGTGAAAGGAAGAACAGGAGAAGAAAAAGCGATAAGAAGATCTGTGTCTTTTTGAACATAGCTGCAGTTTACCACAGAGGTCTGCAACTCAGGGTATAAAAAAGGCGAGCCCTGTCGGACTCGCCTCTTTTTCCATGCACTACTAGGTTCTAGTACATCGCTGCCGGATCGCTGCGACGCTGCTGGAACGCTTTCAGCGCTACCTGGATGCCGCTACCGGTGTTGATCACCTTGTATTCGGGCCAGTTGATAACATCGACGTAGATGCGAACGGTGCTACCCATTTGACGCACCCGCACCTGACCGACCAGACCGAAATCCACCGGTAGGGCCGCTTTAGGCTCCAGACCGCCGGCGATCGATGCGCCGTGCACGTCGATCGCGATGCTGCGGTAGTCGGCGCTGCCCGGGGGCAAGTGCTTGACACTGTAGTTGTGAGCGCCCTGAATGTCGACCTTGACCCAGTCCGGACCTTCAGTAGCTGTGACGTTGCTGACGACATCGGCTGATGCCGCCAGGCTGAGGCAGGCTACAAGAATGAGTGCCAACCCGAGTTTAAAATTTCTCATAATTCATTCCCTCCGTGAAACAAACCCAATTTCTTTTAACAGTAAGTTCAGGCGTCTTGCCTGATTTGGAATTGCGGTGAAATTTGTGTTCTTCAGTGAAAACCCTGCCCTGGTAGATACTTTTCCAGGAGCAGGCTGATCGTGGGCGAAGCAGTTCCACATGAGCAGGGAGACTGAAGTCCTGAAGACCTTGTTGGAAGTAAGTCGTCTGATCTCTTCCAACTATCCCATTCCCAAAGTCATCAAGCGGATCTGCGGAAAGCTGCGAAAGCTCCTGCGAACCGACGACTGTTCCATCATGATACTCAATGAGAAGAGCCGAGAACTCGCCTTCAGTGAGTCCTCCGGCCTGACCCGTTGGGAGATGAAGAACATCCGCTTTGCCCTGGGTGAGGGAGTGGCGGGGTGGGTGGCCAAGCATAAGAAGCCGGTCTTGATTGAAGATGTGAGATCGGATGCTCGGTTTAAAGTGGTGGATCAGCAGAAGCGCTGTATGGTCAGCATGATCTCCTGTCCCTTGATGGTCAAGCGTCGGGTGATCGGGGTGGTTAGTCTGACCACACGAGACGACGGCCACGTCTTTTCGCAGGACGAACTGGAGTTAGTGGTGTTGATGTCGGCCCACATCTCTCTGGCTCTGGAAAACAACCGGCTCTACGAGATTTCCGTTCTGGACGGCCTCACCAACATCTTCAATCGGCGCTATCTGGAGCAGCGTTTGATGGAGGAGGTCGCTTATTCAAAACGCTATACCAAGCCGCTTTCCGTGGTCTTGCTGGATATCGACTTTTTCAAGCGATTGAACGATACCTACGGACATCAAGCCGGAGACTTCGTTTTGAAGAAAGTCTCGCAGATGCTTTCCGACGCTCTGCGTGAGTACGACGTTGTTGCCCGCTACGGGGGAGAAGAGTTTGCCATCGTCTTGCCCACCACTCCGAAGCAGAAAGGCGCGACCATCGCCGAGCGTTTGCGTATCGCGGTCTGTGACGGTGACTTCCGCTTTAAAGAGCACGATATCAGCTGTAGCATCTCTCTTGGGGTAGCCTCTTTCCCTGAAGACGGACGTGACCCCGACGGACTGATAGCGGCAGCCGACGCGGCGCTTTATAAAGCCAAGGATTCCGGACGCAACCAAGTCGCTCTGGCCTAGAGCGCCTAGATTTAGGCTTTCTTTGACAGGAAACGGGAGCCTCGTGCTGTAAGTGCGTTCCCGCTTGTCCACAGCAGAAATTTCTTGCCTGGACAGGCCCTGAGGTGAGGTTGGAATTCTTTAGACGGATATTTTCTTTTGTTCTGCTGAGCGCGGCTTTGTGTCTGGCCCAGCCGGTGAAGCCCGAGGCCGTCTTTATCGAGGCTGAATCAGTAGAACGAAAGGGCGGGCTGACTATAGCCACCGGCAACGTCACGGTGGAGCTAGAAGGGTTGCGCCTCGATTGCCAACGATTGGTCTACGATCCGGTGCGGGGTTTGGTGACGGCCGAACGAGAATGCCTCTTTTCCTGGGGCGACAGCTTTGCCGCTTCGGAGACGCTGGTGCTGGACGTCAACGCCAAGACGGCCGTCCTCACCCAGGCTGCTGGGAAGAGCGAGGGAGTCAGTGTCGGGAGTGACCAGTTCGAGGGAAGTCTCTACTTCTGGGCGGACACCATGACCTACACCGAGGATAAAGTCGAGTTGGAGCGGGCTGTTCTCACCACCTGCGATCTAGAACCGAACGATCTCCACTATAAGGTCAATTCCGAACTCGTGACCCTCTATCCGGATGACAAAGTCGTGGCCAGCAACACCAGCGTCACGATCCAGGGGACTCAACTCTATACCGTTCCCACGCTGGTAGTCCCCCTCGACCAACAACGAACTCGACGTCAGGCCTATTTCCCAAGCCCGGGCTACAACAGTCTGGACGGCGCCTTTCTCCGCAACGCATTCGCCTACAGCTTCAACGAAGGCAACTACGGCACGGTCAACGTCGACGTCTATCAGCGCTCGGGAATCGGCTACGGATTCGAGCACTACTTCGACCTGGGCGAGGCCGGTTTCGGAAACATCTACTACTACAACCAAAACGGCCGCCAAGCCGAGCGTAATCGGTTTGAGCTGAGGGCCAACGGTAACTTCAAAATCGACGAGTACACTCGCCTGGGGTTGGCTTACAACGCTAATCAGTTTGAGTTTCCCGGCCAGGTCAGCCCTCTCAACGTCTCCAGCGCCATCAACCTGAGCCGGTACGCGCCGGGGAGTGCTCTGCAGGTGGGAGCGAACTTTGCCAAGAGCGGCGACAACGACAACCGAAGCTACCGCTTTTACTACGACCTCGACCTCTCTGATCGATGGTCGATTCTGACTCGCGCCGACCTCTCGCGCTCCTCCAACGCCATCACTCAGACAAACCGTTATCACTACCTGGGGAGTCTCAGGCACCGGGGAGATTTCTTCGAAGGGGATCTGTCCTACGAACGAAGTGGTGGCCAGAATACCTACTTCCTGAACCGACAGCCGGAGCTGAGCCTTCGAAGCTTCCCCTTCAAGATCGGCTTCTTGCCCCTGACCGCGGGCGCGAGCTTCGGTGTGCTGGAAGAGTCGCCCTCACTGTTTAAGACGGAGCGCTACCGTTTTGACCTTCGCATCCCGGAGCAAACCATCGAGACGGGAATGGGTAATTTTCACGCCGGTGCGGGAATCCGCCAGCAGATCTACGGGAGCGGCCAGGAGCAGTACGTGCTAGGTACCAGGCTCGGTTGGACCCACGATATGGCCGACCACGCCCTGTTCCGATTCGACTACAACTGGCAAGAGAGTACGGGTTTCACGCCGTTTCAGCACGATGTCGCTTACGGCTATCAAGTGCTCACCGGAGGAGTGGAGTTGTACGCCAACGACGCCTTCCGACTCTCCACCACCGGCGCCTACGACCTGAATCACAGCCAACCGTACGATATCATCACCAGACTCGACGTGAACCCGATACCGGGCTGGGAGTTGACCGCCTCGGCCAACCTCGACCCGAATACCGGTACCTGGCGCTCCGTGGATTCAGGCGTCACCGCCCAACTGAGCAAGGGTGTGAGTCTGACCCACTGGAGTCTCTACGACCTGCTCAACGGTCGCATGACTTACCAGAACTTCTCACTGAACTACGAAGACCACGACTGGGTGAGCAGCGTGACCTATCGGGGAGTGCAGAACGAAATCTTCTTCCAGATGAGTTTGAAAGCGTTTCCTTTGCGGCCGGTGAAGATCGGACCGGACCCCAGCTTACCGATCCTGCCCGCCAATATCACCAACGCTTTCACGCGCTAGCAGTCTGGCGACGGGAGATTACTCGCACAGGCTGCTAACGGGCGGTGACTTCAAACCTGACGATGTCGAAGTTGGCGTACGGGAAGTCGTCGCCGAGATCGGAATGGATGACGGTGTCGCCGATGGGGTCAAAGGGATAGCTCTGGGGAAGGGGCTGGGTCGCGCCCTCTCCTCGTCGAACCGTGATTGTTTGAAGGCTGTTGGAGTCGATGTTCGGACCCTGGCCGAGGGTGTCGATCAATCGGCCCAGAAACGCCCCTCCCGTGGTGTCGGTGGTGATGACGTGGGCGGTGAAGACGTCGGCCGGAATAAACTGATTGATGAAACTGGTCGATTCGCCGATGTCGACCACCGCCTGAATCGTTTTGCCGTCCGGCGAGACCTGGGCCTGCCCCGACAGCGGACCCACTTGAGCAAAGGTGAAACCGGGGTTGGGCACTTCGGAGAGGCGATGATACCAATCGAAGTTCTGTCCGTCGAATCGGATGACGTCCGTGAAAGTGTCCAGGTCGGTGGCCTCGATAGGCGTCCCTTGAGCGTTCAGTAGAACGGCGTAGATGCCACGACCGGAGCGGTCCACCTGTCCGTTCGGATTCACTGCGATGGTGAACTCCAACAGACGCAGGCTACTGGAGGTGAAATTCCCTCCGTTCCCCAGCGGATCGTTGGGGCTACGGTTGGCTCCGTCGTCACCGGCGCTGGCGCACCCTCCGACGATCAGAAGCGAAAGAAAGGACAGCAAAACAAGAATTCTTCTCAACATGGGACGAGCGTTCTGGCGGGGCCCGAGAGTTCCTTGAAGCGAGTTCAGGTCTCAGGAGGAAGGCCCTTGCTCCTCGTGAACCTCTGAAGGGAGGTGAGTTCATGACTTGGCTAGATTTTGCCACACTGTTTGGTGCCGCATTGATGCTTGGGGTGGCCTACAAACGAGGGGTCATCCTGGAGATAGCCGATCTTGCCGTCTTTCTCATCGGCGGATTCCTGGGTTTTCGTTTGTATCGACCCATCGCCGGTTCTCTGCACAGCTCCATTCTCAAGGGTTTTAGTCTGCCGTTCGTGGAGAAGATGGTTCTCTTCACCGTCTTGATTGTGGCCGCGCTGGTCGTCTTCGGCGTGGGGCTCAATGTCCAGCGGAAGATGAAAGAGGAGAAGGTCCTCGATGAAAACGTCGATCGCTACCTCGGTCTGACCGTCGGTCTCTTCAAGACCATCGTCGTTATCGTGACTTTTTTGGGGTTACTCTTCTATAATGAAGCCTTCCCGGAGCGGGAGGTTTCGAAGATGAAAAAGGGCCCCGTGGTCAGCACCCTGATCGGGTTGCAGTTCGCTATCAAACCGCTTTACTACATCGTGGCACCCTCCGACCTTGCCGACGACTTCCTCAAACAAGGATTATCCACCAAGCCGCCGTCCAAGTCGGACTCTAAGACAAAATCCAAAAAGAAGAAATGACCTTTCGTTTCGTTCTCCTGTCCTTTCTGTTTCTCACCTCCTACGCATCGGCTCAGACTCCGGCCGCGTATCTGAAGTCAGAGAAAGAAATTCATCGACACGACAAACAGCTCACCACCGTGGCCGAGTCACTGGAGAGCTGGCTGGCCGGCCGCCTCAGTCAGGCTGAATTTCTGGCGACCCTGGAGAGCTGTCTTAAGGCGTGTGGCGAATACCGGACTTTGCCTCCGGGCGTAGCGCAGAGTCTGCAAACTCAGGAGGTCTCGCTCCTGGCCAGGATTTCGAACTTCGCCTCTGAGAAAGCCCCCGACTCCGAAGGACAACGCAGCCTGTTTTTGAGCTTGAGCGGGTTGACGGAGTCGCGGACGATTCGCCTCATCCGATGGCGACAGGAGACCTTAAGAAAGATTCTGGCCGGCAACCTGACTCGAGACCAGCACAACTATTTTCGCTGGGAACTCGCCTGGCTCGAGGTCTGGGCCAGGGAAGCCGAACTGACCCACCGCTTGGAGGAGGCTTTCCTGGCCGAAGGACAGAGCGAGGGAGAGCCCCAGAAGATACTGAAATCGTTTCTCTCCCTGCGAGTGCTGGCGGACAACATCGCTTGCCCGGCGAGTCTGGAGTCTCTCGATAGCACCTCGACCGA
>Ga0208331_100064_pt1 | contig 34324 bp, 28 predicted proteins | sample DeeseametaMP1648_FD_184184 | JGI IMG/M metagenome (GOLD analysis project Ga0208331, IMG submission 184184) | Marine microbial communities from the Deep Pacific Ocean - MP1648 (SPAdes) | ecosystem: Environmental > Aquatic > Marine > Oceanic | place: North of Tokelau, South Pacific Ocean... | reverse complement strand
TTGGTAGGTGATCTCGATGTCTTCGGAATTTGAGGCTCTTTTCTTTGTCAAATCATGGATTGAGCGTGGAGCTAAAAAAAGTCACGCATCAAGTGGGTTAAACCAGCAGCAGTGCTTCCCGGTGGCGGAGAGCACTTCCATGGAAGGAAGGTGTTTGCCCTTGAATCCGAGGTAGTTGCAACCCATCGGAAATTTCTTATCCCAGCTAACGTAAAAGTGCTGGCAATCGTGACATTTTGGAGCCTTCTTCTGTCCCATGCACTCACAATAGGGCAAGGGGCTTAAACGATTCTTAAAATTAGGTAAACATGCTCCCACGGGGATGCCGTTCGCAGCCGATTCTGAGTTTGTTCATAAAATCTTAAAATATTCGTTCCTCGGTCTGAGTAGGATGCTGTGGCACTCATACTCACCAAGGCGCTCCCAGCAGACATCACAACCACGGGACGCGCTTGATGAACGGGGAGACTCACCATGCAAATTTTATCAACATCAACAAACTGGCTGCGGAACCAAACCGCCGCACCCAGTGATTTCAAGGCTCAAGAAGGTCAGCAGCCCGACCCGAAGCCCGAGCCGGGACTGACCATCGGCAAGGCGGCCGGCATCGGCACAGCCGTAGGCGCGGGCATCGGCGCGGTCGCGGGTGGAGGCTGGGCCGGACACAGCGTGGCCAACGACTTCGAATACTTCGACTACGTGTCCACCGAAATCCCGTTGGCGTCCAGCGGTCCTTCGGCATCTTCGGTCTTCGGGACCGGACTCGACCAGTTCCAAACTCTGGTCACCGGCAACTCCGACGACGCCACCTCGGCCGAGCAGACACTTCAGTATTTATCTTATCTGAAGCACCAGAACCCGAAAGTGCCGACCACCGACCTCCAGGGCATCTATCAGTCTCTGGAAGGCCAGTTCGGCGACGACAACGAGGTCCGTCAGGCTCTCAACATGATCGCCGCCCACTCCAGAAAGTACGGTACGACGCCGAACGAAGCTCACGCCGAGTTCAACAACTACTTCGGATATCAAAACGATTTCAAACAAGCCTCGAACACCTTCGTGGAAGACCAGAAACTGGCTCCCGAAGAGCTCAACGAGATCATGCTTGAGTATGTCAAGCGACACAGCAGCCCCATCGGACACCTTGGTATGGCCAAAGGTGTAGCTTTGGGCGTGGCTTCAGGCCTGGCGGCCGGAGCGGCTGTCGGCGCGGCAGCCGGTGTGGCCGTGGGGGTCGGGGTGCATATCTACAACAAGCTCATCGCACAGTAAGGGTTACGCTCAATAACCTTAATCCAACAATGCTTGCCTGTCTGGCCGGCGGAAAGATACTGATGTGAGAAATGTAAACGTCAATGTGATGATCGATCGGCATCGCTTCTCCAAGAATGCCCGAATTCACGGCCAAATGGACGGAAAACCCATGGACCTGACCGTTCGCAAAGGTCCTCAGGAGGGTGATGCTTACATCACCGGAGAGTACGACCGGGGCATCACGACCTTGCGTATTAACAGCGGCATAGCCGAGCACGGCCACGCTGTCTTCGGCCGCCTGGGCGGTGAGCAGGTCAAAGGCCAATGGGATACCGTGAACGAGGAAGGCGACACCAGCTTCAAGCTCAACAAGGCATCGTTTGACGTTGATCGCCAACCCGAAGGTGTGACCGCTTCGAAGGGCACTTTGGTGCGCGGAGAGAGCCGATTGGTCAACGATGAAGGGGACGAAGAGCTGGTCTTACTGGCCGACGGTCAGCGCATCAGCATGAGCGTGGACCGGCAGGAGTCAGGTGACATCGAGATTCGCGGCAAAAGCGGAGCCGGACCGTTCCGTTTGAAGATGCAAGCTCGCGGACTGGACAACGACCTGAGGTTGACCGGCAACCTGCCGGAAGAACTCTCTTTGATGCCCCTGATGTGGGAACTCTACGGCGACGACAGCCTGAAAGCTCCGCAGCAGCCGTTCGACATGGGCACGGCCGCTACTCTGGGCGCGTTCTGGCAAAATCAGATCAGGTAAGAAGCTACTTAAACTTCCAGGTCGACCGGCGTTTTTTGATAAATTCGTTCAGGTCGAGGCTGGGAGAAAGATAGTCGCCGGCGGCCCAATCGCAATCGTGGAGGGCCAGAAAGTGCCCTTGCGAGGAATCCGTCATCCCGTTGACCAGCAACGAGATGCCCAGGCGGTTCGAAGCGTCGAGATAGGATTGCACCACACCGCGACGAGACTCCTGGGCGGGGACGCTCTCCATAAGTTCGGGAGCCAAGTGGAGCATTCCGACGTGGCAACGGCTCAAACTCCCCAGTAGAATCGGCGTGGATTCTTGAATCCCAAGGCATCCCTTGATGCCCCATCGTCCTAACTCCTGAAAGACCCGAGTGAGGGATGACTGGGATTCGATGAGAGCGCTACCTGGTAGTTCGAGCACCAGGGAGTCCGGCTTGATCCGGGCTCGGCTGATCGTGTCCATCAGGTTCTTCTCGAAGCCGTGGATATTCAAGGCCGACTGGGGAAGACGCAAAATGACGGAGATGCTGCCTTTCATCTTTCGAGAGAGCTCACAGCCCGCTTCCACGATCTGGTTCACCAGAGTCGGCATGAGCCCGTGCTCCTCGGCCAGTTCGATAAACTCGTCCTGACGCAGTCTGCCGTGAGCGGGGTGGTCCCATTCCGGCTCCACAACGGCTGCTGCTAGATGGCCTTTTTGCACATCCGCCACGGGGCGGAAATTGAACATGATTTCGTTAGAGCTGATGGCGTCTTTGAGCTCGGTAGCTTGGCGAGCCCGATCTTCTCTCGACTTGTAAACCGAATCGCTGTAGATGACGTATCGATTGCCGCCGCGAGCCTTGGCTGTCATGAGAGCGGAGTAAGCGTTCTCCAGCATTTCCAGCGGTGTGTCGGCGTCGTCGGGACAGGCTGAGATACCGATGGAAGCGGTGATGGGGAACGGTTGGTTGTTCAGCTTGAGAGGCTTGGATAAGAGCTGGAGAAGGAAGTCCGCTATTTGGCGAGCTTGCACGAGCGGCGATTCACCCATCTTCCCCTTTTCGAGGCTGACCACTAAAGCGAATTCATCTTCGGAGCGACGAGAGAGAAGGCTCTCTTTTGGAGTGTTCTCGGTCAGCCTGGAGGCGATCTCCTCCAGCACCTCGTCGCCCTCTTTCCAGCTCGTAAACTCGTTGATGGTGCGAAAGTTGTCCAGGTCTATCACGAAGAGAATGGAGAGCTGTCCGGTGGCGAACGAGTTTTCCACGGCTTTCTTAAGATGGAGATCAAGCTTGTTGGCGTTGCCGAGCTGGGTGATCGGGTCGGTGAACGCCAGCCAACTCAAATCCCTTTCCTCCACCAGTCTTTGCTGATCATACGGCAGCGGTAGAATCGCCTCCGAGAGTTTTGTTTCAGCCTTCTCAGCCCGGTCGATCTCCGAGACGACGTCTATTTGAGATAGCAAGAACTGGCCTCGCCAGTGGTCGGCATCTTTGCGGACACCGTCCAACTGGAGTCGAGCGCGCTTTAAAGAACTGGCTATGGAGCCGTACTGGCTTTTGGCCTTAGCCAACAACTTGTTCTTCTGGTCACCCTCCTGGCCGATCTGGGCGAGAAGCCCACAGGTCTTATGGACCTCTTGTTCAGCTTCTTCCAAAAGTAAAGATATATTGCCGAATGTGTCAGTAGCCGCTTTGCTGGTCATATCCCTCTTCTCCTACTGTCGAGGGACTTCCACGTGGACCACCGAATTGCTTGCCGTGCCGCACTTTTGTTATGAAGCAAAAGATCCCAAGGGAAACCTCAAAACCGGAACCGCCGTAGGACCTGGTCATTTGGAGGTTGTGCGGGAGTTGAAAAACGTCGGTTACGACGTTGTGAGAGTCTGGCAAAAGCCGCCGGGCGTGCCTGGGTTTCGTGTTTGGAGCTTGTTTGGCAAAGTACCCCTCAAAGAGTTAGCTCTGCTGACTCGCGAACTCGGCATGTTCTTTACTTCGGGTATCGGGCTCGTCAAGGGCTTGGAGGCTTTGCAAGGGCAAGGGTTTACCAAGCAGACAAGCCGGGCCACGGCAGACGTCGCTCAGGGTCTGACCTCCGGTATGAGCTTGTCCCAATCGATGGCGATGCGTCCCGACGTCTTCCGTCCGATGTACGTGCGGATGATCCACGCAGGCGAGATGTCCGGCGCTCTAGATAAGATCCTGGATCAACTTTCCAACTACCTGGAGAGAGAGTTGACGTTGGTCCGTCGAGTCCAGGCGGCGCTGGCGTATCCAGCTCTCATTTTCCTTGTCTGCGTCGCTCTCACCACGTTCATGGTGTTTTTTCTTTTCCCCACCTTCGTCGGATTTTTCGACGGGCTCGACATTCGTTTGCCGGCCATTACTAAAAGCTTGTTGACTGTGACCTCTCTCTCCAGAGAGCCGGTCGTCTTGACCTTACTGGCACTGCTTCCGTTTGCCGTTGGATATATTCTGAATCAGATTCGCCGGTCCCAGTCTTACATCAGTTGGCTGTCCAATACTCTGTTGAAGTTGCCCTTGCTCGGGCCGCTGAACCGCGCCATGGTATTAGCCCGTTTTTCGTCCACTCTTTCCATTCTGATGAAAGCCGGAGTACTGCAGTTTACGGCTCTGAACATTACGGCAGGGGCGGTTGGCAATAAAGCGGCCGAGGAGGCCATTGAGCGATGCGCCGAGAGGATCCGAGACGACGGCGACTCGCTCTCGGAATCCATGTCGAAAGAGGAACTCTTCCCGCGTATGTTGGTCTCGCTCGTCCTGGTGGGCGAGGAGGTCGGCAACTTGCCAAGAGTGCTCGATTTGGCCTCCGACGGCTTTGAGTTGGATGTCGACACGACCATATCGAGAGCGACGGTGATGCTGGAGCCGTTGATGCTTCTGATCATGGGAATTGTTGTCGGATACGTTTTGCTGGCAGTGTTTTTGCCCGTCTACTCGATGCTCGACGCGCTCTAAAACTGTCGGAAGTTCATACGGCTACGCAAGGTAATAGCGTTGCTCTTCGTGCCGTCTTTTTCTTCTTGTTTGCCTTCCACTCTGAAGACGATGGAAGCGCCGCTTCCCGCCTCGACTTCGAGACCGTAGATGCGCTCGGCCATGATCGCGCCTTGAGTGCTGAGCATCCCTCTCAGGGTAGGCAAGTCAGGTGTGTCGGGGAGAGAGGTCACGGGAGGATCGATAGGTATCTCGTGGCGATAGAGGACGTTGTTTTCGATGTAGTACACGATGTATCGATGCCACAAGACTCTGTTGCTCGGATCGAGTTGGTAGCGACCTGCAGGGGGGCGGGCGGATGCGAAAGCAAACCCGTTGGGTTCGAAACCGTCGGTTTCGTCTACGTCGTAGATAAAAGACCCCTGGTTGCCCGTCCCCAGGTCGTAGTTGATCCTGGAGGCCGTTCTCAAGGCCATCTGGTAGGTCTCCACCGAGTCGGTCATCTTGACGTTCCATTTGAGCGCGAACGCCACCAGCGCATAACAGGCCAACAACACCAGGCTGAGGATGCCGGTGGAGATCAAAATCTCCGCTATGGTAAACCCTGTCGGGCTTTTACGGTGCCGGGGTGGATTTTCCAACGTAAGTTTCCATTTTGAGTTGTCGGTTGAACTTGTCGGGAGCGAGATAGTCGACCGAGACGGTCACGCTCTTGAGGCCGTCTCTGACATCGATCACTTTGACAGTCGTGGTGAAATTGATGTCGTGACTCACTCCGTTGTTTGTGACAGCCAGGTCGTAAGTTTCGGTATAGTCGGTCAACGCATCGTAGCCGCGGCCCCGGGCGAATTCGAGTTCGCGTTCGGCCAGATATGTCGCCATGAGGTGACCTTGAGCTTGTCGGGTTGCCCGCGCAGACGCCGGATAGAGCCCTATCAGCACAATAACCGAAGTGAGAAATAGAGTGGCGGCGATCATGGTTTCGATCACCGTCAAGCCGCGAGTGTTTCGCCTCATAACCGTTCCCAGCTGATCACACCGACCGAGCTGGAGCCCGCGGGGATACAGCCTTCGCCCCCGAAGCCGTCGGCCCACGGCTCGAAACCGGGGATGTCGGCCAGCACCGTGGAGTCGAGTTCGATTCTGCTGCTGCCGCTGGTGTTGAGATCGCCGTTGACCGAATCATAGGCGATGAGGATTCCCTCCAGCCTCAAGCTACCGCTATCGTCGATGCCGTCATGGGCGTAAACCAGGCCGGTGATTCGGCTGCTGCCGGAGAAGGAGATAGAGGCGTTGTTGGAGGTGTTGGTCGGGAACGGAGCGCTTGTAACAGGGTCGATCATGGTATCTCTGATCGCTATCAGATTCACTTCCGCTATCCGGCTGGACCCGGAGAAGTTCAGAGGGTAACCTCCACCGACCACGATCGTACCTGGCCCTGTAATGTTCGTTGATCCGGAGAAACTTGCCCCGTAAGGGAAAAAGTGTACGTCACCATTGAGAACGAGGTCGGAGGGGTTCGTTTCGGTATGAATCACGGCACCTGCAAGCAACACGGCCGGGTCCGGATTGGGTAGAACAGACCCTTTCTCTCCCGGGTACAACTGGTTGACTGTCCGATAGTCGTTGATAAACGGCTCGGTGGCCGCCGAAGAGTCGCTTCCGCTGACGGTATATCCACCGCGAATACTGCCGGAGAGACCCCCCCTGGACAAGACGTCCTGAGTGTCATCCACCCTGGTGGAGCCGCTGACCGAGATGGAGGAACTGGAGAGGAGCTGTCCGCTACCGTCGAGAGGCTCGATTCGAGTGGAACCGCTGAAGTTGATGTCACCGTTAGCCTTGACCGTGCCGGTGACCCGCTTGGACCCACTCATATCGATGCTGCCCCCGACCCCGATGGCTATTCCCAGAGCTGAAGCGGCGCCGGGGCTCACTATCGCGCCGACTTCACGGCTGATCGTGCCCATCTCACCGGTGGAGAGGATATACGCACAACCCGCGGGCACTTCAGCTCCGTTGGAAGCAAATATAGGAGCACCGCCGGTCAGATTGTTGAAGACGACGAAAGAGTAGGCGGCTCCGATCTCCATCTCGACTTCGGCCACCGGCCCGTCCAGAGCGGCGTTGTCCACCATCTGTTCGATGGCATCGGCGACCCCCGCCTCGGCGGCCAGGACGGCCTGTTTCTTAAACTCTTCGAGTTTGGCTTGCTGCAGGGTGCCAAGCCCCTGGTGAGCCACGGCGCTGACAGCGACCAATAGCAAGGTCAAGACCAGCAGCACAAACGGCAGAGCCAACCCTCTCCTATATGACAACGAAACCCGTGACAGAATAGTTGCATTCTAAACGAAAAAGGGTCTGCCTGCCATATTCCCGAGGGTACACGGCGGAGCTATCCTTGGGAGGTGGGAGTTGCCGGACCCATGTCCAGCATTGCCATCGCTTTTCGGGCCGAGCTATGCACGTTTTCGGGAGCAGGTATCGCCAGAGCACTCTCCAGCAAGGTGCGCGCTTCCTTCGGGTAGCCAAGTTTGGCGAGGATAACGCCCAGTCGCATGCGGAACATCGCGTTTTCAGGATCAATGCCGAGGGCGTTGTCGAAGAAGACGGCGGCCTCTTTGAGAAGTCCGTCGGAAAGCGTCATGTATCCCAAGAAACCCCAGGCCAGAGAATGCTCGGGATTGAGTTCGATAGTCTGAACAAAGCTGCGGAAAGAATCTTGGAAATCGCCCAGACGGAAGAAAGCCACGCCCAGTGAGTAGGTGAGTTCCCAGCTCTCCGGGGACAGTCGCAGCGCTTCTCGATAGACCTCCAGCGCTTCGGCGTACCGCTCCAAAAACATCAGAGACTGCCCGATGTAGAAAAGCAAATAGGGCTGATGGTCGGAATTGGGTAGACAGGCGGTGAGTTCTTGCACGGCGGCCTCGTGGTCTCCCCGCGCTTGAGCCATGAAAGCCCGATCTACCGGGTCGAACTCACTGAGAAGCGAGAACTGGTCAGGCCCCTTGAGTTCGTTCGCCTGGCTGGTTTGGCGAACCGGCTGGCTCTTTCGGGACGCCCAGTAGGCTCGCGAAGCGTCGCGCAACTCAACGGCAAGTGGGACCTCGACATAATGTTCCCGACCACTGACAACTTTAGCCCTGCCTCGGAAGGTGCAGACGGTGGGAAGCTCTGTACCTTCGACTTGATAGTGGCCGAAGACGCGGCAGGAAAAGGGTCGGTGGTCGTATATGCCACACCCCGGGGCAGTCGTGTCATAGAAGGGACAAAGTTCCCAGCGGTAGTCTCCGGTGGTTTTTTTCTCGCGACTAGCGAAAGCTCGAAAGTGATCGACTGCCGTGGCGCCATAGGTCTCCGAGATGTAGTCGTACTCTAACTCCGTCACTCCGTGGCGGTCCACGCCCCCTGCGGTGCAGCATTCACGGCAAGTCCCGCAGCGGTTTTCGGCCGATTTCGGCAAGACCTCGTCCAACTGGTGGTAGATTTGGGCAAGCCTCTGAAGCGAACTGTTCATCTCGGTGTGTCCTTGTTTGCACTGGTAGTCTCTTCGACAGACCACCAGGTATTCGACCGCTCTTCGATTCCACCCACTGCTAGAATCGGAATTTTCAATGGGAATTTTGAAACCACTCGAAGTCGCTGGAATGTTCAGTGAGACCTACGTTCGTCTGGTCCTCGCGGTGGCACCGTTCGTGGTTTGCCTGGCTCTGGCTTTGGAGCCAAAATTCAAGCTTCGAGGGTTGTTTTGGCTGGGGGGAGCGTTCTTCTTCGCTCTCGGTGTTTTGACGAAAGGGGCGGAGCCGTGGGCTTGCTTTCCCTGGCTTATCCTTGCAATCATGAACGCCGGGGGCAGTCTCCTAGCCTTCTCGCGAGAGACTGGCCGGAGCTTGTCCGGTTTGGCCGTCTTGGCTTCGGACCTTTACTTGCCGGTGGGCGCGATTTGGGCTCTCTTCGATCAGTTTCGGTACCAACCGATGGGCTTTTCGGGCATCATCGTGCTGCTAACGGGAGTACATTTCCATTATGCCGGTTTCGCGCTCCCTCGTCTGACCGGGCTCTGGCTGGCCAAGCAGAAGGGGCAGTTTGTCTTCCGGCTATCGACCTGGGGTGTGATTGCCGGGGTGCCGCTGGTGGCTGTCGGAATAACCACCTCTCAAATGCGAATGTCGCCGGCCATCGAGTTGGTGGCGGTGACGATACTGGCTTTCTCCGCTTTCACGGTGAGCTTGGGACAGGCGACTTGGGGGTTTCAGGCCTCTTCCTTGCCGCCGGCATCTCGGGTCTTGTTTGGCGCGGGCGGGCTCTGTCTGGCCGGAGGAATGGTGTTGGCCACGATCTACGGATGGCGCTCCGTTTTTCCGGTGGCGTGGGCTACTATACCCGCTATGTATGCGGTGCACGGTACGCTGAATAGTCTGGGCTTCTGTCTGCCCGGTTTTCTGGCCTGGCATTTGGCGGCCCGAAGGGCGGTTCGAGGCGGGCAGTCGCCCCGGGCCTGACCGGGGGCAGTGCCGCCACTCCGGGCTGGGGCGAGCGGTCGACCCGCCTCTAACTGGCTCGGGACGGCCTACCGAAGCAGCGCGAATATTCCGGTAATCAGCAGGGTGAGTCCGATACTGCCGACGATGGAAATCGGCAATCCGAAGACGAATTTCAAGACGGCTAGTATCAGTACAAAAATAAGTAAGTCGCGTATCATGGCAGGGTCCTTTCCTGACCTTAGCCTAGAACGAGCCGCCGTCTTCGGAAACGACGTAAAGTGCCGGCTATCCCTATACCCAGGTATAGTCGGGCGCAGGTGACGCCAGCCCCGAAAAGCAATCTCCAAACATGCATGCCTATCACCACCAACAGCGCGGCACCCGCTCGGACTACGAACGCTATCTCCAGGGAATGGACGCCTCCATGCAGCAAAAGGTGGCGCTGACAGCCGCCCATCTCTTGGGGCGAGGCTGGCTGGCCGATATGGGAATGGGTTCGGGGACCGGTAGCGAGGCCCTGGCCGCACTCTACCCCGAACTTCGCGTGACGGGTGTGGATATCAGTCCGGAGATGGTGGAACTCGCCACCGAGAGATATAAGCGTCCCAATCTTGACTTTCGGGTGGGAGATATCGGGGCCGCCTGCTTCGAAGACGAATCTCTGGACGTGGTTTTCAACTCCTCGGTCCTTCATCACGTGACCACCTTTAACGGCTATGATAAGAACCGAGCGGCCGACGCCGTGGCCAATCAGGTGAAACAGCTCAAGGTCGACGGAAGCCTCATTATCCGGGACTTTCTGCGACCGGAGCCGGGTCTGGTGCGACTGGAATTGCCGGAGGAGACGGTGCCTCTACTGGAGCGTTTCGCGGCCGAGTTTCGCTATCTCTTGCCTGAAGAAGAGCGAGGTTTCTCTTACCGAGAGGTGGAGTGCGACAAGCGGGGCCGGCGTGCTTTCGAGATGGAATCGCTCCATGCCGTGGAGTTCATACTGCGGAAAGACTACACCGCCGATTGGGAGACGGAGGTTTTAGAGGAGTACACTTACTTCACCCAGCGCGAGTTTGAGGAACTCTTTCGAGAGCAGAGATTGAGAATCTTGGCCTCTACTCCTATTCGCAACCCCTGGATTATCAGAAACCGCTTCGAGGGGCAGTTTTTGCTCAAAGATGTCGACGGGCGCTCGCTAGAGTTTCCACCCACAAACTATCTCATCGTGGGAGAGAAGGTGGAGCCCGACGATGACGTTGTCGTTCGAGCTTCTCAGGAATCGGTGTCGATTGGGTATCTGGAATTGTGCTATTATCGACACATTGAGAGCGGGGCGATCCGCGACCTCATCCGTCGACCCAACGCCACATTGGATGTCGTGCCGTTTTACCGCCAACACGATGAGGTTTTCGTGATCGCGCGCAAGAGCTATCCCCGACCGCTCTTGAGCCTCTGCTCCGAGCGTCTCGATGGAGGGCTTTCACCTATCTACGTCACCGAACCGATCGTGGTGACTCAGGGAGACAAGCCGATCGCCCAGACGGTGGAGGAGGCTTTAGAGAAGCGCGCCGGCATTCCGCCGGCGGCTTTGAAGCGATTCCATTTCGGCTCCACCAGCTACCCTTCGCCGGGCGGCCTGCAGGAGGAGGTGCGGGCTGTCTTCGTGGAGGTGGAGCCCACGCCGGTCAGTACGGGCACGGAAAGAGTCAGAGCGGTTGCCGCTAGGCAGCTGCTGCGGGCGGCCCAGGTCGGCGGCTTGCCGGACGCTCGACTAGAGCTCCATGTCTGTGAACTGCTAGCAAGGTTGGGCGAGTCCCTGGGTTCGTGGATTGGAGAGCAGCTGAAACTCACGGTTCAATCCCCTCCCCCGGATGCTCGGTCGACGCTTCCGGAATCCACGCCGAGAAGGGCCTTTGAACGAAACCACGCGGGTGGGGAATTTCTCCATTTGGGATGTGCGGAGTTTGAAGCCCTGTCCCACTCAGGTGTGGTTGTAGACAGGCACACACTGGAGTACTGCCGTCCTCGAAAGCTCAGCCTGCATACGGCGGCGGTTATCCTGCTCTGGAAAACGGAGGAGGAGGTGTTTGTCGGACTGGTGGATGACGATTTTCCGGCCGTCCAGTGCTTTCGCGGACACAGCAACCTCTGGGTCACCCCCGCCTGGCGTCTGCCTACAACGGTCACGAACCTCGACGAAATGGAGTCCTTCACAAGGGAGCGAATAGCGACGGAGCACCAGATAGTGGTCGACGACTTCTTCACTCTCGGAGGACCGTACTACCCCAGTCCCGGAGCCACCCCGGAAGTTGTTTTCCCTCTGGCCTGTCAGGCTCAAGGGGCCACGGCTAAGGATCCGGTCCGAAATAACTTCCCGATTTCGAACGCCGATCCACCGGGTACCCTTTGGGTGCAGACGGCGTCGTCTCGTCCTTATTTGTGCCCGACAAACCGCAGCCGAGCCAACACCGACAGTCGGGCACCTCGACGCCCGACACCAGAAAGTTATTCCGGACCGGATCCTAAGGGTTTGCACTGGGTGGCGATGTCCCACCTGGTGGCCAACTTCACGAATCTCCGGGATGGCCACTTAAAAACGCTTCTGTCCAGGGCTTCCAGGGCGGTCTGACGCGGGAACGTCGAGGCGGTGTTCGAAAGGAACGTTATGAATATTTATCTTGTACAACGACCGATCGAATGGGAAGCTCCTCAAGACAACTTTGAGGCGATCGAAGCGAGGTTGAGCGAGAACCCGCCTGAGCGAGATTCCATGGTGGTATTGGCCGAGATGTTTTCGACCGGATTCAGCTTCGCGCTGGACAAGGTGGGAGAGCCGGAAGACGGACCGAGTTCGGAGTTCTTGCGCCACCTGGCGATGAAGCACGGAGTCTGTACGGTGGGAAGCTTCCCCCATCAACCGGCCGGCGGCGGTAAAGGACTCAACCGCCTCCTTTCCTACTACCCGGACGGCACTTTGGCTTGCTTCTACGACAAGATCCACCCGTTTAGCTATGGAAAAGAAGCCGATCACTACATGGGTGGCGCTCGCCTCCCTCTTTTCCCTTATCAAGGGTGGACGGTCTGTCCCACTGTTTGCTACGATCTTCGTTTTCCCGAGCTGTATCGTCGAGCCGCGCTAGTGGGAGGCGCCGACCTCTTTCTGTGCGTGGCCAACTGGCCCAGCGCTCGACGGGACCACTGGAACACTTTGCTCCGCGCAAGAGCCATCGAGAATCAAGCGCTCATGGTGGCCGTCAATCGAGTGGGCGATGACCCGCTGAACGGCTATTCGGGCGATAGCGCCGTGATCGACGCGCGAGGCCGAGATCTCCTCAACCTTGGAGACTCCGACGAAGTGGGCCGGGTGCAAGTGAGCCGTGAAGACCTGACCGAGTGGCGTTCGCGATTCCCGGCACTGGCCGATGCCACCGAGGAGTTCGAACTCTTGCGTTGCGTCACGGAGCCCCGGTGATCTACTTTCAGGCCCGCACCGAAGAGGGGCAAACCCAGAGATACTTACTGGAGGAAAACTCCTATCTTGTGGGACGGGGGGACGGTTCTTGTGCCGATGGCAAGCTGACGGTAGCCGGCGACCCCATGCTCAGTCGATGTCATTTCCACTTGCAGCGGCAAGAGGACAGCGTGCTGGTGAAGCGAGACCCGAAGGCTCGCAACCCCCTCTTCTTCCAGGGGGTCCAGCAAGACGAATTCGAGCTGAAATCGGGTCAAGCGTTTGTCACGGGCAAGACCCGATTCGGCTTGTTTGTGGTGCGGGGGCACGCGGACGCTCCGGTTACCGAATATACGATGCTTCGAACTCAGCTGCACGCCGTTCAGCAAGAGAACAGCGCCGCCTCTTTCCGAACCCTGTTGGCTCTGCTCCCGAAGCTGCGGGGTGCCCATAGCGACACTGCTTTTCAGCGAGCTCTGGAGGTTTTGAGCGCTCTGCTCCCCCAGGCCAAGGAACTCAAGGTGCTGGGTCCCGGTGAGCCTCCGACCGTGGTGATCGAACGCTCGAAATTAGACGGACCGTCCACGCCGTCGAGCCGGAGGCTGGTATCCAGCGCTCTTGAGCAGCAAGCCACGGTAGCTCACGTATGGGCTTTGGAGAGTGAGTCCGAGCTTCAAGCCACAGCCCACGCTCAAGCCGACTGGGCGGTCGCCTCTCCGGTCAGTATCACGGAGGACGAAAAATACTGTCTCTATGCCGTGGGAAGTAGCGCCGTAGCGCTGACCGACACTCAAGTTCGAGAGCAGAAGAAGAGCCTGGACGAGTTAGCCGCTCTCTTGGATATCGTGGCGGAGACGTTGAGCCATCACTTGACCACCGAGCGGATGAACCGGTTCGAGGGGCAGGTGGGCCAGTTCTTCTCTCCGGGGCTTCGTGAGCGATTGACCGACAAGGAGTTTCACGAGGTTCTCAAACCCAGGTTGAGGGACGTCACCGTCCTCTTCTTCGACCTCAGGGGGTTTTCTAAAGCCACGGAGTCGGCCGAGGACGAAACCTTGGAGAAGATCCTTTCCCACCACGAGGTCCTTACCCGAGTGATGACGGAAGTCACCGAGGCCGTGTTTCGCCAGGGCGGTCTCGTGATCGATTATCAGGGTGATGCGGTTCTGGCCTGCTGGGGTGCTCTCTCCGACGGCCCGGAGGTCCAAAACGCGGCTCTGGCGGCCCTGGATATTACTCGCATCGTTCGACGCTTGGAAGTGCCGTTTGGAGGACAGCCGTTATCCTGTGGAATCGGGATCGCCACTGGAAAGGCGGTGGCCGGTCAGATCGGTGCCAAAGAACAGATCAAGTTCGGAGTCTTGGGGAAGGTGGTGAACCTGGCTTCCCGTCTGGAGGGGCTGACCAAATATTTTGGTGTTCCGATTCTGGTGAACCAGAAGTTCCGAGACCGACTGCCGGCGGAGCTGCTCTGTCGCTATGCCGGGCGAGTGCGACCGGCCGGTCTGACCGAAATTCACGATATTCACGAGTTGGTGACCTCCAGGGAGGACGGGGGAAGTGGCTTGACCACGGAGAGCGCGGGGAGTCTCGACCAGGCGATTCGGGCCGTGGTGGAGGGCGGGTTGGCACAGTTGCAAGCCCTCTCCGTACCCGAGGATCCGGTCTGCGCTTTCCTGCTGGCCGAGCTTCAGCGAGTGCAGAGCAGTGGAGTGGAATGGACCGGCGTGATCGAATTCTCCAAAAAATGATCGGCCGGTGTTACAACATTTTAACATCGGCATGATACAATAGGGCCATTCTATTGAGGAGCTCACAACTATGATCGGACCTAATTCTCCCCTCGGCACCCCCGGATTTTTCGACCAGGCGGTCTTCCCGGCGGGCATGGGAGGTCTTCTCCCCGGCACCCTTCCCCAGGACATGCCGAAGATCAAAGTGAGCCCGAAGATGCAAGAAGATTACATGAAGAATGTGATGGCCGAATTCATGGCCTCCATGGCCGAGGTTCAAGCGAGTTTCGCCATGTTCTTAGGAGCGCCGCCTCCCGGCGCGCCGGGCACGCAACCGAAAAAGTAAAGCCCGCCAAGATTGCAGAAAGCCTCAAGTAAGGGGCTTTTTTTATTTAGCCTTGATGATGCCGGCTACCACATCGGCCGTATGGTCGGCGTAAGTTGTGCCGTCCTCCAGCGTCACGCTTCGGGTGAAGTAATCGCCTCGACCCGAGTGGATCATCGGCCCCATATCGACGATGCTGACCTTGCCCCGGCGCCGGGCTTTGTTCCAAGCAGAGCGTGGGGCGAGCGGCCAACGTCCGGGAAACATGAGCGGTCCCAGCTTCACGGTCCGGTCCTTGGAGCCGACCAGGCAGTGTACGTGGTCGGCCAGCAAGAGCCCCGGTATGCTGCTGAAGACTCCGCCCACCGTGATGACGGTGACGGGAGAACGAAGGCGGGTGAGGTAGCAGGCCGCGCCCAGGGCCACCTGACCACCGCCGCTGTAGCCGATGAGATAGACGGGGCTGGCGCGTCGCGGATCGTAGCCGTGGCTCAGAAGGGCTCGGTAGACTTCCTTGGCTATCCCGAGGTTGTAGATCGGTCCGTAGCGAGGATCGCTGCAGACCGCCACCTGACAGACGTTGCGCGCCCCGATCCAGAATTCGAAGAAGATACTTTTGGCCTTGAGTCGGGCGCGATGCATCGCTCCGAAGAACCAGGCCAGGGGTCTGTCGCCGGTCAGGGGGTTGTTGGTGACGGAAAACGGAAAGACGTCGTGGATGATAACGGCGTCTGGGGCTCTCTCTTTGAGGCGCTCCAAGAATCCGAACTCTCTCCGAGCCAGTGAGTCGCCCGAGCCGCCGATGCCGGTCAGGTAGACCACGAAACACTCGTCTTTCGGAATCTCGCCCGCTTTTCGCTCCGGTACGTCGGGGAGAGTGAGTTCCATATCGGCCGACCACCATTTCAGCGATTCAAAGGGTGCGACGATGGCGATGGCGGCGACAATGAGGGCCATCAGCGTGAAGGCGTACCCTAGGTTTGACAGGAGCCAGTCCATCATCGGGTTAGTTCCTTTTCCAGGAGAGCGACCGCCGCTTCCTTAGGGTTGACCCACTGATCGCGGCCTAGAAGGCGGAGCTTGACCTTTTCAGCCGCCCCGCCGAAGAACGTATTCAGGCTGTAGAAGATGACCCAGCCGACTCCGGAACAGGCGAGCCCTTGCAAGGGTGAAAGACCGTACAGGTGGTGGAGTCCCGCCACTGTGATCAAGAGACCCCAAATGCTCCAGATCTTAAAGAGCAGCAGCCCCAGGTGAGGGATGATGTCGAGGAAACTGAAAATCAGGGGCGTGTAGCTCACGGCCACGATGGCGATAACCACCGCATAGTCGGGATTCATTCCTAGCGCAAACCGGCAGGAGAGCCAGATGCAGCCCGACCATACCAAAGCGGCGAAGATCAGCGCGGCCAGACTGCCGACCACTCCCCTCAGATATTGAAGACGGGTGGCGCGGTTGATATAGAGCACTCCCACCTCGCCCAGGCTTTTGGATATCACCGCTATCGTCAAGAGGAGGGCAAGGTGCTTGAGACCCCCGGGGGCCGTCGCTTGTTCAAAGGTTTCCGGCCGGAGTTCGAGTCCGGATTTTATGAGTTCCCACGTGCCCACGGATATACAGTCTAAAGTTTTTTTTGCCGTCAGGGAAGAATTTTGGAGTTGAAGCGTTATATAACATGTTGTGCTTCGCCATGTCTTTCTAGAATCGATCGGCTACGAGTTGCCGCCTTACGTGGTGACCAGCGACTCTATCGTCGATCATCTCGAGCCCACTTCTCGTCGTTTAGGTATCGACGCCGGGCTGGTCATGGCGGCTACCGGGGTGGAGGAGCGTAGGTTCTGGGCTCCCGGCACAACCATCGTGGAAGTGGCCACGACGGCGGCCAAGAAGGCTATCGATTCCTCGGGGCTTGACCCGAACGATATCGGCGCCCTGGTCAATACTTCCGTATGCAAGGACTATCTGGAGCCGTCGGTCGCCAGCATGGTGCATGGAGAGCTCGGTCTCCCCGAAGGTTGTCTCAATCTGGATATCGGCAACGCCTGCCTCGGTTTCTTGAACGGGATCGCCTTGGTGGCCGATATGATTGAGTTGGGGCGCATCAAGGCGGGAGTGGTGGTGGACGCCGAGTCTTCTCGGGGAGTGGTGGAAGCCACCATGGACCGCCTCCTTCGACCGGACGTGAACTCGGAAAAATTTCGTCTGAACTTCCCCACTCTCACGCTGGGCTCGGGGGCGGTCGCGGTGGTCTTGACTCATCGCGATCTAGGGCAGAAGCACCGACTGGTCGGCCACGTTTCGCTAGCCGACACGGTCCACCGGAACCTCTGCCTGGGAAGTCCCCAGGAGATGTTGGTGCACGCTCAGGAGCTCTTAAAAGCAGGGCTCATGTTGGCTCGCAAGACCTGGGGGCTGGGCCAGAAGTTCATGGGCTGGGATTCTTCCAATATCGACTTTATCGTCGGACATCAGGTCGGCTCCAAGCATTTCACCAGGCTCTTCGATCTGTTCGGCCTGGACCAGAGCCGCACGTTCGTCACTTATCCCAGTCTGGGAAATGTGGGACCGGCTTCCATCCCCTTGACATTGGCGATCGCCATCGAGCGGGGACTGATCCGTAAAGGTTACCGACTGGCACTGATGGGCATTGGGAGTGGACTCAACTGCTTGATGATGGAGATCGAGTGGTAGCCCGCGTATCAAGCGGGTTTAGGGACTTTTGACCGGTCCGCTCACCTTAGAGATCCCCCATTCGCCGTCGATCTCTTGGAGTTCCCAGTTCCAATGCTCTCTATCTCCACTGACCGGGCTTTCCAAAAGGGTGATCTGAGTTTGATTATTGTGGCGCTGAAGCTTGGATATCTGACGCTGCTTGAGGATTTCGCTATTCTCCCCTTCGGCCACCCAGTTGGCCCAAGCCCGCATGAAATCGGCAGAGGCCCAACGTTTGCGGAGCGGCGGCGACAGCAGGAGCCAGGCTTGTTCGAACTGTCCTTCCTGAAGGTTGGTAAGAAATCGGGCGGCGACATCCGGGACTTCGTGCGTGATCTCACGCGGCTGAGCGGTGGCGGTTGTCTGAGGAGCCTCCTTGGCGGGAGGTGAGAGGAGCCAGATACCGAGGAGCATCAAAGCGCAAGCCGTAAAGCCCAGGACAACCGGGGAGAATAGAAGCTTAAACCGCTCGCCGGTTTCTTCTTTCTCTTCTTCGGTTTGAGTCACCCGGCGCATTCCGGCGAGGGTGGGCCCGTAGTCTCGGGCCGCTCTTTCCAAGGCAAACTTGTGCTCATTAGTGAAGACTTCAGGCTTTTCGGCGATCATCAAGAACGCCCCCAGCAGACTCTTGTCCTGGTCGAAGATCGGAACACACAGCGCGGAGAGAAAGCTCCTGAACTTGATGCCTCGCATCTGGGTGTCTTTCTCGGCGTCGTGAATGAGGACCGACCTTTGTCTCTTGCAGCAGATCCCGAGGACCCGTTTGCCGTCTCCTCCGGTGCCCTTCTCCATGTCGCCGCTTCTCCACATCTCCTGGAGAGGCAGGCTGTCGGACACCACCATGAAAAGGAACGCTTTCACCTCTTCGGGGAAGCCCTCCATCAGGTTCGTTCCCATCTTCTCGAGTTTGGGATGCTGAGTTGGCGCGTCGCTCACAACCTATAGAATTAGTCCCTGGACGGTTCGGTCCTGGGATACGACGGCACGATTATCCCTAGGGAGCACTTATTGCCTATCCCCCGGGGTACATTCCCGCCATGAGATGGCAATCGGCTCACAACGTTGCTATGCTAAGTCGGGGAAAGATTAGCAAGGAGTGTTGTTTCGAATGGGCGTCAAGGTCCGCCAAAAGGGGATCGTGTTGGTCACGGTCCTTCTCATGTCGATTTTAATTGCGATGTTCATCGGGGCCGCGATCTTGATCGGGCCCAGAACTCTCGGTTTGGCCGGCTCCCAAGACGGAGCGCTGACCGGAAGTGCGGCGGCCGAATCCGGGATGCAATACGCCATCATGCGGGTCCGAGAGAATCCGGATTGGCGTGGAGATGGTGGCGGTCTGGTCATTAACACGGCCGATTTCAAAGTGGTAGAAGACTCCGGTTATGTCTGGGGTCATATGAAGGCCCCCGACGGTAGCGCCTCGATGTTTCGGATCCGTTTCAATTTCGAAAACGGGAACGACAACGGCGATAGCCTGAACGACTCCACCGGGCCGCGCATTCCGATAGACTTTGTTTCCATCAACAACCTCTCCAACTCTTCCGAGAAAGTCGTGCCCCGGGCCAGTAACGGTACCGTGGCCGACCCCAGCGTGGGCGAGTACTACGTGCCCGCGCACGCACTCTGTATCATCGTGGAAGGCCTGACAGGGCCGGGCGTTCGAGAGTTTGATCCGGGCAACCCGAACCCCAACGGCCTGACCCACGGCAAGGTGTTGGAGGGGATCTTCATCGCCTCCAACCTGGACGACCTGGCGACCGACGCGGTGGCGATGTCGAATAGCGATCTGGTGGCTGTGCTGGGCGATAAGAAGCTTTTCACCGTGGAAGCTAAAGGGGGCGGAGTTCCCAAAGTGCGGAGCCGGGGGGGAGTGAAGGTCTCGGAAGAGGACGGCGACTCGGGTACATACGATTCCAAAGGTACGGTCTATACTAAGGACGCTACTCTCGACGCTGAGTACGACCCCGGCAAAGTCGGGGTGGAGCAAGAGAAGGCAGACGATCCGTTTTACGAGCTGACCTGGGACGATCTGAAAACGGCCGACCCGGACGGGAACAAAGTTGCGGCCGGGACTTACGTCTGGTGGGACGACGGCACGCTTCACTACTATGATATGGACTACGCCTCCTTTTCCTCTCACATTCGAGGGAATCCCACCGATGCGGGAGAGGTGGTCTTCTCCGGGGGTACCTGGACCGGAGGTCCGTCGGGAATGACTTTACCGCCGTCCCTGAAGGTCGAGACCAAGAAGATGACCATAACCGGCGATCTTTACGTCAAACCGACGGTGGCGGGTACGGCTGATTTCACGGTCATTCCTAGAGAAGGTGCGCCTGAAGAGCCGCCGGATCCGAGTGCTGCTCAAGCGACGGCTGCGGGGCCGGCTCTGGCGCAGTATCTGGCCGGCAACCCGGTCGCGAGAACGGCTTTCTTCGCCGGTCGCTTGGGTGATGGAAGCGGCCCGACTGGAAACGAGGGCTGGAACAGTGCTCCCGAATCAGGATCCGCCGCAGATATTTGGTGGACCTCCGCCGGCGTTGTGAGCTTTGACGACGCTAACGACTACTCTAGCCTGCAAGCTGCTTTAGAAGACGCGTTCGACGATGGCTTTGTCACACCCGGCGAGTTAACATCCACCGCCGCTACCCATGGCTTACTGGGCGCCGAAGGCGATCTGAACCTGGGCACCGGAGACACCACCACCGCCGAGGACCTGGAAATCAACTTCGAACCCCCGGACGGTGAATCGGCCACCCTCTCCTCCGACGGCAACATTCGCATCGGCGCCAAGCTGAAAGGCGAAGGGGCATCTATCACTTCTCAAGGCTCCCTCTCCGTAGTCGGAGCGGGAGCCGACCTCTCCGCGACGGCCAACGCCGAAGAAGGCGTGAATATGTACGCTAAGGGAGATATCACCCTCTCTACCCTCAAAGACAAGGGTAACGATCAGTACGAATTCAAGGATATCAAGCTTAAGGGTCTGGTCTACACCTGGGGAGACTTCGACGCTAAAATGGGCAACGACGACCCCAGCGTGAAGCGCGGAAAGTTCTCCCTGGAAGGCACCCTGGTAGCCTACGGCGGCGACCCCGCCAACGGCAAGCCCGCCAACACAAACAAAGGTCTGGTCAACATTGATGCCGAGGAAGTGAAGCTGAAGTTTGACCCGGCCTACCTCCTCAGCGTCATGAAAACTTTACCCGACAACGTGCAGTTTAAGAGAACCGCATGGACGGCTTATCGATGATCCGTTCCCGACGTCGAGTTGGGGGTTTCAATTTAATGGAGTTGATGTTTTCATTGACTCTCATCGCCATTGCTTCTCTTACTCTGGTGGCTCTCTCTTTCACCGCCATCGCTTCCCGAGAGAAGGCCGAGGCGATCACCGACGCCATGTTGGTGGCTGAAGAGCAGCTGTCGCTCGCCGTCCACACTATCGAGACCATTCCGGAAGCCAGTCACGACGCTTTTTGGGACGCCTCTTTAGCCGCCCCGTTTTCGGAGGGGACGATCCGAATAGGCGACACCGACTATAATTTTCAGGTCCTGGCCAACGATGTGCCCACCGGCACCCTTCCACCTAACCGCTTGAGGAAGCTAGATATCATCGTGTGGTGGTGGAGCGAGAAACCTGGCGAAACGCGGGTCGGCGGAGGGCAGTTGACCTATAGCGCCAGTCGATTGGTCCGAGAGATAAAGAATGACCCGATTTAAAGCCAGGGGCTTCACCGTACTCGAGATGTTCACGGCGCTGGCTATCTTTAGCGGCATTATGATCGTGACCACCATGCTTCTCAAGCAAAGCGTGTGGGTCTGGACGGCCGGCGACAGTCGAGAAGACGCCTCTATGGTGTTGAGCAAAGCTCGCACGGCCCTCAATCGAGATCTTCTTCAGGCCGATCTGGACCCGGGAGACTCGGGAGAACTCCATTTTGGCATGACGCAGACCCCGCCCGGCCTGGGGGGAGGGGACGCCATCTGGTTTCTCTCAGCCGCGGGCCCGGATGGCTCGTTCGAACGCAACACAAGCGGGATTCCTCATTGGCAGCGCAATGTTCTCTACTATCTGGCCAAGCCCCAGGGACACGACGCTCTTTACAAGATGTCTTGTTCGAGTGGGAGCAACCCAAACGGTGATGATGTCTGTCCTCACAAGATGCTGATCCGGGTGGTGATCGACAACCCGCCGGTGACCGTCCCCTGGCCCGACCCGCCCGCGGACCCCGGGCCCGGCGACGTGCCTGAAGAGTTGATCGACCCTTCGGCCATAGGCTCCTATCTCATCGCGCCCGACGGGCTGAGCGTGGCCTCCATAATGGCCCAGCCGGGTGTGGAAGAAGCCAGAATCATCACGACCGGTCTTCTCTGGTTTAAAGTAGCCCCGGCACCCGGAGCACCCACTGCGGGACTGGAGCTCGATCTCCGAGCCCTGGCTATCAAAGAGGCCTCCAAGATCGTGCCGGTGGGCAACGTATCCGTTTTAAACGACCCCAAGACTATTCACAGCGTCTTTTCGCTTTTCCCCAACAACTAGGCCCGGCAATTCAAGTTGTTGTAAGAAGCCTCGCGGTTGGGGACTCGCAACCGGTGCCGGTCGAATTTTGCCTTGGTTCGAACGTGGACTTTCGAAACTAAGGGAAGGACACGTTCCCACTATAAGTCACGTCGACAGTTAGCCCGGTCCCTGAACCACTCGTCATGACTGTCACTATCGATTCGAATGGCGAGGTCGTGCTACAGTCGAACGCGACGTTGACGACTCTCGTGTTCCCCGGCGACACCGTGAACGGCCCGGGGGAAGACACAACAAGGTGGGCTCCGACCGCGGAGACCTTGACAACGATATCTTGTGACCCGGTGTTTTTTACAAAGATAGGCGGTAAGGGCTGAGGGCACGACGTTTCGCCGACAGTATGGCTAAAGTCGGCGAAGAGCTGGTCGCCGTCTTGCCCTATGTCCGTGTCGATCGAGGCAGAAAAATCGGGGGGAGGCTGTGGTAGGTCCTCTTTGACGCAACAGGGGCACCCGGTTGGACTCCGACCAAACTCCTCCACGCCGCCGTAGCTCTTGAATTGAGGGTCTTGGGCGAGCACGATTCTGAATCTCTTGTTGAGACCGGCATTGTAGGTCGCCCTCATGTCGATCAGATTATTGGCGTCGACGACGAGATTGTTGACGAACGCTTCCGTAGCCAGCTGATTTTTTTCCCGGGAGAGGTTCACTACTCGACCCAACGCGATCTGATTTCGCCTTGCCGCCGTTATTATCTCGGCTTTGAGACAGGCAATTTTATTGAATTTTTCATTGGTGCCGGTGTTGCCGTCAATGCGCCTGCGAAGTGCGTCGAGTTCCTGCAACAGGCCGGCGCTAAAACAGCTCTCTATGAAAACTTTCAGCTTGCCTGTCTCTGTCGAAGCGTCTGAAGGATCGGTTCTTTTTCGACAGAGTCGATCGACCTCCAGCAGAATATTCAGGAGATCTATTTGTCTGGGAGAACCTCCATCTTCGATTTGAGTGCCGTCGGAGCCGTAAACTGCTATGGCGGCCGGGTCGGTCAGGACGTTATCGCCGAGGTCGAAATTGCCTAGCGCCGTGAGCTTAGAAAGGCCCGAGAAGGCGTCAGGCGGCACTCCGTGCCCTATAACATAGAGAAAGACTTCATCGAAGCCTTCGCATTCGCAGGTCGTCTCCTGGAAGGTCTTGATCTGGTCCACAAGCGCTTTGACTTCGGCGAATGTTTCGATTCTCCGACTCACACATGGAAGATTGATACTCTGGAGTTTATCCGTGAGCCGCTTCTCCGTCGCGACAACGAAGGATTCCGGAGAGAAAGACAAGACGATAGCGATACGCTTACAATTCGTCAGTTCAAAGTCACCCTCGTCGCGAGCGAGGGGCGCATCCGATGACCGCACCTGTGACGGGGATGATCCCACGATTCTCTTTGGAGAAGCCTCTCGCTGGTCTTGAGAAATCAAGATAGGTATGTCGTTTAGGGAGGGAGGTTGCAGTGCCAACACTTCGCAGAACCGCCCGCTTTTGTCCAGGAAGACGTAGAGAACCGGATGGCCGAACAGCGAGCCGTCCAGCAAGTCGACCAAGAAGAACCATCCATCCTGGTCGACGGTGGTGAAAGCTGAGTCTGGCTCTAAGGTCGCTGATACCGAGAGGTCCTGGTCATCTCTTTGCAGGTCGACTTCGGGTATGCCTGAGCCAAAGCTATCTCCCTGGGCCAGGGGATAAGGCCCGTACGCGGCTACGAAGCCGGGTGTGGCATCGGGGGGTGCAAATCGGTCGCCGTTTTCGAGATCTTTGATGAGACCGCCGTAACTCCTAAGAAAAGTCTCCTTGGCCGTCTCCTCGTCGGATATAGGGATGGACCCTGATGTTCCGAAGCGGGAGAAATGAACCGTCTTCGCCTGAAGGCGGTCTCCCACGACTACTGTCTTCAATGGTATCAACGCGCCGGTTCCCTCAACCGGAAAAAGAGCGATATTTTGCTGCCCCTGAGCATTGACTGCCGGTAACGTGGCCGTCATTGGAAGAAGTGAAATCTCTCCCACCGGGGTCAATGCATAGACTTTCTCGCCGGTTGCGGGGTCCGTTTGTGTTTCAAGTGCAGGCACAACATCCGGCTGTAAGCCTTCTACCGGAATGCGAATCTGAAACAGTCCGTCGTCACTCGTCAACAGAACCTCTTCGGATTGAACGGCGCTCTGCGGATTTTGGGGGGCAACATTGGTGGTGGTGCCACAGCCTGAGAAAGGAAAAAAAAGAACAAGAAATACCAGAAGGAATAGACGATTCATTATTGATGCTTCTGGTAGCTCCGACGAAGACCTTTTAAATGGTCCTTACGTCATCTTCGCACACCGAAATGAAGGTCGAAGAAATTTCGGATCATATTGAGCCGATGCATCGAGGTGGTCTTCCCGCTAAACCGGTGTTTTTTTCCCGGATAGTCCATGACGTAAAACGGGAGGTTGTTGTCTTGAAGGACCTTATAGAGCTTGGTGCTGTTCTTGAAGAGCACGTTGTCGTCAGCCATTCCGTGATAGATGAGAAGCGGCCCCTGGAGATTGCCGGCGTGATCGAACACGGATGACTTCTGATAGACGTCGCCTTCGTCCGACGGGTCGCCGAGATACCTTTCGGTGTAGTGCGTGTCGTAAAGCCTCCAGTCGGTCACGGGCGCTCCGGCCACTCCGGCTTTAAAGTATTCCGGTTCCTTGAACATCGTCATGATCGTCATATAGCCGCCGTAGCTACTGCCATGCACGCCGATTCGGTCCGGGTCCACCCACGGATATTCGCGGAGAAACTTCACGCCTTCCACCTGGTCGGACACTTCGATGGTCCCCATGGCTCGGTAGATCGGTTCTTCGAAAGCTTTTCCTCGTTTGTACGATCCCCGGTTGTCGAGAGTGAAGACGACATAACCCTGCTGGGCCATGTATTGGGAGAAATGACGGCCCCAGGAGTTGGTCACGCGTTGGGCGCCCGGTCCGCCGTAGAGATAGACGATCACCGGGTACTTCTTTTTGGGATCGAAGTCTTTGGGTTTGTAGAGTCGGTAGTGTAGGCGGGTTTGGTCGGAGGTCAGAAAGCTCCCGAATTCCGGTGTGAGCCAATCCGAGAGGTAAGGATAGAGAGGGTGATCTTCATCGACCTCGTTCTCCAGCAACCAGGTGATGCGTTCCCCGGAAGGGGCGTGCAGACTAACCTGAGGAGGAGTGGAGACGGTGCTGAAGAGGTCTACATAACTGTTTCCTTTTTTGGAAAAGGTGATGTCGTGAAAGCCCGATCGGGTGGTCAGCCTTTTGACCTCCCCACCCTGCAACGGAACGGAATAGAGATGGCTCTCCAGGGGCGTATCCTTGCGGGCTGTGAAATAGACAACCCCTTCCTTTTCGTCGATGTGTTCAACCTCGTCCACGACCCACTCGCCCTCTGTGAGCCGGCGAACCGGAGTTCCATCGACCTTGTACAGGTAGAGATGCTTGAAGCCGTCCTGTTCAGAGGCCCAGACAAAGTTTTCTTTGTTCTTTAAAAATTTGAGGTCGTCGTGGAGGTTTACCCAGGTCTCGCTCTCTTCTTTCAGCAGTTCTCTCTGCTCCATCGAAGGCCACCGGACGGACCTCATGATTAACTCTTTCTGGTCGCGGCTCTGCCACTGATAAGTGAGGAGGTCGGGGTCTTTGGTCCATTCCACCCGGGGCAGATAGAAGTCTTTGTTATCGCCCAAGTCAACCCATTTCACTTCCTTGTCGGCCAGGTTGATCACCGCAAGCTCCACCTGGGCGTTGGGTGTCCCGGCGAAGGGATACCGCTGTTTGATCATCTTGATCTCTTCAGCGTAGATTTCAGTTCGTGTGACTTCGTCCACCGGGCTCTCATCGACCTTGATGAAGGCGATTTTGGACTCGTCTTCAGCCCACCAGTAGCCCGTCATGCGGTCCATCTCTTCCTGGGCCACGAACTCGGCCATGCCGTACTTGATTGTGTCTCCGCCTCCGGTGGTGAGAGCCGTTTCCTTGCCGCTTGCGAGATCGAGAATATAGAGGTTCTGCTCTCGGATATAGGACAGGTAGTTGCCTTTGGGCGAGAATTTGACGTCGGTCTCAAATTCGGGAGTGGAGACCACTTTCTTGGCATCGGGGGTGCCGACTTTCCAGTAGTAAACGTCGCCGGCCAGGGGAAAGAAGAGAGCCTTGCCGTCCTTCGACCACTCGTAACTAACGATGCCGGTGCCGGAGAGTCGAAGTCTTTCTCGACGAGCTTTCTCTTCATCAGACAGATTCTCGTCCCCGGAATGCAGAGTGTCGGAGTCGAAGAGGAGTCGTGTTTCGCCGCTCTCCAGGTTGTACTCCCAGAGGTCGAGCCGCTCGTAGTCAGACTCTTTACCGCGTAAGAAGGTGACGCGGGAGCCGTCGGGCGCCACTTTCAAGCCGCGTATCGACTCGCCGTCGATGGAGGGGGAGGAAAAGATGCGTTCGACCGTGAGTTCGTCGGCCAGGGGTGCTAGTGAGAGGCTCAAGCAGAGAGCAAGGGTCAAGAGAACTTTCATGATGGATCGGTTGGATCAGACGGCCCATTTGCCCTCTTCCTCGAGGGAGGCGACGCTTTTTGGTGGATCTCAAGAATTCACATCGGCATATTTTTCCACGGACGAAGTCGTCGCGTCTGCCGAAAGCGATTGATAGTGTTTCCCACGTCGGCGATAGTTTGGGTATTCGTGAGGTGGTTTAGATATAGGCATCGCTGCGCTATCCCATCGTCGATTTTCGCTTATGAATGCCCGATTCACCTCACGCAAATCTCCTTGCCATTCGAGCCCCTCGACGCCCTGGCTGTACAGATAATTCCCGCCCAGGCCCTAGGGTCGAAAAGTCCCTAAAGCCAGGTCCGAAAATCGTCGGAAGAAGGAATCCGCACGGACTCCAGCCAGTATCGAAAGCAGTTTTCGAGGAGTTTCCTCAGGTTGTCTACACCCAGCGGCTTCACCAGGTATCCGTTGGCCCCTAGTTCGTAGCAGCGCCGGATGTCTTTGGGGTCTTGCGAACTGGTATAGAGAATGGTGGGGACAAGAGCGAAGTCTTTCGCTCCGTGCAAACGCTCGAGCACTTCCAGTCCGTTGTAGTCGCCGAGGTTGAGATCCAGGAACAGTAGGTCGGGACGGTCTTCCCCCTCGAAAGACTCCAGGATCTCCGTACCGTTGCGGAATCGGCGGACATCGAGTTTGCGTGCGAAGCAGCTGCCGTCAATCGCACGCGTGAAGGCCAAGCAATCGGCGTCCAGGTCTTCTGCCAGGTGAATGATAGCGCGTCTTCTCATCATGTCAGTTAAAACTCATTCTGTCGCTCTGGCATGAGGCCGAACTGTATCGAACTACCCCATACGTCAGGATATATCACGCCATCAGGCTCAGTATTTTGATCTCGATGTCTTTCTCGGAAAGTGGCTTCACGTAGGCGGCAGTGATGCCGTACTGCTCCAGGTCTGAAGAGGGCAAGAGAGAGTCCGCGGTCAGAAGAACGATCGGCACCTCTTTGCCTAATCGGGCTCTGATTCGGCGACTCGCCTCCAAGCCGCCGATGCCGGGCATTCTAGCATCCAGGACGATCATGCAGTACGGCTCCTCTGAAGCCGCTTTCACCGCAGCCTCGCCGCAGTCGACGAGAGTCACCCGACATCCAAGCTTGCGAAACTGGTGTTCTATCACTCTGGCGAGGATGACGTTGTCTTCGGCGATCAAAACGTTGGCCGACAGGTCGGCTCTCTCGTCATCTCCCTCAGTCGATTCCTCGTGGGGCTCGGAAGCGGGTTCAAAGGTCATTTCGAACCAAAAAACGGTGCCCACCCCCACTTTGCTCCGGCAGCCTACCCGGCCGCCCATCTGGTCGGCCAGTTCTTTCACGATGGCAAGGCCTAAGCCGCTACTGGACACTTTACCGGAAGAGTTGGAGGCTTGGAAATGTCTTTCAAAGACGTGAGGCACCTCGTGGTCCGGAATTCCGACACCGGTATCCTCAACCTCAAAGCGGAGACGACGTTTGTCGCCCGGATCGGGAACGATGGATAGCTTGAGAGCAATACTCCCGCCGTCGGTGTACTTGAGAGCGTTGCCGACAAAGTTCATGAGGACCTGTGTCACTCGCTTACCGTCTCCTAGAACATAGGGAACGACATCCGGTACCAGAGTCTGAATGATGATATTACGGTCGCTGGCAAGATGAGTAAAAGTTTGGGCGACTCTATGAACAACTTCATAGGGACAAAAGGCGGAGGTTTCCAGAACAAACTCACCGGTCTCGATCTTAGTGAGGTCCAAGACGTCGTTGACGGAGTTGAGCAAGGAGTCGCAACAGGCTGTGATGCTAGCCAGATGGTCGGTGATCTCTGGAGGCAGTCCGTCGTGGTCCCTTATCAGGCCGACGAGCCCGATGATAGCGGTCACGGGAGTTCGCAGTTCGTGGGTCGCGTTGGCCAGAAACTGAGTTTTGAGCTGGTTCTTGCGTTCCAGTTCGCTGTTCAGAGCGGTCAGTCGCGAATTGGTAGCGGCGAACTCTTGGGCCAATTCAAAGCGAGAGCTAGCGTAAAGAAGGGCTTTCCAAAGTGCGGGTTCACGGAGACGATTCTTCTCAATATAGTCGTGGGCACCGGCTTCCAAAGCTTGGACGGCGAGCTTCTCGGACTCCAGCGAGCCGGTCACCATGACAACCGGGCAGGGAAGTTCTCCGAGGGTCGCTCGAAGCTTTCGCAAGAGGTCGGTTCCAGGTAGGTCGCGGAGATAGAAGTCGACAATAATACCGTCGAAGGACTCGGTCTCCAGGAGAGCTAGGGCAGCTGCGGCGCTGTCGGCCTGCTGAAACTCCAACTCGGTACCTGCATATTTCTTGAGGCTTCGCTTGATGGCAAAACGATCCGGTGCGGAGTCGTCCACCACCAGGATCCTCCTGAAGTTGTGGCTCAAAGGTGATTCCTATCCATCCCAACCAGTCCAACAACGACCGGCTAGACCCAGTCTACCAGCGATGTTTTTCGCCTCTCTGGTTGGGTAGAATACAACCGGGACATTCTCAGAGGGGCCTGGAGGTATAGGTATCGACTCGAACCGATTATACGAACGGACGCCATCCTACGACATCCTGAGGACTCCTACCGCTCTCTCCGACTGCGACAGGGAGCCGGTTGCTTTCATCAACTACTGCCAGCCTCACGGCATCCTTTTGGTCTTCGACCAGACCACCCGACGGCTGATTCAACGCAGTACCAACTACTCCCGTATTTGGTCAGACGAGATCCTGGGCAAGAGCCTCGAAGAGCTTCTTCCAGAAGAGGCTGCGAGCCAGGCCTCCGCCTGCGCGGAGCATCGCCGCACTTACCTTGCATCGCCCGTCGTGCCCTGGCCGACGTCGATTCATCGAACCGACTCCCATCTGCTCGTCGAGATAGAGCCGGCTGAGGATAACGGCTCTGAGGACCATCATCTCCTCATACAGACCGCTCTAGCTCGACTGGAGACGGCCAGGTCTTGGGAGAGGTTTGTGGAGATCTTGGCGGAGGAGATGAGGAGCTTCTTGGCCGTTGAGCGGGCTATGATCTATCGGTTCTTGCCCGACTGGACTGGAGACATCGTGGCCGAGTCCTGCCTTGACGGAGTCTCTCAACTTTACCTCGGTCTGCGTTTTCCGGCCAACGATATCCCCTCTCCGGCAAGAGAGGTTTTTCGCAAGAATTGGTCTCGGGAGATTCGCGATGTGGACGTCCAACCGTTGCCCCTGGAGCCTTTCGAGAACGATCCGGGAAGTCGAGTGGACCTGAGTCGAGCAGTTTGTCGGGCCTCTTCACCGATCCACCTGGAGTATTTGAGGAATATGGGAGTTAGGTCTTCGTTCACCGGCTCACTTCGGGTGGGAGGAGAGCTTTGGGGATTGGTGGCCTGTCATCACTCCGAACCCCTTCCGATAGGCCTTCGAAAGCGGAGTTCTTTGGAACTCTTTTTGGAGATGGCCTCAATGAGACTGGCTTCGATGGTGGCCGAGAGTAGTCGGGCCGAAAGACACCAGATCGCCGACCACCTGGCAAATTACGAAGAGCAGCTAAAGAACCTTGATTTCTTAAGGCTCGATGTCGATCTTAAGGCGCTACGAACTTTGCTGGATTCGGATGCAGTGGCTGTGTTCCAGTCCAACGGTTGGAAGACCGACGCCGGTATCAAATCAGAGACACTCTACTATCTCAAGGACTATTTGGAGAATAGATTTGGGGTTGCTGAGACGGTTGGCGCGACCACCGACTGTCCACCCGAAGTCCTGGCCGGCTACCCTGGTGTTCTCTTTCTGTCTCCCGGTCCGGACTACGGCATTTACTGGTTGCGCAAGGCTGACGAGTATTCGATACGCTGGGCCGGCGACCCGAGAAAGACGGATTATTCGCGTCCTACCGGAGTGCGATTGGAGCCTCGGTCTTCTTTTCAAGAGTACGTCCAGCAGATCGAGGACCAGTCCGCTCCTTGGGGTGAGCGAGACTTTCGGGCGGCTCAAGAGTTGGGCGCGGCTATCCGGCGAGCGGCTCTCTTTATCGCCGAGCGGTCGGAGCTTCAAAAACAAGCGCTGCAACGAAGTAACGAAGAGTTGGAAGCGTTTGCGTTCATGGCCAGCCACGATCTTCAAGAGCCGATACGTGGGATCTTCACCTACACCGAGACTTTGTTGGAGGACCACGACCTGGGACCGGAGGGGGAAACACTGGCCAACAACGTTTTGGCTCTGGCGGAGCGGATGAACCTACTCATAAGGGACCTTCTTCACTATGCCAAGCTCGGTGACCGAGAGACCCTCATGACGGAGGTGGATAGCCACCAGCTCGTCAGGGAGCTTGTCGACTTCGTTTTTTCAGAGTACTCCGGGCGGATCCAGATAGAGGGTCAACTCCCTCTCGTCTACGGATATGAGACATTTGTTTCCGAGATTTTCACGAATCTGCTTTCCAACGCTGCGAAGTATACCGGCGACAATAGGGAGATTGTGGTGAGTTCCAGCTCCTCGAGCGACCCCAACAAGGTTGTCTTCCAGGTCAAGGACAACGGTATCGGCATTCATCCCGACCACCACGGCCGTATCTTCAATCTTTTTCGGCGGCTTCATCCTCCCGCTAAATACGGGGGCGGTTCGGGAGCGGGGCTGACGATCGTGAAGAGAATGCTCGAGCGCCACGGCTGTGGAATCTGGTTGGAGTCTTCACTTGGCGAGGGAGCCACTTTCTATTTCGAACTTCCGCGTGCCTGACAGCCATTTGCAGAGCGTCTGCTGGTAAAGACCCTCGGAGGCCCGCTGAAGATTGTTGTGACCGGCTGACCAGACCGAGAGAAACTCCACGCCTGTAGAGCAACCATCCCAGAGTTTTTTGCCCAGGTGATAGGGCACGATCTTGTCGTGGGTACCGTGAATCATATAAAGAGGGCATTTCAGTCGGCGGATGCGCTCCAGACTGTTGAACTCGTAAGTCATGGTGGTCGCTATCTGCGGAAAGAGCCAGGCGCCCACCACCTCTCGCACACTGGTGAAGGTGGACTCGAGAATAAGAGCATCGGGGGTCTCCACTTCGGTGGCCAGTTGCACCGCCACCGCGCCCCCGAGCGAACGGCCGTAGAGGATGAACCGGCGTCCTTCCGGATGACGCTCCCGAGCCAACTCGTGAACCACTCGCGCATCGGCGTACAGTCCATATTCACTGGGCTGTCCGATACTGTGGCCGTACCCCCGATAATCGAAGGCCCACAAGTTGGCGCCGGCTTCGTGAAGAGCCAGGAAGCGGTCGCGGCGCACATTGGGAAATCTCAGGTGACCGGCGTTACCGTGACAGAAGAGGACGGTGGGTCCGTCCGAGTGCCCGGGTACGTACCACACCTCCAGACCTTCGTGCATAAAGGTCTCGCAGGGTATCGGCATCTCGTAGCTCTTGATGGCGGCTGGAATGTTCCAGAAGCACATTCGGTCCAGAAAGCTGCCGAACGCTCCGGCGATCATGAGGTGCTCTCCAGCATGGGGCATCTCAGACTGTCCGGCGAGAGTTCAAAGGCTTCCACGACGGAGGAGGCGTCGGCGGCCATCTGAGCGCACAGTGCCAGAACCTCGTTGCGAATGGTTTGAGACTGCCTTCCGTTGATGTATCCTTGTTCGAGATACCAGCCTCGATCAGCTTCGATTCGGGAGAGAGCGAATAGAGCCAGAGCGCGCTCAAGAAGGCGGCGGTCCCAGCCCGGAGGGTTGCTCTCGATCATATTTCGGAGACAGCGATAGATTTTCTCTTCACAGTGGGCATTGGCCAGGGCCAGACAGTGGTCTTGGCAGACGGCCAGCGCGTCGAAGATGTCCATCTCGTCGGCCAGGCGGGCTCGAACTCTTCGGGCCAGGGAGTACCGAAGACTATCGACCTTAAAGCGAAGTGCCTTGTCGAAAAAACTCTGATTGTTCAACTCTTCAGCGGTGGCTTTTCTGGTACTGAAGTTGGATTGGGCTACTAAATTCACGGATTTTCCGGCCCAGCTGAGAGCGTTAAGGACCCGAGAGCGGTCGATGCCGCGTTTGAAATCGGTCAGGAGGTTGCGGGCCACCATAAGGTTGAGCACCCGATTGTCGCCCTCCATGGTGGTGAAGAGGTCGAGGTCGCTGCGCAGTTTGGTGAGCTTGTTTTCGGTGAGGCATCCGGCTCCGCCGCAGCACTCCCGACAGACCTGAGCGGTCTCCACGGCGAAGGCCGAAGTGTAAGCTTTCAGGCCGCTGGTATAGGTCTCAAGCTTGCGGTCCTTGAGTGAGTCCTCGAAGTATTCGTGTTGTTGATGGGCAAGGGTGCGCCGGGCCGCATCGATGGCGATCAAAGTGGCCAGTCGCGGCATCAGGGCCTTTTGGTGAGCTTGATAGCTGAGCAGGGTTCGCTCCAGCTTCTCTTTAGGACTCTTGAATTGACGGCGTTGTTCGGCGTACCGAATGGCCAGACTGAGAGAGAGTTTGGCGCCCGCGGAAGCGCCGGAGGAGAGCAAGCCTCGCCCCACGACGAGGGTGCCGAGAAGGGCGTTCAGGCGATGTCCGGGAGACTTGAGACGGCACACGTAATGCCCGTCGTCGTCGACGTCGGCGTGGCGGTTGAGTAGCTGCCCTTTGTCGAGCTTGACCTCGTCGAAGGTCAACCGAGCGTAGTCCAGTCCGTTCAAGCCCCCCGGGTGGCTTAGCCGCTCCATTTGAATTCCCGCGAGAAGCTCTCCGTTTTCGTCTCGAAGTGGTACCAGGAAAGCGTGAACTCCGTGGGAGACTCCCGCGACTTGTAATTGGGCAAAGACCAGGGCGAGGTTGGAGGACTCCGCCGAGGCGACCCAGTTTTTGGCTGCTCCTGCTTCGGTGTTGGAGAGGACGAATCCGTTGTCTTGAAAGACCGCTCGGGTCTGCATCTCGCGTATGTTGGAGCCGTGAGCCACCTCGGTCATGGCAAGACAGGTGACGGACTCCATGGAGGCGATTTTGTCCAGCCAAACTTGCTGGCTGTCGGAGCCCAATCTGCTGACGGCTCTCATAACAAATCCGAACTGCAGACCGAAGCGCATCATCAGATTGAAGTCGTGAAGTCCCAACTCGTAACCCAAGCATTGAAACTCGAAGGGATCGCCGCCCCGGCTGGGTGGTAACCCCAGCTTGCCGTAGCCCTGGTCGGCAAACCAGCGGCACCACTCCATGACCTGTTGGCGGTGCTCGCCGCTCGGGGATTGGAAAGGCTCACAGCTCAGCAGTTGCCGAAACTTGCGAGAAGCGTTGTAGGCTTTGCCTTCCATGCGGTAGGCGAGAGAACGGGCGTCCATCCGGGTTTGTTTAGTGCGTTGAGTAGACACACCTTTAACGCCTACTTAACGGAATCCGGCTAACCTACTCTCAAAGCTATTCTTAGGAGTCGACATGAATATCCAACGCACATTTCCGAAGCAAGCCCAGGCCCAGAAGCCCGGATGGTTTCACAACAAGGAGCGCCAGCCGGGAGTTATCAGCTCTAGTCCTGCCGAGAACCTCCGAGACGCCGTCTCTTTCACCACCTCCATGGGTGTGGTGGGTGGAGTGACGGCTGCGGTAGTACGGTCCATCGCACCGGGTGTCTTGGGCACGATCGCCCTTACCGCGGGCTCGGTCGCGGCTGG
>Ga0208331_100059_pt1 | contig 35886 bp, 45 predicted proteins | sample DeeseametaMP1648_FD_184184 | JGI IMG/M metagenome (GOLD analysis project Ga0208331, IMG submission 184184) | Marine microbial communities from the Deep Pacific Ocean - MP1648 (SPAdes) | ecosystem: Environmental > Aquatic > Marine > Oceanic | place: North of Tokelau, South Pacific Ocean... | reverse complement strand
GGAGACGGCCGCTGCTCCTCCAGCCACCGAGGAGAAACAAGAAGAAGAAACCACCAAGAAACCGGCGGCTAAGAAAACCAAAGCCGCCACCAAAAGCAAGCGGAAGAGCAGAAGCAAAAAGAAGACCGCGTCCGCTAAAGTCAGCGATAAGAAAGAGAGCAACTAACCATGAAAAGCATCGAGATGAACCCTATCAGTATGGCCCTGGATTCTTGGGTCGAAAGTGTCGGCTCGCTCTGCTGGGCCCAGGACCAAACCGATCAAATCGTGTCGTCCTGGATGTCTCAAGGTAAGCTGGCTCGCGAAAACGGACGCGAAGTTGCCCGCCAACTGGCCGATCAGGCCAAGCGCAATCAGGTGGAGCTGCAGAAGTTCATCCACAACAGCGTGGCGCTGTCGTTGGAGACGATGCAAATGCAACACCAGAAACAGATGGCAGAAATGCAAAATCAGGTCACTCAGATGAGCAAGATGATGGCCGATTTGCAGCGTAGAGTCGAAGCCAAATAGCAGCGACTCTGCCCCCTAAACCCGGCCCGCACGGGGGCCGGACTTGGATGGTAAGTGGTGAGCCCCGACCCTTTTTGGGTCGGGGCTCTTTTTGGTGCGTCGCACGGGAAGTTGGGTCAATTGCTATTGATAAGTGGCTGTCAGCCTTCGGAAAGCTCTAACCACTTCTTTCCGTCTCGCTCGAACACCCGGCAGGCCACCGAATTCTCCACGTAGCTCGGCAGTTCGTGGGCTGCAGCTCCGGTTTCAAGCTGCAACTCGGGCAACAGCTCTTGAAGAGCAACTCTCTCTTCCCCTCGCAACCGCTCTCTGAGAAAGTCGTCCAGCAGCTCTTGGACGGAGGGCTGGAATCGGACCCTTCTGGTAGCGAGGCTCTCCCGCCAGTCGCGGCGCAATCCGACGTAGACTCGTCCACCGACCCTTTCTCTCGAAACCGCCGGGTGGTGGCGTAGCATAGAGGTTGCCACTCGATAAGGGACACGGGCAGCGTCTTGGATGTGAAGGCCGAGAGTTCGAAAAGAGACGGTTGTGTGGAGACTCCGTGAGAAGAAACTCTCCACGAGTTCTCCCAACTTCACATCCTCCTCGGTCAGGACAGGTTCGGAGGACTCGGCCTTCGGAGCGGTCGCCTCGTCATCGAGTGATACGACGCCGCCCTCGGAAACCTGCACACCCGGAAGCAACTCAAGAAAGACCTCGGCCGAGCACCGTAGCTCGTCAAATTTTCGATAAAGAGCCTGGGCGATGGAATCAGCACCGGACGACCCGCCCTGGGCCTTCAGGTATCGATGCACTTGAGCGCAGGCCGACTCGAAAGCCTCAATCTGTCTGGCTTGATGATCGTAGAAAACGAAATCCTCACCCAAAATCGTGTATCGAGTGATCTCGAGCCAGTCCTCAAACAGCGAAAACAGTCCGCTCGGCGAGAACGCCTCCCAGCCTAGTTCCGCTCGAAGAAGACTCTTGTATTCCTCCACCGTCATGACCGGCTCGGTACGGGCTTGCTGAATCGCTTGGAATACCGTGCGGCAAAGCTTCAACAAGTTAGGGTGGAGAAACTGCTGGTGAAATCTGCCGTTGAGGAGCAAGGAACGCAAGATTCTCTTGCCCTGGCTCTCGATCTGACGAACCTGTTGCCTGCAAAGCTCATAGTCCCTGGCGATCTCTTCGCGAGTTTGGACCGGCTCCTGGACCAGACCGAGGCGGCGTTGAAGAATGTCCCAGTCGCGCTCGGAGCCTCTCCAGATCTGCTCCAAGATTCGGGGTAGCTGGTTCCACAGTCTAGACGGCGAGTCCGAATCCAGCTCCTCCGGCTCGTAGGCTCTTTTTTCCTGAGCCCGACCAAAACCGGCAGAGACTCTGGGCGGCAACGGCTCCGCGGGGCCCGGCTCTTCCTGAAAGGCGGCCGCAAGTTTCCGATAGGCCCATTCGATTCTTTCGAGGCGGTCGAGCGCCAGGCTTTGAAAAGCCACACCGAGCTTGGCTAACCTGGCCGGAGAATACAGTTCCCGCTCCGCGTGATAGGCTACTTCGATGAGCGGCCAGGGTGTTTCAGAAGACACGCCCAGGAGCGAATAAGCATCCTCGCGACGATCGGCGGCTTCCAACAGACTCGCCTGCACCTGGTGCTCGGAGAGTCCAAACGCCTCGCCGATTCTCAGCAACTCCAGACGCTCGGATTCCACCAACTCATCGTCGATCATGGCGATCTCGAGGGCGGCCGAAAAGAGCAGATGTCGGGCCGACTCAGGAAATCGCTCCAGTGCCTCTCTCAGTCTCTCCTCAGGAATCGATTCGAGAGCATAACGAGCCATCTTTTGTTGAATGGAATGAAGTCTCTCTTGAGAGACCTGAAGTTGGTGGCTGAAGAACGACCGAATCGAGTCCAACTCTTCTTTCAGCACCTTCTGGTCGGCCCGCACGACCGACATCAGCAGCAAAACCGCGGCCTCGTCGGCCTCCGCCGGAAACCCCTCCATAGTCCGCCTATCGATCCTTTTGCAACTTGGCCAGATCGTTTCTCAGATCTTGAATCTCGAGCAGGATAGACTGATTGCTCATCTGCATCTGAGTCAGCAACGCATAGTACATAGTGGAGAGAGTCCGCACGTCCACCGGCACCAAATGGTCGCCGGCCTTCTGGGCCTCGGCCAACAACCGCCCCAGCTCTTCGTGCATCTGCAAAAAGCCGTCGCGAAGCGCCGGGTCGGCCCGAAACCCCTCGATCCTCCAGCCCACGTCGGGCCACCACTGTTCGTCGCTATCCATGCTCTGAGAGATTACTGGAAGTTAGGTGAAGGGCCCTGCTCTCCTAGCGCTCTATCAACCCTTGAATTCCGTCGTACATCGGGTAGTTGGCGGGCACATCCACATTCACGTGAGATTTCCCGGTGCACTCGATCAAGTAATAGTCCACGAAACGTCCGGTGTTCAAGGGGACGTTGAGCCCGACCGTGAGACGATAAGTGACCCTTCCGGCCGTGGGGCAGTCCGGGATAGTCTTCAGATAGTTGGGAGTCAGAGCTGCGAGGTTGCGAGGATAGTGGCCGGACCAGTCAGTGGAGTACATCTCCAAGGCGGTACCGATGTTCTTCAAGTTTGATTTGCAAGCGGTGAGTTGGCCCTGGCAGCGCTCTCGGATGAAATTCGGAAGAAAAAGCATGATAAGAAGAAAAATCAAGAGAGACCACGCCGTAATGGGAATCAAAAGGTGCAAAAGGTAGTCTACCGTCGTCCGTATCGACAGAGCTTTCCCCTCCTTTACCGAGCTCACCATGTGTACACTAACTTCAATCCGTCTCGATTGTCGTAGGCTGGAAAATCAGGAGCCACCCAGTAATCCTGGTGGTTCTCGCCGCAACACTCCACCAGGTAGTAGTCGTCTTCATTCCAGGGTGCTTTTTCACCCACAACTCCAAAGGACGTTCGATAGCTATCGTAGTCTGCCGAAGGGCAGCGCGGGATTTCAGGAAGATAGCCCGGCACCAGATCGTACCGACTCTCGGGAAGTTCACCGTGGGCATTGTAGAAAGCCTCCACGGCAAGTCCAATTCGAGTGAGGTTTGCGCAGCAGCCTGTGATACCGGAAGAAGGCCGCTCGGAAAGGTATTTCGGCACAAAGAGTTCGGTGTGGGTGTAGCTGAGCCAAATCCCACCGGCTGCCCCGGTCAGAAACACCACGAACATCGCTCGAAGTAAAGTCAGACGTGGTAGCATTATCTACCTCCTTTTCAAAGTGGTCTCTACTTCTACTACGGGCGCTCGAAGGAATCGGTTCATTTTTTTTGCAGAGGAATTTTACATTCTGTTTACTTCCGAAGGCCCGAAGATGAGCTTGAGTACAGTGGCCCGTGGCACCATACACCTATGAACCACGCCGTACTTAACAACATAGAAGTCAGAATCCTCAATAACCGCCAACGACGCCGTCGCATTCTCCACAAGCGAAGAAGCGCCTAGCCCCTTCAAAATCTCTGTCTGTGAATCGGCCGCCTCAGGGTGGCCGTTTGCTTTTGCCGGAAAAGCCCTCGAGTGAACTCCTCCTCTCTCGGTGTTTCCAACGCTCGGCAGTTATCGGCACCTCGACCCTTGCGATCCGCGACGGGAAACTCGAAAACCGGGACGACCGGTATCTCCTCAACCCCGCCGTTACTGGGACCAGACCCCCAACTTGAGGAAAAGTCTACCCATCCTCAAATCGCGACCCCATTTCCGGTCGTGAAATCTTTCGTGACCTCAAACTCGGGGGAGAGGCTCAGAGTGGCTTAAAACCTGGTTTCTGAAGCGCATCGACTTCGAGAGACGAGTGGTAAATTCGAGTTTCCGGTCGCTCATCATGAGTGTCCGCGTGAAGCACTTTGGGGAGTTTGGTTTGCTCGACCGGAATATCAGTCCCTGGGGGGCGGGACAATTGGAAAAGATGGATGGCCGAAGGAATGACCGAGTTCGCCGCCGTCGTTGAATCAAGAGATGAGCTATTTGAGGACGTAGGGAAAGCCGATACTCCTCGCCCACTCTTCAACCAGCCGATCTTCCAATTCTTTCCGGTCGCTGCTTGAGCCGACGTGTCCGTTGATCAAGATAGCAAACACGCATTCCTTGTCCGAATCGGGAAAGAGGAAGCCTGTGAGAGCGGAGACGTTGCTCATCGAGCCGGTCTTGGCCAAAACGTTGTTGGCTGCCCAACCGTCCAAAAATCGAGTCTTGAGGGTGCCTTCGCCGGGTCGGACTAGGAGGGGCTTTAGGGACGGGTTCTCACTTAAAACCTTGGTCAACTGGCGGGCCGAAATGAGATTGTAGCGAGACAAGCCGGAGCCATCGACAATTCTGAGTTCTTCTGCTTCAAGACACTTCGGTCGCTGCTCCTGGCAGGCTCGAAAAACCAGTTCCATCGCGAGATTGTCACTTACTTCCAGAGCCCGCTTCAATATCTCTCGAAGCTTTCTTGAGCGATGGGTAGCCAGGGCCTCGCCCCGGGCCGTCCCGATCCGGACTCCCCCCTGCAACCGGACTCCTTGCTGCTCAAGCAATACGGCTAGCGCTTGTCCGGTTCTCAGGGCAACCCGCGGAATCGCGATTTCGTCGGGGAGTTCCCGACCCACTTCGACCCCCTCTCGACCGGGAATGAGGCGAACCCCACTTCTCTCGGTCTGAGAGACCCAGCTCGGAAGCGAGCCCCTGTCGAGCTTCATCAATCCGCCGTTAACACTCAATCCGGTAATCTCCGGCGAGTAGTCTTGGCCGGCATCGTCCCAGGCCCACCCCGGCCCGTAAACAGGGAAACTAAACGGCCCGGGGTCCACCACAAGATCACCTTCGATCACCCGCACCCCCTGGGATGCCAGCTGGTCGACCAAAGTTTTTAAAGCAGCCGTCGTCAGCTCCGGATCGGCCTCGCCCTTTAGCCCCAAATCGCCCTTCAAGCGACCTCGTTCCAGGGCACCGTCGCTGACAAGAGTGGTGAAAAACTCCCGCTCCGGCCCCAGGCCCTCCAAGGCCGCCGCGGCGGTCACAGCCTTCAAACTCGAAGCGGGAGTCCTCAGCTTGTCGGGCTGGTGCTCCGCCAACACGGCTCCGTCGGCGCTCCGGACCAACAGATACGAGATTTCGTAGGCCGGTTCAGCGGCGAGGGGTAGAAAAAGAAAGCAGAGAGCGAAAGCCAGGGTCGCTCCCTTGATGTAAAAGCTTAGTGGTCCCACTCCTCCGCTTTCCTCGAGCAATCCGGAAAAGCTTTCAAAACGACCCAGACTTTTAACAATTCTGTAACGGCGCTCAGATAAATTAGGGTAGACTAATCTTATGCAGATCCGTTCGAACAATGTGGCGATGAAGAGCAAGACAGGGGGGCCCGCCAAGCCCGCTTCCGCACCTGTTTATGAAATCGCACGAACGCTGCCTTCCGACACCTGGAAAGAGACCGAAGTCATCCGCGACCGGGACTCGATGTTCATTCAACGAGACTTTCACGTTCGAAGCAAACACCACGACCCGCGCGTTATCGAAGCCTTCGGCACCGATGCACCCCACTCGGGTGACGCCCTTCTCCACTACGCCGGACCGCCGGAGGGCGGAAGTACCAAGACGCCCGTCCTACTTGTGCACGGAGCTAACAAGAACGGACACTTTTTCTGGGATCCCAGCGAAGACGGCTCCAATAAAGGGCTAGCTCAGAAGCTGCGCGATGAAGGACACGATGTCTACGCCATCACCTTCGCCCACAATCAAGACGACAACTTTGTTTGGGCGGAGCAGATTGCCAACGCCATTGCCGAAATCAAGAAAGACACCGGGACTGAAAAAGTCGACCTGGTAGCTCACTCTAAAGGCGGCGTGGCCGCTCGTATATACACTTCCGATGTTCGCAAGGAAGGGGTAGAATCCACTCCCTATCAGGAGGATGTGAGACGACTGGTCCTGGTCGGTGCGCCGAACAAAGGCGTCGACTACACTTTCCGCCACCCCTCGGCAAACTACGCGTTGCTCCAGAATTCCGACGAACACTTCCTGAACGCTCCGGTTTCCTGGGAAAAGATGGGTCCGTATCCTTTCCAGCGAGATGTCAGCGCCCAAGGATTCAGCGCCGACGAGCCCGACTACTTCCCCGGCCAGCGACAACTGCTCGCCGACCTCTCCGACACTCACCGGTTGAGCATGGTTGAGCCTGATTGGTACACGACCTACCACGGCGGCACCGGCTTCAATAGCACTTCAAAAGGAATTCAATACTACGTAGAGCAGGGCGAAAACGTGATCGCCAGGCTGAACGAAAACCCACCCGACTCCGACATTGAAGTTGCGGTCCTGGCGGGCAACAGAGCTAACATCCCCGGTATTCTCAATGAATACACCGGCCCTTCCGACGGACTCGTCTTCGTAGACTCGGCCTTGGAAATGCCCGAGGGGACCAACCTCGTCGCCCAGGATGTGCTGCCCTTACACCACAAAGCCCTAATCTCTGATGAAAAAGGACAAGACTGGATCGCCAAGGCTCTAGAGAACGACAAACCCCAGGCAGAAGTCGACCTGAAAAGCATCCTGAGTTTTGCCTCCAAGGATTGGAAACCGGAGAAGGTTCAACCGAAGGCCTTGGCCCAGGTTGAGACTCTCACCCATCTTCCTGAGAAGACCGAAACAGCCGGAAACTTCATCCTTCCGATGGTCTAGGTCATATTGATGCCGTTTCCAGGGTGGGTCCCTTTAATCCTCATTTCCATTTTTCTGCTGGTGTTCGTACCGCTCGGCCTCAGCGCGGGCTCCAAGCGACGCCTTCGAAGGCTACTCACTCGAGAGAAAGACCTCTTCAATCTTCACACCGAAGCCCCGGGGGCCAAGGGCGACTCGGACGAGACAAAAGCTAAAGAGCAGATTAAAATCTTTCATAGGGGACTGAAGCGAGTGTTCATTTTCAGCTTTGTCCTGCTCTTGAGTCTGGCCATCGCCATACCCTACTTCCCCACTCTCCCGGCCGCCTTCGTCTCGTTTTTCATCGGCGCTCTGACTCTGGTGGTCGGTACGGCCGCGAAACCGGCGATTGAAAACTTCATATCCGGCGTGGTTCTCGCCTTCAGCCGGACGATCAACATCGGCGACACCGTACTTTTAGACGACCAGCATTACGGAACCATCGAAGACCTGGGTTACACTCACTGCGTCGTTCGAATCTGGGACTGGCGCCGCTACGTCATCCCCAATACACAGATGCTGACCAAGAGTTTTCTGAACTACTCGTTGCACGACACGTTCCAACTGGCGTACGTGGAGTTTCGAGTAGCTCCGGACACCGACATGGAGTTGGTGGAAAAACTTTGCCATGAGATTCCCAAGCAGAGCAAATTTTACGCCGGCTACGAAGAGCCCGAACTCTGGATTATGGGGATGGAGAAAGACTCTATTCTCTGCTGGTGCGGCGCTTGGGCGGACTCACCCAGCGACGCCTGGATGCTCCGTGCCGACACCAGAAACGGACTGATCAAAGCCTTTATCAAGGAAGGTATCACGACTCACTCGATGCGAGTCGTACACGAACCCAAGTCTGAGGGGCGACCCCACCCTCGGGCTAGAGCATTTCCTCGGGCAGAAGCCCCGGCTCCCGAACAGTAGGGATCTTGCTGACCAGGGCCTGGCGATCTTCTTCGCTAAGCCCCTGAAGCTCTACTCCCGCCACGTAGCGAGAGCAAAATTCAAAATCCCAAGCTTCCTGCCAAACGGCTTTGGCTTTGCCCTCAAACAGATTGCTGTCATCGCGAGAGAGCTTGATGTTCAAGTCGTCTTCGCTCGGCAACTCCTTGTTGGTGATGATCCGCATCCCGCGCCCTTCAGCACTGATACCCACGATATGCACAACACCAACGCCTTCGATGTCGCACTCCAAACCCTCGTCGGCCGCTACCCGAAGATAACGCCGGCGTTCCCGGTCAACACTCTGTTCGCTCATGAAATGCGAGTTCAAGACAGGGGTGCTGCTTCCTCCGATTTTCAGACTCTAATCGTTGGTGAATAAACCGTATACGGATTTCTTGGAAATCGAGGGATGGAAATGACGCACAATGGCCGCTGAAGTCTTGGCTGGAAGGTCCAACCCTTTGATGAACTCCACCGTCTGGGGCGGCAAAACTTCTTCTTGCATTTCCTGCTCCAGAGGACCGAGCACCAGGGTGAACTCGCCCTTCACCGTTTTTTCGGCCCAAGCCAGGGGCGCCGTTTCCATCGGACCCCACCAGGATTCCTCGAACTTTTTCGTCATCTCCCGGATCACGAAGAGTTCCCGCTCAGGGCAGCCCTCGGCCAGCTCTTGGAGAGTGGACTGCAGTCGGTGTGGGCTCTCATACAAGACAACCGTGTCGCTGCAACCCACCACCCTTTCCACCGCCACCCGCCGCTGTTTGCCGGAGTGAGGCAAGAAGCCCTCAAAGTGAAAGCGCCGGGTGGGGAACGGCACCACCGACAGAGCAGCCACGGCAGCGCAAGCCCCCGGGATGGGCCAGACCGGCACCTCTTTCAAGCGAGCCTCTCTGACCAGATACCAACCCGGGTCCGATATACCCGGAGTGCCGGCATCGGATATCAGGGCAATCGACCGGCCTTCGGCCAGTCTCCCCAGGATCGCTTTCACATCTTTCTCCCGAGACGACTCCCGATAGCTCATGACGCCGGGCCGTTGCCAGTTGTCATCGTTGTGCTGCTTCAGGATCTCCAGCCATCGCATCACCGCCTGGCTGCTCTCCCCGGCAATAAAAGAAGCCCGGGAAAGAACTTCCCGGGCTCTTTCGCTCAGATCACCCAGGTTACCCAGCGGTGTCGCCACCAGGTACAACCCGGGATCTAGAGCACTCTCGGACACTAGACTACAAGCTGTGCGTGTGGCAGGGATCGTAATCCAGGATTTCGCCTTCACCGAAGAAGATCGGCAGTTCGCGAGAAGCGCTTTCAGGGCTGTCCGAGCCGTGAACGCAGTTGCAGTCCAGGCGCTGCGCGAAGTCTCCGCGGATGGTGCCGGGGGCAGCTTCCACGGGATTGGTCGCACCCATCATCGTGCGAACGATGGAGATGGCGTTGACGCCTTCCAGGCAGAGGCAAACGATAGGACCACTGGTCATGTAGCTGACCAGGTCGTTGTAGAACGGCTTGCCTTCGTGGGGGGCGTACAGGTTGCCGGCCAGCTTGTCGTCCATCTGGATCAGCTTCATGCCTTTGATGGCTAGTCCGCGGTTTTCGAAACGGTTCACGATGTTACCGATCAGGCCGCGAGTGACCGCGTCGGGCTTTACCAACACCAGGGTTTTCTGTAGATCTTTAAATCGCTCACTGCGAGAAGCGATGTGGTTTGCGGTTTGAGTCGCGCTCATTAATCCTCCTATGGCACCGATTTGGGGCCAAAAAACTAAAGCGGGGCAGTACCCCGTCGCCTCCATATTGCCCACCCTGAGGCCATGTTACACATCCAATACAAGAAATCAGGGCGTCGTGACTTCAACCCATTCCGGGGTAGCGACTTTGTGCTTCCATAAACTGCCGGACTTGGTCAGCAGGTAAATCACGTTGTCGAATTCGTCGTAAGCCATCCCTGAAGGGCCGGCCTCGGCCACTGCCTCCGGCAATTCCCATCTTTTCCAGTCGTAGCTTCCCGGCTCTTCTTCAATCATTCGATACAAATAGGCCCGGTCCACCGCGTAAACGGCCCAACCGGAAGTATTGAGGACGACTCCCTGGGGAGCCCCCATTCCTTTGGGATGTCGCAGCCTCTCCTTGAGCCAGTAGCCGACGTTCGGAGCCGCCTCAAGCTCCTCGGCGGAATAACCCGGAGGCGTCTGAGTCGGATCGGCGAGGTTGACAAAAAGCTTTCTCAGACACTGATTCTCGGTGTCCGCCACCACCACCAGAGTACCCGTATCGTCGGTCGCCACGCCGGACGGAATGCCCAATGGCGGCTGGACCGGGGCGTGAATCTGATTTTTGAAGAGCCCCGCGGGCAAACCCGGCAATCCATCGAGATGGATCCAAAGCCCTCGATTACTCCAGTCCGCCAGGTAGACCACGTTGCCCATCCTGTCCATGGCCATCCCGGCAAACCGCGGACTGGCCAGTCCCTGACCCACGGCGGGGAAAGCGACCGGCGCTCCCCAAGAGTTCGCCTCTTCTTCGCGATACGGCACAATCGTGTTGTCAGTGGTGTTGACGGCCCACAGGAAATTCCACCCAGGATCACCCGCGAGGGCGCCCGGAAGACCGCCCAGCGCGGTGGGCATACGCCCGGAACCCAGGTTGCCGCCGGTCATATTCGGCTTGTCGTCCACATAGTGAAGGTGGTCCGAGCCGGGGGTCGCGTAGACCAGCCTGTTGGTCGCCGGGTCGGCTACCACCCCTTGAAACGACTGGAGTTGTCTTAAGGTCTTGATTCGGGCTATCGCCCCCCGAGGAGAGACGACGTTAACATTCAGCTGCTTGAGGTCCCCTTCCCAATCGTTGAGCTCAACCTCGTAAACGTACCCCTCGAACGGCGACTCAAAATTGCCACGACCGGTCTTCACATCGCTAATTGGAGTAGCGTGCAGAATCTCCATTTGGGTCTGAGCCAGAAACAGAGCGGTGGAATACTCCTTTCCTCGCACCAGATATCGATGCGAGGAGACAAAACTCGAAATCGTATAGAGCAGCAGCAGAAGGATCAGGACGAAGGCGATGATCAGCTCGGTCATGGACAGGCCGAGTATGCGGTTACGGACAGACCTCATATCGACCGAACCCTCACCGCACTCCCGATCCGAGAGGTCGCCTCTCCTACCTTGACCGCCAACTGAAACTCCACGAAGAACGCTCCGTAGTGTTCATCGGGACTGACCGTGTGGAAGACGAACTCCTCTACTTGAGTGGCCAGGACCTTGGGAGAGCGAGTGTCCAGCAACCGATAAGTCGCCGAGTTGGCCGGGTCGAACTGAGCCGTGAGTTCCACCGACTCGCGAATCAGGACCCTTTTCTCCGGGTCGACTCGATAGGACACCACCTGGTCAGCCGGCAGACCGGGGGCGTAGCGAACGAAAAAAAGCGGCGGGTCCTGAGTGCCAGGGTAGTAGTTGTAGTCTTTGCCGTAATTTTGGGGTTCCTCGGGCCCGAGAATCTGTTTGCAAAGTCGAAGCTCTCTGATCAAAAGGTCGGCCGCGTTTGTCTGTTCTTGGAAGACTTTCGTTGTCTCCGACGCCCGAACAAACGTTCTGTAAGCCATGGTGGTCAGCTCCGCGGCCACACCCAGGACCAGGAGCATCAGGGCTCCCGCGATCAAAACTTCGGGCAATGTGAGAGCTCGGCGTTCAGAAAAGCTGCGTACTATCATACAGCTCCTCCACCTTCCCGCCTGGAATGGTCAGGGTTCTCTCTATTGTCTCGGTTTCGGTGAGGCCGGATAGCGGCGAGTAAAGGATACCCTTACAGATCAAATCACCGTTTTCTCGGAGGGTCACTTCGAAAAAGTTCGTCGTGCTGTCGATCGGCAAGGGACGCCTGACAGTGGGTTGTTCCAGAAATTCCTCGGGCCGAGCTTTATAGTACTCCAGCCCGGCCAAGGCCAGAAAATAGGCCTGGTTTTGTCGCTCTTGATACCCGGCAAACCGGTAGCCGCGCTCTGCGTAAAAGAGAAAAGCGATGGTCAACACCAACAGGATGACAGTCATCACCAGAACTGTCACCAGAGCAATGCCCCTCTCTTTGACCTGGTTTCTCAACCGGCCCCTCCCTTCAGGCCCCCGCCTGTGAGTCCTATTCTTCTACCCAGGCCCTTTTCCTAGGCTTTCAAGCCTTTTGGAGGTTGAGACCCCTTGACCAAGCCGCCAACTCCACTTTACGGAGAAAGTCCTCCACCACGGTCTCCCAGCTGAAACGCTTAGCGGTCTTGCGCCCACCTCGACGAAGGTCTTCGGCTCGCTCCGGATTGCGGGCCAGCTCCTGAATATAGACGGCTATCTCTCGTGGATCGTCGCTGGAGAGCGCGATCCCGTTGTGGAAGTGGTGCACATACTCTTCTCCCGTAGAGCCGGTGACCGCCACTCCCCCGCAGGCCATGACCTCCAAGCCCACCAGACCGAAAGGCTCGTGAATCGAGTTGGCCAGAACGGCATCGCTGGCCCAATAGAGGGTCCGCAGAAACTTCTCCGGCACAAAGAAATCCAACTCCAGGACGTCGGCCTCCTTGTGCTCGTTCAAATGCTGTAGAATCGTTGAGTCCTCGGTATCCGGCGGCGCCACTCTGGCCCACTTCAGCCCGAGAGCTTCGGCCCTCTCGCGGACGACCCGACCGTGTTCCTCGCGTCCACCTCGCACCACCATTTTGGGAGCGAACTCCATATCCCGCAGCATTTTCATAGAATCGACGGCCATGATCCATCGCTTGTCGGTATGGTATCTCCCCACCTTAGTAAGGAGAGTGCCGGGAAGAATTTCCTTAACGTCCTTACCCATCGCCTTGTCGATACGATGCCAAAACCTGGGAGGAATACCGTTGCCCACGACCTGAGTGTCCAGTTTGAGGGTTTTCATCCGCTCCTTCATATAGCGGCTGATGGTGAGGAGTTGGGTCGCTTCGGAAAGGCGTTTGAAGTCGATCGCCTCAAATCCGAAAACGTTGTTGGCGTTCCAGAACAGCAGGGCTTGATCGGTGAGACCCTCCTCCTTCAACAGCTCCGCGGTGCGACTCATGGCGCTTGCGGTATGCCAGTCTTCTCCCAGAACGACGGTCAGAACGCCCGCCTTGGCATTTTTGGCCACGACCTGGGAGACCAGAAACTGAGGAAGACTTTTTTCGTAGTCCTCCACCTTGGCCACTTCGCCGTGATACACCCCGTTTGGGTAGCGACGACTCAGCCAGCGAGACCAGCGATGAAAGTGGAGGCGTCCGTTTTCCACCTGATAGTCGGGCTCTTCCGGATCACCGACGAAAAAAAGGCGAGTGGAATAGCCCATCTCACACATTGTGCGAGTGAGCTCGGTGACGCGCACCCCCAACCCCCCGACCAGAGAATAAAGGTCGGGGCCCTCAAAACTTAGCACCACAAACTCAATTTGGTATCTAGAGTCCGTAGACAGCTGTGCCATTAGTGCAGAGTTTTCGTCTTATGGCCCCCTCCCTCCCGACGGTCCCTCAGGAAATGTTACATTTGAGATCGTGTTTCATTTTTTTTGGGGGCACCGCGAACTTTTGAACCGGCTCGCCCGTCTGTAACCTGAAAACCTCGAAAAAACGAGGCAAGGAGGCAAAGTTTGGCGACCATGACAGTACAGATGACCGATCTACAGGCCAGCCGCTCGAACAAAGCTTCGACGCCTTCTTCCAACACACTGGAAGAATGCGTCGTCGCCTTGCAGCGGGGCCGAGACGGTGCCCTGGAACAACTCATTAAAAAGACGGAGAAAGCGTGTTTTCACCTGGCCTTCTCCATTCTCAGAGACCGCGACCTGAGCAAAGATGCTTTGCAAGACGCGTACTTCGTCGTATTTAGGCGCATCGGTCAATTGCGGGAGCCGGCCGCCTTCAAGGGTTGGCTTTTCCGAATAGTGACCAGTAGCTGTCACGACATTCTTCGCAAACGGGGCAAGGAGATCGAGACCGATATGAGCGAGCGTGAGGATCTCTTGAGTCCAGACTCCTCGCCCTCGGATCCGTCCAAGCAGATTCCCAACCGCGAACTCCTGCGCTCCACCTTCGACAACCTCCCCGACCAGGACCGCCAAGCTCTGGCCCTGCGAGAAATCGCCAGCTTGAGTTACGAAGAGATGGCCCGAGTTCTCAGCATCCCTATCGGCACGGTCCGCTCTCGACTGGCCAAAGCCCGAAAACGATTCATCAAGTCTTACCGCAAGGAGCAAAACCAATGACCCAGACTCCCGAATTCGATACTTTCTCCCAAATGCTCGATGCCGAGGACGACCTCCAGGGGTTCGACCTCACCGAAGACCAGAAGCTCTTAGTGGATCTACGAGAGCTTCTTCGCGAAGACACCGAGCGAGTATCCCTTCCCGACGGCTTCGCCGAAGAGACGGCGCGAATGGTGAGCGCGAGATACCAGGACCTCACCGTGACTGACAAGCTGCTCGATCAAAGTCGAGTGCACCTGATGGATAGCCTGTTTCGTCCTTCGGGTCTGGCCAAGGGCTTGGGTCTGGCGGCGGTTGGTGCAGGCTTGGCGGCGGCAAGCTTCAAGGCGCTGGCTGCCTACGGTGGGATTTTGTTGGTGTTCTCCTTGCTTTGGTTGGCCTTGGTGAAAAGGAACGGCACCCTGGAGTTCGGTGACGGTGGCCCGGTCCATTCGGGAGCTCAACGGTTTGCCGGCATACTCTTCTACTCACTGCCGCTCTTGGCCGTTGCAACCACCGCCCTATTGGCCGCCGGAACGGTAGGCCTGCTGGGCAAATTCAGCATCAGCTTTCGGGGGTTCGATCCGGGCATGCGACTCTCTTTGCAAGTCCTGGTCGCTGTGGGGACCGCCGTCCTTCTTTTCAAGGCCTGTCTTCCCTACTGGCGTGCCTATCGGGCCCGGGCGGCCACCCAACCGGGACGACTGCTTTACTTTCAATTTCTGCACTCGGCCTGGATCGGAGGGATCCTTCTCACGGTAGTGACCAACAGCGCCACTCGAGATGAGCTGGCGCAGATGCAGTTCGGGCAAGCCGCGCTCCTCATCCTGGTGATTATCACGTTGCTTTGTCTGGCAACCGTCGTCTTGACCCATCGCTACTCGGAACCGGTACTCGACCCACCCGATTTCGGACCCGCTCGTCGGACGCTGGTGAGCAGTCTGGTATTCGGACTTCTGCCAATCCTGGTAGCTCTATTCGCCTTCTACCAAATGCACCTGACCCGCGAAATCAAAGACCCGTCTTACGAATTTAGACTTAAAGACGTGAACGCCTGGCACGCCGCTCAGCAAGAGATCCCACGGGAACAGAACGGCTACGTCGATCTGCGACCCTTCCTGATCATGACCGAACAGGACAAACCGAAGAACTCCGTGGTAGCGAACGGCTTCCGCTCCCTCGGAGAGTTTCACGAAAACGATTCCAACAGCTATCGCCGCCTCACTCCGGCCAAACGCGCCTCGTTCGAGGAGAAGAAAGCGGAATTCCTCGCTCAACTTCCTAAAATCGAAGCAGCCCTGGCTAAACCGCATTTCAGCGTGGTTGCGGTGGAAGGTTTCAGCTATCAAAGCCTGATTCCAAACTTCATCACCTATCGCGCGGTCTCCCAGGGACTTAGTTTGCTGACCCAAGAAGCTCTCGAAAAGGGAGACACTCAGGCGGCCCTGGACTACGCCCTTCTAGGACTCAGATGGGCGGGTCAAGAGGAATCCGACACTTTGATTCGCCAGATGATCAAGATCGCCCAACTCCGAATCACCCTCTCCGACCTGGAGGAGCCGATCGCCGAAGGTCGATTTACTCAAGCCCAACTGGATGAGCTCTCGACCGCATTGCGGGACACACTCCCTCATCAACACGAATTTGCCTACGTGATGAATCGTGAAACCGTGATGGCGGACAAGGCCTTCAAGGAGTTTCTGATCGACGGAAACGTCAGTTGGCAGGAACTCGACAACGTAGGCATTCCTCCCATCATGTCGCTCCTTCCAGCAAGTTATTGGGAGAGTGAACGTAAGGCTTACTGGAACCTCCAACTCGGCCAGAGCGCCGGGTGGCACAGTCTCTCCAACCCGCAATTCGACCTGGACGAGACCATGAATCCTATGAACGTCGGCGCGGGCAGCCTGACTCCGAATACGGGTCGAGCGATGATCCAGTACTGTTCGCTTCGCTCTCAAATGTCCGCCCTGATCATTATGTGTGAGTTGGAAAAATACAAGGTGGTGCACGGCGAGTACCCCGGCAATCTCGACTTCCTGTCCGAGCGTGCCGCGCACGCCGAAGACGACGTGACTCTGGATGCCATGGATACAAGGTCGGGAATGAAGAAGGCCCCGTTCCAATACAAACTTACCACCCAGGGCTATCTCTTGGTCTCAGAATCTCCGTGGTATGAAGAGATTCAACAGAAGAATCCTCAGGTTTACGGACCTGGTAAGAGATAGAAACGGTGAGACCCGGGCGTACGCCCGGGTCTCACCGCTCTCAGAAATATACGAAAGTATACTCCTCATAGAGATTGTGGCGTGATTCACATTCAAGCTCAACTTGAAAGAATTAGAATATCAAAACAACGTAGTAAGGAGAACGACTATGAACAACATCCAAGAAACATTTGGTTCTATGATTGTCACCCTCACTCTACTGAGCCCCATTTTCTTGAGCGCTCTGTAGGCTCAGGACCGGCACTCCCCGAATAGAGAGATGTGAGTGTCCCTTTTGAACCCGGCCGATTCCGGCCTCTCTACCGGATAAGCCACGACAGTTTCGAGCCCGACTTCGTGGAGAAGACGGCGAACTTTGTGAAGCAGCATCATCTGCTCGCCGGCACCACTTTGAACACCCGTTTCAGCGGAACCGAGGGATTTTCGATCGCTCTCACCCGCAGCGGTGTACCGAGGCTCAAGGCCAGTTTTCCCCTCTTTCACGAGTTTTTGGAAAAGACCACTCCAGACCGGGCTAACGCCTTTTTTATCAACCCCCTCTGCATCAACCAGGGTGCCCATGTGGCGCCCCACGTCGATCGGTCCCTCAATACCTGGACCCGACCGGAGTTGCCGCCCTTCCCTATCAAGGTCAGCGTCCTCTACCTGGACGTGGCCGACGATCTGGAAGGGGGCACTCTTTTGCTTTATCCGCCTTTGATGGCTTTTCACCGTAGGCCCCGCATCACTCCGCGGACCGGACTTTTCTTCGAATTCCGGGGTGATCTTCGCCACGAAGTGGCCGCCGTCGTGAAGTCCAGCCGCGCCCGAGTGTCTCTTGTGATGGAGCACTACGAGATGCCGCCCTACCTGCTCCGCAAGATTCCGGAATTCTATGTCAAGAGCAGTCGAGATTTTGCCTCTATTATGGAGGAGGCCATGACTCCCTAAACACGCGCGTGTTACATGATGGTAACACTCTTTCAGGCTATTTTTAGGATTATTGGTTCAGAAGGGGCCGCTGCATGACGGTCCCGCAGATAAAAGGAGTCCCAATGACTATTAAGCCTAGTCCCCAAATCCCCCAGAAGTCCGCCCCCTCCAAGGCACCTGCCAAAGCGGCGGCCCAGGGCGATTGCGGCTGCCCCCACGCACCCGCTCCCCAAGAAAGCATTCAAATCTCTGGAAACTTCGAGCCCCCGAAGAACGATCCGCCCCAGGATCCCCAGAAACCGCCGCAAGATCCTCCGGCTGATCCTACCAAAGCCAAGGTCGCGGTTTACGCTCAGGACCCTTATGTCGACGGACCGATGATCATGGACGTTCCGAAGGCCGAAATCGGCGCGGACCTACAGAGTGACCGGGCCAAAATCCGAGACAACCGCGAGCATGCCAAGCCGGACGCTCAAGGCAACTACCTGCTAGCCGAGCACGGCGACGGCATCTCTCAGGTGAACGCCCTGGTCTTCACCAACGAGACCTTGAACCTGTTCGAAGAGTATCGCGGCTCCGACATCCCCTGGGCCACTCGCGGCGAACAGCTCTCCGTCACCCCCCACAAACAAGAAGGTCGCAACGCCTACTACAGCCGTTGGGGCGGTGGAACAAACTATTTTTACAGCCACTCGCCCGGCCTGGACACAGTCATGAAGACCGCTAACTCCACCGACGTCGTGTCTCACGAAACCGGACACGCGCTGCTGGACGGCCTTCGCCCCGGCTACTTCGGCACCCACGACGACGAAACCGGCGCTTTCCACGAAGCTTTCGGCGACTGCGCCGCCATGTTGATGGGTCTGCGTCTGGCCGACAACCACGACCACGTGCTCGATGTCACCGGTGGTAGCCTCCGCAAGCACAACGTGATCTCTTCGCTGGCCGAGGAGTTCGGTGCGGCTCGCGCGTTCGACAACAACGACCCCGGCGACGACCACAAAATCTGGCTGCGAACCGCTCTCAACAGCTTTACCTACAAAGATCCCAAAGACATCCCGCCCGGCCGTGGCGATGATGACAACCTGGGCCGCGAAGTGCACTCCTTCAGTCGTCTCTTCTCGGCCGCGTTCTACGACGCCATCGAGTCGGTCTACATGCAGTCCATCTACGACGACAAGCAGTGCCCGAAAGAAGCCCTGCAAACCGCCGAGAAGGTGACCGGTCCTCTGTTGACCCGCGCCATCGAAGGTGGCTCCACCAGCCGCGCTCGCTTCAAGGAGATCGCTCTGGGGATGATCGCTGCCGACAAAGCTCAAAACGACGGCAAATACTCCGACGGCATCAAAAAGGTCTTCCTCGATCGCAAGATCATCACCGCCGAAGACCTGGCCGCCGACGAAGCTCGCCGAGCCTCGGTCCCGAGCCTCCAGCTCCCCGAAGGCTTGAGCAAAGCCAATTCGGTGAACTTCCTGGAAGCTAACGCCGAAGCCCTGGGCATCCCGGCCGACGCCAATTACGTGCCCGACGGAGTGACCAAGAACGGCAAAGGCGAAACCTTCGTTTCTTATCGCTACAGCGAAGAAGTGCCCGTCACCGTTGCCGGTCTGGAAGACAAAGTCACCGACGTTCAAGGTGGAGTCAACCTGGTCTTCGACGCGAGCGGAAAGCTGATCGACCGCGTTCACGACGAGATCAACGCCGAAACCATCGAGCGCGAAATGCTTGGTATCGCGAACATGCAATCCAAGAACGCCGTGATCGACAAAGAGCAGCTCCAGCTGTTCAAATCGGCCGGCCAAGAGCACCTCTTCAAATCGCAAATCGACGGCAACAAGATCGTCCGTATCCCCATCTCGGGCTGCGACCACGGTCACGAAGGCCATCACCACCACTAGGTGGCAAATAACGAAGAAGACCCGGTCTCGGCCGGGTCTTTTTTTGTTATTCAGACTGTAACACCGGGGCAATCTCAAGACGCTCGAACCCTGATTGAATGGGTATGTGCAACTCACCCAGCAGATATCGCCGCTTCAGTCCGCCATCAAGCGTCTCTCTCAAGGACGGTACTACTCTTCCCGGACGGAAGAAGTACTAGGCAAGGCCGAAGCTGCCCTCGATGAATTTGTGGGTGCCGCTATGAACATCAGCAACGATAACGCGGAACGCAACGTGTCGCACCAGGGCGAAGAGCTCTCTTTGAAGGCTCGCAAGAGTTCGCGATACATCGAGCGAGGCCAGGTCAACCAGACCGCTTACAACAATGCTCTGTCGGACTCCATCCCTTTACTCGAAAAGGCTGCCTCGCAGTCAAATCAGGAGACAGCCAGAGCCGAACTCGACCGTTCTCTGCAAGATTTGCGCGCACTCTCCGCCAACTCGGATTTGGAGAACCGCATCGGTTCCGTGGACCTTGCGCTGGGCCAGGACGCTGCCGCCAGGTTAGAGATTGTCACGAACGACGTTGAAGGTCAGGACGTCAGCGCCCACGGCCGCCCTCTTTGGAATATCTTCGAAAACTCCATGACCAGTCTCCACGAAAGCCGCCAGTTGGCCGGCCAAGAAGGAGACACTCTGGCGTCGCTTATAGAGAGGCTAGAATCTACTCCGGAATCGTAAAGTAGAAGGCCGAGCCTTTCCCAGGAGTGCTCTCCACCCAGATTCTGCCTCCGTGAGCTTTGACCAGGGCGCGAGTGAGCCACAACCCGATTCCAATCCCGCCCACCAGCTTCCGGTCTCCCACCCTTTTGAACTGAGTAAAAAGCTGCTCTTTGTCATCCGCCGAGATTCCCACTCCCTGGTCGGAAATCTTGAACAGCACTTCCCCCTCCGACGACTCGACTTCAACCCTCACCTCACCACCCTTGGGCGAATACTTGGCCGCGTTGGAAATCAGATTGGAGAGAATCTGGCGAAGCTTTTGAGGGTCCGCCCTGAGTTGTGAGCAGGTCACCTGGGACACGAAGTCGAGGTGTTCGGCTTGAGAAAGAGCGCTACGAATGAAGTCGATCTCCCCTTGGACCAGATCGGGAAGCTCGATGAGCTCCCGGTCCACCTCCAGCGGGCCACGGGTAGCGGCGGAGGCCGCCAGGTAGGTCTCGATCAACGCTTCCGCACGGCGACCGGCGTCCTTAAGGCGGTCGGCATTGGTATGAACGTGCTCCATCGTCTTGGAGCGTTTCAGCAGCTCCGCTCCGATGCGAATCACCGTCATCGGATTTCTCAGGTCGTGGCTGGCGATACTCAGAAAGCTCATCATGGCATCTTGTCGCGCTTTCAGCTCGAGATGGGTCCTGATGCGGGCGCGTACGATCGGCAGACTGAACGGTTTGGTTATGTAATCCACCGCGCCGAGTTCCAGGCCCTTCTCCTCATCCTCCACGGCGTCTTTCGCGGTCAGGAAGATCACCGGTATTTCGGAGACGAACTCCAAAGACTTGAGGCGACGACACACTTCGTAGCCGTCCAAGTCCGGCATCTGCACATCCAGAAGAATCAGGTCGGGTGGGTTTTCCTCAGCTTGGCGCAACGCTTCCTCTCCTCCGGTGGCGAAGGAGATTTCATAATCGTCGCCGAGACTCGCTCCCAGGATTCGGATGTTCTCAGGCGCGTCGTCGACGATGAGGACTCTTTGGCGGTTTGATTCCGACATTAACTTGAAAAGTCGTGCTCTCCGGGTCTGAGACCTGTTTAGCGAGTGAAAAGGGAGGCTGTTTCAAGGTCCGAACGAAGCCGCTCCTGGTGTATCCCCGAGTGCTTTTCTACCCCGTGGCCTGCCTTGCCCTGGTTTGGCCCGCGCTCCTAAGTGGGTTTCCAATTCTCTTTCCCGATACTATGAACTACGTCGTTTCGGGCGACCCGATCGTGGCTGCCCTATTGGGTCAACCAATCGGGTCCTACGGTACTCGCTCCGTGTTTTTCAGTCTCTCGCTCTATCCTCTCCACTATTTCGGCGGACCCTGGCCAATTATTCTCATGCAGGCGTTGCTGGGCTCCTGGACCTTGAGAGCAAGTCTCCGTCTTCTTTGGGGTGAAGACCGTCCCAGGGAGACCCTGGGAGTCATCCTGGTCCTGTCCGCGCTTTCTTCTCTATCCTGGACCGTCTCGCTCATTATGCCGGACTATCTCTGCGGTCTCATGACATTGTGGATCTTTCTGCTCTGCTCGGAGCGGTCAAGCAGAACGGAGAAATTCTTGTCCGCGGCCTTCACCTGGTACGCCGCGGTCTCCCACGCTTCTCACCTGGCCCTTTTGCTCGCCCTCATTCCGGTGTCGGCGATCCTTTTTCCCCAAAGAAAAAGTGCGATCCTATCGACCCTCTCGGTGGCGATGCCGGCCATCCTTTCCTTACTGGTCTTTCACGGTTTTCTTTACGGAAGACCACTTCTGTTCGGTCCGGAAGGACCCCCTTTCCTCACCGCCAGGCTGCTGGCCGACGGCACCGGTGTTCGAATGCTGGAGAAAAACGGCCATTTCACCGTCGCTCGCTACGACCATCTGTTCTCATCCGACTCCGACGAAATTCTATGGGGTCCCGGTGGTCTGGGCGAAGATGTCAGAATCCAGAACTTCGAGGACTGGAAGGCCATCAAAGCCGAAGAGCGGCAGTTTGTCCTGTCCACCCTGCGTCACGACCCGCTGCTCCAGCTTCGTCGCTCGCTCAATAACTGGTGGAGGCAGTGCTTAAAAGTCAATGTTGAACTGAGTCGAGGCAGCCCCTATATCGAAAAGGAAGTGAAGAGGCTGTGGCCCGACCGACAGGACAGCTACTTTAACTCGCTACAAAACACAGCCAAGTTACCACCCTCGCTTCGTCAACTCCACCAACTTTCGCTCGTTCTCTCACTTCTTTGGCTCTTCGTCCTGGGGATTCGATACCGAAATCAGATAGGAGCTCGCTGGGTGCAATTCGGTGTGCTCGTCGGCTCGAGCTATTTTATCAACGCCGCTATAACAGGCATCCTATCCAAGCCCGCCGGACGGTATCAGACCAGAATAGCTTGGCTTATCTGCTTTACGGCACTGGCTGTCGGATATCGTGTCTTTCTAGAGGGGAAGAGTGTCTCGAAGTCAGTCCACGTCGTCAGGAGTTAGGTTCTGAGGCGGACGTGGATAGGTCTCCTCTTCGCTCTCGGGAGGTGGAGAATGGAAAACTTGCTCCAAATTCCGAGGCTCCAGGACGGCAAACCAGTTGTAGTTCTCGTCCACGATGAGACCGTTTTCGTCGGTTTTGACCGCCTTCTTCGAGACCGAATGCCCCACGTTTCCACCGACCACGTCGATCTCTCCCGGACGAACAGCCGTCACAATGTCGGCGTGGCTCTGGTAGCGAAGTGGCTGGCGGTCGTAAGAGACTCCGCTCTGCCGCGAGTAGCAGACCATGTCGCCGACCTGCGGTGCTCGCTCGGTAGTTCGGTGCCCCCAATAGGCGGCGTCCTCGACCCCGGCCGTCTTCTTCAGAATGGCGTCTCGAATATAGCGGGCGTGGGCAGGCGACCGAAAGAATTGGGGCCCTACCTTGGCGTCTTCGTGGACCGTCGAAATGAAAGCAGCCGACCAGGGCCAATCCCGGTCCTTGCCGTCCAGGAGCAGTCCCGTTCCGGTCTCCCAAAAATAGCCCACCCTCTTGAACACGGCCGGGTCTTCCTCCGAAAACCCGCGTTTCACCAACCGGCCCTCGGCGTCGTAGGTCTGGCTACCGAAAAACTTCCACTCCCGATCCAACTGTTCTTGGATTCGGTCTATCATCTCTTGGGTGGTGGCCGACCGCTGAGTTGCCAGCATTCCTGGAGAGAGGAGCGGCTCCGGTCGAGGTTCTCCGGGGGAATAACAATCCAAAACTGGAGAATTCGTCTCCGGTGCCTCTTTCTGACTGGGGGTTTCCATCGCCTTAGCGACAGCTACCGGTTGAGTGAAGCTACGAATATGCATGTCAAGTGAGCCAACGCTAGCTTAAGGCATTTTCTCATCTTGCTGGTTACGAGAAGGTTAACAGCATTTCAGCTCTAGGGTTCAACCAGGGGGAGCCATGGAGCCGGTCGAGCGCTCGCGGTGTTTTGACATCTCTTTTTCTCGCCGGTACTTGGTGTAGGCGGCGGGCCACCCTTCGTTGGGTAGGTCGAGGGACACGCTATTCTCCTCGATGTTGGAGACCCTGACCGCGTTCTTTCGCCCAATCGTCCAGAAATAGACGGTCTCCAACAGAAACGTGCTGAAAACGATAATGAGCGGAATCAAGAGATTGGCGGGAGCGTTCTCCGAGTCCGCCACCAGGACATAGAGCAGGGCGAGCGTTGCCACGAGTCTGAGACTCAGCCAGATATTGGCCATGGTTTGCTCGTATATGAAGGGCGACTTGCATTGGCCACAAGTCAACACCGACATCTCATATTTCTTCGGAGTGAGAAACTTCCCCACAATACCGAACGCGTTCAGAGGAAAGACAAGCTTTCGTGCCACGAAGGGAACTTTTGTCTCCGCCTCCTTATCGCCGCAAATCATGCAAACGGACGGAATGTCTCCGCTCTCCAGCTCTTCTTTTCGAATCTTGACTGTCAGCATTGGACCCCCATAAAAACAGTTTACCAGAGTGGAGAGTATTTTCCGAGAGGCAGTCGAATTCCCAGTTTCATCTCCACATAATAGCGAAGTCTCCACTTCGAGAAAAGGTCTCCATGACAGCACTTTTGAGCCCTCCCAAGGGCCGTAGCCGTCGACGTCTCTCCAAGGCCGGCCAACGCCCGCAGGAGACTTCCTTTCTGACTCCCTTTGAATCCGTGAGCCTGGGCTTGACGGGTTTTTTCTTTCGAGACGGTTTTCTGGGCGAAGCCGCGTCCAGGCAAGTTCGCGCCGAAGCGTTGCGTTTTGTGAAAGGCGGTGCTTTAAGACCGGCAGGCATCGGAACGGAGGGCAAAAGAGTTGAGTCGGTCCGCAGCGATCATCTCTGTTGGATGGAAAAGACTCATGCCGGGCCCGGTGTTCGCGCTCTCATGCAAGAGTTTGAGGCACTCCGCAAAGCCATGAACCGAGAGTTCTATCTGGGCCTGGACCGCTACGAGATGCAACTTGCTCACTACCCGGCAGGTAGCCAGGGCTACAAGAAACATCTCGACGCTTTTCGGGGCAAAAACGAGCGAAACCGCCGCCTCACCGCCATTTACTACTTAAATCCACGCTGGCAGCACGGCCACGGCGGAGAGCTGGCCGTCTATCTCGAGGGCTCGGAACTTCACCTGGAGCCGGTCGCCGATAGGCTGGTCGTGTTTTTTGCCGAGCAACTTGAGCACGCCGTCTTACCGAATCAGGAGGAGAGATTGGCACTCACGGCCTGGTTTCACGCTCCCTAGATTGACCTTTCGCCGGTCCTTCACAAAGTAAACTGTCTCCCATCGGTCGGCCATGCCTTGCCACCAGGGCAGGGTCGACTGCTCGTTCGGGTGAAATAGTCTCGACCGTGCAGCTTAACGATTTTAGCGGCTATATCATCGCCTCCCCCAGGGGCGGTCCGAAACCGTCGGAAGCTCCGGCGGCCGCTAAGACGTTTCCGTTGGAAGGTCGCAAGGGCGATCTTTTCGAGGCCGTCGAGTCTCTAGCAACGACTCCGCCCGGCGGTCCCACCTACCCTACCCTCGGCAAACGCCTTTTCCCCGCTCTAGACGCGGCCGAACAGACCGTTTCGGCACTTGGAAAGAAGCCCACCCCCGAAGAGGTTGACCGCTCCAATCTGCGCCGCCTCATCCGGGCCACCGAGCCTCTCATGGAGACCTATCGCGATTGTTACACTCCCAAGGAGTTTAAGAAGGCCAAGAAAGAGCTGAAAGCCGTAGCCCGCGCGATGGGTCAGTACAAAGATATCGCCGTTGTCGAAGCTGAAGTGGCGGCCGCCAACGAGGGAGTTGTGCCCAAAGACGTAGCCAAAGCTATATCCAAGTCTCGTGAGAAGCGAGCCGATAACTTCAAGGACGCCTACAAGCGGTTCCGCAAGAAAGGCTTGCCGTTGGCAGCCGAGATTTTGCGACAGCCTCGCCTGGCCGGTGTACCCGATCCTCAAAAGTTGCTGAAGGAAGACAAGAAACGACTGTCCTCGGCCGTGTCCGAACATCTCGGCAAGACCGAATCGCTCGGCATGCAGCACCAGGACTCCGAAAACTTCCACGAAGCCCGCAAGTCTCTGCGAGCCACTCTCAACGCCATCAACGCCGCCGAGCGAACCGTCTCGGTGGACGGAGAGGCCGTGAACCAGGCCACAGAGTTGGTCGACTCTTACGGAAAAGCCCAGGATGCCCACATCGCCGAGTCGTGGCTCAGACAAAAAGGCTTCACCGAGCAAGCCGACAAGCTGAGCGAGCGCCAGCGCGTGCTCCAGCAAGAAGCCCTCGACCAGGCGGCCGGATTTTCGCTCGACTCCCTCCGACCCCGAGGTTATTAGTGACGCTGGGGCAGCGCGTCCTCGCGAAGTAGATAGAGCAGCGGCCCGAACGAGCCGAAAAGCACCGTCGTCACGACGTACGGCAAGACCGAAATGCCGCGTCGATAAGCGTCCCGAACCATCCAGGTACAGACCAGGCTCAAGCTAACAATCAGATCACAAAAAACCTGTCTACTCGCGCTATTGGCCAGCGCCGCCGGAAAAAACCCGATGTAGCCGTACTCCAGCATCGCAAATAGACTCGGGATGGCCAGAAAAATCGTATACATCAGAATTTTGGAACGGGGGATTCTCATTTCGCACCTCTTCTCCACTCCAATTTAGAACGAGGCGCATAAACTATGCTCAAATCAACCCACCCCTTCTGACCTGGTCATAATATTTTCTGGGGGGGGTTGCCAGTTTGAGTGAAGTTGTGCTACCTTAAAGCCGCTTCGGGGTATAGCTCAGCTTGGTTAGAGTGCTTGCTTAGGGAGCAAGAGGTCCCCAGTTCAAATCTGGGTACTCCGAATCGTTCGTACACGGGGATTCACCCCTTCAAGAGACCCTTCCGCCGGATTTATCTCCTGCAGGAGGGTCTCTTTTCCATCTGGGTACAGGCGCAGGAGATAGATCCCGGCGACCCTGCTCTTGAAGTCTAAAAAGACACCAAACATTCCCCGAACGGCTTTGGTCCAGGTCGGACTTCCCGGGTTGTCTTGGAGATACGGAAGCAGTCCTACCATCCAGTCCTCAATCGTCTCCAGCTCCTCCCTGACTCTTGCGGCCTCCTCGACCTGCAGGCGAACCAGTCTTTCAGCGACCGCCTCCTCCTCGGCTTCCAAATCCCGAAGCTTCCTGGTCACGGAGCCGACCTGCTTGGCGCCGGAGGCCATGACGAACTCCAACAGGTTTTCCTTCTTCTGACGGATATCCTCAAGGCTCTCTTTCAGCGCTCGCCCCCGCGCTTGAATCAGTCGCTGTTTCTCTTCATCGATAGCCGACTCTATCTGGGTCCAGCGGTGAAGGTGAAAATCCCGCGAAATCTTTTGGAACTTGGCGACGACTTCTTCATCCAAGGCATCCGCCCGGGCTGCGTTCTGCCTTTCACATGTCCCCTTCGCCCATCCAGGGCACACATAGTAAGGATACTTGTAACCCTTGCCCCCTCCGAACTGGCCGACTACCGGGGTTCCGCATTCGGCGCAAACCATGAACCCTTTGGTGAGAAGATAGGGGTACGAGGCCCTGCGGTTACGGGTCTGGTGGGACTCCCGGATTTCTTGAGCTCTCTCCCAGAGCTTCGCGGGCACGATAGCGTGACAGTTGCCGGTCACCAGCTGCTCCGGATCCTTTTTGGTCCTCTTACCCTTGGCTGAGAGCGATGTGACTCCATAACGCAGCACCCCTTTATAGGTAGGGTTCGACAATCGGCTGAGCATCGTTTGGGCCGACCACTTCTTTCCGGTCTGCTCCTCTATCCAGGCCTGAATCTCTTTCCTGGGTTGGCCCTCGACGTACCGCTCGAAGACTCCGCGGATGACGGCGGCTTCTGCAGGCTCCTCAACCAAGATGGATTTCCCGTTCTCATCCTCCCCGCGCTGATACCCGAATGGGGGTTTGCCGCCGGTCCACCGGCCGGCTCTGGTAGCTGCCTTTTGTCCTTTCCGCGTTTCCTGAGCCAGATTGAGGCTGTAGAACTCGGCGATGACTTCCAAGAACCCCTCGACCATCCGCTCGTAAGCTGACTCCCCCAGCTTCTCCGTGAGCGAGAAGATCTGGATGCCGTGGCGCCGGAGCATGGCCTTGTAGAGCACCGTGGTCTCGCGGTCTCGGCCGAACCTGTCGAGTTTGTGCAGGACGAGGATGTCGAACTTACGCTGACGGGCGGCCTTGATCATTTCCTGGAACTCTTCGGCCTGCTCGACGTGAACGCTCCGGGTCTCAGGGAGCAGGAAGCGGTGAGTGATTTCCCAGCCTTCTTTTTCGCAGTGTCGCTCCATTTCCGACACCTGGGCGTCAAGGCTGAGAGAGTCTTGGAGCTTGGAGCTATATCTGGCGAACAATGCCGCCTTCGGTGATTTGGCCATCTCGGGTCCTTTCTATTGCCATTAGGACCCGGCGACGCTAGACTATCCTTATCACAGAGCCGCACGGTGCCTTCAGGTACGCGCGGAGAAGCCTCGGCCCCCGGGTCGGGGTTTTGTTTTTTCGTGTTAATAAATTTGTAAAGTGATGCTCATATCATGGAAACCATTCGGACATAGCCCAGCAACCTCCGCCCGAGATGATGGAGTCGGAGGTAGAACCAAGTGAAACCACAGAATAAAAGCGATCTACGATACCTGAAACGATTCGACGACCTACAGTGGGCCAAGCTCCGCAGACTGAGCGGATACATCCAGACAGCCAAGAAAGCGGAGCGAATAGCAGCCCGAGGCCAGCTCCGCGAGGTGAAACGTGCGGCCTGATCTTATGTCGCACAGGATAATCCCGTCTCTGCCGCCGGCGCGGCTGGTCTGCCTGGTCGACTCAGGCCAAGCTGTCCGCGGCTTCGATGGATCAGCTCAAGCCGCTCGAGCCGGAAAGCTACGGAAGCTCTCGTTACCTGGAAGTGGTTGGCAATCTCTTCGACCAGAAACCACAACCGGTCCGAAGGCATCCGCTCCATTTTCTTACGGGCTCGAGCCATCTCCCAGATTTGGGGGCGCATCCGTAACAGGTCCCGTGGGAGCAGAAACTCCTCAGCGTAGATGTAGGCCTGTTCCTCGTGTCGCTGAGTGAGCGGCGCCCCTGCTTCGAGTAGATTACGATGCAACCGCCAGTGTCCAAGTTCGTGCGCCAGTATCGAATTCCTGACTCCGTTCAGATCCGTCCTCGGGTCGCACAGCTCGGGAAGCCGGCTGTTCACCAAGACTAAACCCCTTCGCATGTCTAGGGCTCCTTCTCGGAGCCCTAGGTTTTCGTGTTTGATGTCGAGCCCGAATGAGCGAATCACGCTCTCCAGGCGATCGGCTGGAATCCCTGACCAGCCATCCAGTAGGTGCTCTCGGTCCCGAGCGCACAACTCTTGAATCAAAGTCGGTTTCAACCCCATGTCCTCCCAGGCAAAAATACTAACACAGAGTGAACGCATGTGCACCTATATTTGAGCGCATGTTTTCCACAGATTTTTCCACAACTGAAACAGATATCAATGTTCGGTAGATGTTCTGTTGATATAAACGTTCGGTTATGTTACCGTCCCTATCAGGGAATGTTGTCAGATGCTCTCTATATAAAGGTCTCCAACTTGATCAGCCACTCCGTCAGACAGGCGCGCACGGCTGCGGGCTTAACGCGCCGGCAAGTCGCCACCGGGTCTGGCGTTTCCGAACAATTCCTTCACAAGCTCGAAAAGGGCTCTGCTGTGAGCCTGAAGCAGATTTGTTCCGTTGCTGAGTTTTTGGGGCTTACAGAGAAAGAGCTTTTCACCAGATCTGACGACGAAGGGGATCCTCTCGACGATCAAATTCTCGAGGAGGTATTGTCTTGAGCAAACTCAGACAAGTTAGGTGGAGAACAATTCGGAAGAAAGCCCGAGAGGCCCGTTGCCTGTCCGAAGGCTTTCCCGTTCGTGTCAAGGATATCGCCGAGCACTACGACATCAGAGTCAAAAAAATGAAGTTCCCCGATAGTTCCGTGTCCGGCGTGATCGGATACCGGGACAACCAAGTCACGATCGCAGTTAACAGCGATCACCATCCATGCCGGCGAAATTTCACCATGGCTCACGAACTGGGCCACTTTCTGCTTCACCCCCACTCTGTAGTTGTGGACAGAGCCCTGTTCAGAAATACGGTGAGTTCTGAGGCGGTCTCCGTCGAGGAGATAGAGGCCAACGGCTTTGCCGCCGAACTGCTGATGCCCGAGCACGATGTTCGGGAGCAGGCCCGTGAGTACGCGGCGCTCTGTGAAGACGAGATCAAGGAACTTTGTAAAAGATACGGAGTGAGCACGATGGCCATGACCATCAGACTTACATCCTTAGGACTAATGATGTGAGGAGTTTTTTAGGCTTAACTTAGGCTTAAACAAGACCCAGCGGCTGCGTCATCCGGTCGGCTTCCGCGGGAGACTCGACCGGAGCGTGGCCTAAATCTGCTGGGTTCGGAAAGGGGTCCTTAAATGGACCTTAACAAGCTAGCAGTCGAATGGCTGCAGTTACTCTTCTCTCTTCTCCTGGGTTCCAGCGAGAAGGAGGACGCCGGTATCAATCAGGCAGTTGATAAAGGTGACGATAATGCCTCGACCGTAAAAGACAAGTGGAAGCGTCTACTTCGAACTAAGCGCTTCCACAAGTTGGCCGCTCGAACAGTCTGGTATGGGCTGCGAGCGTTGATTCTGGGTGAACTACCCGTTCCGGGTGACTAAGGATCCTCGAAGGCCGGAGGCTCTCGACGCAAGTCGGGGGCCTCTTTTTCTTCTCGCGTTCCCGCACACCCGGGTCTTTACTATAGCAAACTATTATTTTTTTTCAAATAGGAGATTAGGATACTAATCTCGATTCTATGCTTTTTCGCCTCACATTTTACCGGGACCATCACCTTTACGCCTAGGCTGTTGCTTTTTTGTACCCTTCTTTTTTTTCTGTTTATCGCTAGATTTTTTGGCTGCTTTTGCTACCGAGGAGTATTTTTTAGCCTTCGCGGCAACCCGCTTATTTTTTGATACGGGTGTGGTTGCTTTCTTCGCCGCGAATCGTCTCTTTTTCGACGGCCTCTTTTTTCTAGCGACAGATGCAGCATTGACTCTCGTCCGCTCAGGAAGCTTCGGCAGTTGCTTCATGTCTCCTAAACTCGACGGCTCGCTACCTTGTTCTCTTTCTGGTCTGTCGGCTTTGGCACCGCCATTAGCAAAAAGCGTCAGCCAGTCGCTTAGATCAAGATTGACTTTCTCAATGAGCTTACCGGTGTGCTCTTTCATTTTTACAAGTGCCTCAATCAACTCCTCTGTCTCAAGGTTTGCTAACTGGCCAAATAGATTCGCGAACTCGTCCTGGCTCAACTCAGAGTGCTCATTCATTCCTCTTGCCTCTTCCTGATTAATCCGTGCTGTGCGAGAATCAGTTTGTCTATCTTGGTCAGCTTTTTCGCAAGATCGTTGAGTGTCGCTGACGCGGAACCAAAGTGATAGCCGATCGTTTTCGCAGTATTTTGGATTTTCACTTTGTCTAGTGAGTCGACGTCCTTCACAGATTTCAGTTCTTTGATCCACTCCGCCAGCATGGAATCTGTCTTTCTTAGATTTGCGCTGCTTTTGCAAATCGAAATTAGTATTGGACACGACGACTCTTCAAAATTGCTTTCAGTCCACTCAAAGTTGATTGTATCTGTATATTCCGGAACTCCCTTTTCGATTTTCTTCTTCCACGTCAGAATGCCAAGATGTTTCTCTTCGACGAATTCAGACTTGGGAGTGTAGCACCTCAATAAGTTTGCGACCGCTGCCTCTAGTGTCGTCACTCTGCCGAGAGTGTCCTCAGCACGATGAAGTATATCTCGGTTGTCTCCATTGCCGATTTCTTCCAGGTGGCTACGAATACTCAATTTATGCTCGGTCCAGTCTCCGACCAGCGGGGTCGAACCCTGATACCACCCACTGACTCGGTTTACCTCAAGCTCCAAAGATACGTTAACTTTCGTCTTCTTAAAAAGGCCTGCGACCGACGCCAAAGAGCCGATAGCGGCAATTATTATACCTGTGAGTGCCTCAGTCATTGAACGACTTCCCTTCGCAACACCAACCAGCTACTCTCGCTAAAACTCTCAATACTCAAGTAACCTTTCTCCTCTACAAAAGTCTGTATGTCAGATGTGTAATCTTCCCAAGGCTCGCATCAGGATATCTCAGATGGAGCCGCAGATCTCTCTACAGATGAACATCGAGTTTCAAGTGCTAGTGCTGGATTGAGCTTCGCCTCCCGATGAGGAATCGGCGGAACCCGAATGCCCCGAGCCCTGGGATGACGATGACGCGCTCTGAGATGTAGCTGATGCCGACCCCTCAGAGGCCGGAGCAGCTGCTGCAGGCTGCTGAGCAACGGAGTGACCGGGAAACATCGCGGCCGCGCTCGCTCCTGCCTCCCCGCTACTCGGATAGTAAGACTTGTTCTCCGCGGGGTATCGGCTCAAGTCGCTGCGCTGGGAGTGGTCATCTTTGGCGACCATGTGCTGGATACTTGCCTCCTTGGTGTAGCGTGATTCCTGGATATTCTGAGTCGTGGTCTTGCTTTCTTTTGGCTTGTCTGTCATCGCTTTCGTTCTCCTATTCGTGATATGATGGACCTATGGAAAATGTTGTGAGTCTGATATCTTCGGGGATCGCCAGCAGTGTCGGTTTGGTACCCGCCTTCCTGGCAGTCTCTGGAGCTAGAAAAATCCATCCTCCGAGCAGAAAGCTTTCTACAAAAGAAGAAGCGTTGTTTCTTCTCGCCTCGGCGTTGCTCTTTTGGGCGATTTTCTCTGCCCTTAGCGGTTTTAACGTCTTCAAGATCGACGAGAGCTTCGCAGCAACCGACAGGTATACGATGATCTGGGCCTTGGCTTCCACCGCCATCACGTTCGTAGTTCTCACCCTTCTGGGTCGTCTGGCCAAGAAGGGCCCCAAGGCTCTTAAGGACCGATTCGAGAATGCGGAGGTTCCAGCCGGAGACCGTTCCCCGTGGCTGGTGTCTATGGACTGGGTTGATAATGGTAACAGCGTCCTGGTATGGACAAAGTCTGGAGTCGTGTATGGAGGCACAGTCTTTGTGGCTCCAGAAACCGAGACCGATGATTCGATTGTCTTGAAAGTTACCCACAAAGCTAGCCGAGACCAGGAAAGTCCTCATAAGACCACCCCTCTAGAATCCGTAAATACGGGAGGGGTTCCCAAGTACGTCACCATCTTCAAGGGTGAAATAGCAGCAATGGAGACCTTTGACCACGCAACAGCCAGAAGGCGCGCGTCAAAGCTTCCTGTACCGGCCAGCGAGACTAGCACCGAGCGCTCGGACGCCCTAAAAGCGAGCTTGGCAAATCTCAACGGAAGACCACCATCCAATTAGACTCCTTCGTCTTCGGCAGCTCCTCGGCGTAGGCCAGCATCTTGGCTTTGATTGCTTCGTTCATCGGTCGAAACCCTTATAGCCCGAATCGACGAGCTTGTGTAAAACTGCGCTCTTCGCCTCCTCTAGTTTCTTCGCGGTCTCGTCGCTTTCCGCGCTAGGCGAATCTTCTTTGCCCTCAAGAATACGCATCTGCTGAATCCCGATATACTCATTGCAGTAGTCCGCGCATCTATCCAGGTCGGCAATAAAGCCATACTCCTTGTCTACCGGAGTCTCCACGTACTTTCGGTGGAACCACTCGAGCTTGCCGAGCGCCTCTCTACCGTCATCAATCAGTTCACGACGCGCTGGATTTTGATGGACCAGAACTATACCAAATGAACTCATAACCTCATGGGCATCCATGAAGTAGACTTCTTTCTCGTGGTCCGTGTAGCCCTTGCAACCGACGGCAAGAACACAAAGTACCAACAGCAGGAGACTATGTAGACTCCTCATCATCTGTGGCTTTCCCCCTCTTGTTTTTATCATCCCGAGCCGCATCGCTCGCTCCCTCGACCTGGCCGAACTTATCCCCGCGTTGCAGGCTCCGGAAAAGCCCGAGCGTCTCTTTATCCACGTCGTGGCCATTCTCTCTAGCCCACTGGATAAAATCTAATACCTGATCGTCCGACCATCCATGGCCGGATGGCTCAGGAGCGGCGGTTAGCTCGGCTAGAGTCTGCTCAATGCGGTCCAGATGAGCGCGAATGGCAGCCACGGGATCGACAGCGGACTCTTCAGGCTCGACTATATCGGACTCTGCATCCTCGAAGAAGAAGCTCAGGGACACTCCCAGCGCCTTTGATATCTCGACCACAGTCTCAGTCGAAACGTTCCGCTCTCCCGTCTCATAACGGTTGATTGTTTGACGACGGACGTTGAGAAGATCCCCTAATTCCTGGGCAGACTTACCTCGGGACTCTCGAGCCTGTCTTATCTTCTGGCCGATGTTTAGCACCACTTTGGTTACATTCCCCTAAAAAAATGGCATAGCCTGTTGACTTTTGTCACCACTTTGGTACCATATCGGTGACGGAGGTACCAATTCGGTGACAATCGGAGACAAAATCAAAGAACGACGGACCGAGATGGGATTTTCTCAGCAACAACTCGCCGATATGCTCGGCTCCGCCCGTCAGACCGTGACTCGATACGAAAAGGGAGAGCGCGAACCAAGCTTCTCGGTTCTTTACAAGATTGCCGAAGCACTCGATTGCACTGCCGCCTACTTCCTCGCTCCTCCCCAGGAGGTGGCTCAGGATGTATGATTTTAGGTCGCAGGAGTCGGAAGCCTACCGCAATCGGGTATTGGCCGACTACGGTAGGCTTGGGCTTGGGCTTGACGAACTCAGTCTTCTCTTTCCATCATCTTCAGAACTTGGTCGAGCTTGCTCTCAATTCCTGAAAGCCGCGCCTCAAAAATCGGCTGCAGCATTCTCGCGACGTGTTGGGCGATGCGGACTTCGCCCTCTTCACGTCCGGCCTGAATTTCGTCGGCCATCCTGTTTAGAGCATCGTAGTCTGGGTTTATTGCCATTTTTGCCTCCTCTGGCTTTGGTTGGTTTGGTATACCTCGCCGTTCGCCGGAGGGGGCTCTCTTCCCACGGCCCACCGTAGACAGTTTGTCAGCTCCCCGGGGTGATTAGTGATTCCCCCCTACTTACTACGCCCCGGGGCGGTCTGGCATTTCAGGGGTCTCGACATCGCACGCATTCAGCGTATCACCGGCGACCCGCTAACCATCAAAAACTTGAAAAACGTTACAGAGAGGAGGATGAAACCTAATGCCAATGCCACCGAAAAAAATTCGAGAAATGATCGAGCGTTGTGAGCAGGCGATGGAAGACACCCTGACTTCGGGCAAGGATTGGCTTCACGCGACATCGTTCGCGCTACAAGCGTTCTTGGTTCACCAGGGCCATCAGCGAGAAGCCACTGATCTAAGCCGGGAGATTCACCGCGAGTCTCTGTCTTACTACCACCCTCAACTCAAACCCGCATAAGAAAACCCGCTACCGGGTGCGACCGGTGGCGGGCTCTGATACGACACTGAGGTCGCGTCTCTTAGACCTCAGTCTACCCCACGAACGACTTGGAGGTCAACCAGATGAAATTCAAACTCCCCCCCGGTGCGAGGCTCCTTTGCACCATCAAGATCGACAAGGGCAAAGCCGTCTCTACACCGGTGCCAGAGTATGACGAACTGGCCAGGGAAGTGGCCGCGTACATCGGCGGATACGTCGAAGAGCGCGGTGAGGTGCCCGATTTCCTCAAGCCAATGCAAGACCTCGCCCAAGAGTGCGCGGAGTGGCAGGCACGGGAGGCTCTCAATGGCCGCCGGTAAGATTGTCGTTCTCAACTCAAAGAACCCTGAGGACTACGCTGACTGGGCTGTAGAGCACGCCCGCAGCCTCCCTGATGTCCCTGAGCCGAAGTCTCCAACCCGTTGGCTGCGAGACTTTCTTGAAGCCTTCATCGGTGGATACGCCGTCTGTTGGCTTTGGTTGCAGATCGTGGGGTGGTTGCTGTGAGAAAGGTCATCCCCCTCCACCAGCACCCCGCGTGTCAGTCCAAGCATCACGTTCTGGTCCGCTCGACTCGCGTCATCAAGTCCAACGGCCGCGCGACCGAGGTCAACATCTACCTGGTGGCCTCCGCAATCGGCACGCCCGACGGCGGCTACGTCGTGGTCTACGACAACAGCCTGGCGCTCGAAGGCTACTTCAGCTCTGAGGCCGAGGCCGTCACAGGCTGGGAAACCCACGCGCACATTCTGCGCGGTCAGGCGGTGGCGTCGTGAGCTACACGTCCTGCAAAGAATGTGGCGGGGCTATCGAGCCCGGAAAGGCCTGTTCTTG
>Ga0208331_100051_pt1 | contig 38524 bp, 35 predicted proteins | sample DeeseametaMP1648_FD_184184 | JGI IMG/M metagenome (GOLD analysis project Ga0208331, IMG submission 184184) | Marine microbial communities from the Deep Pacific Ocean - MP1648 (SPAdes) | ecosystem: Environmental > Aquatic > Marine > Oceanic | place: North of Tokelau, South Pacific Ocean... | reverse complement strand
AAGAGATCGCCGGAGGTCGTGCCGGGGAGCACGAACAGGGAACCGACACCCCACCAAAGGGCGACACAGACCATGGTGAGCCCGAAAGCCCATTCCCAGAAGTGTGATGCAGACACAACTTCGTCCTTTCGGGGAGAGCGGCTCCAGATCAACAAGCGGAGCGCGGCCAAGGCCGTCATGCCGATGTTCCAGACCACGAGTCTCGAGAGTTCAACTTGACCCATCAGGGCCAGACTGGCGCAGAAACAGGCAAGGGGGCTGATGATAATACCGGCGGGCGACTGAACCAATAAAAACTTCACTCGTGCCGTATGAACTGCCGCTGAGATCGCACGTTCTCTATTGCTTTTTTGGAGAGTAGGGTTCATCGGTTCGCCTTCCACGACGGCGCATCAGCCCCTTCGACTGTGAAGTCAGCGACAGTCCATCTTCAGTATCAGCGAGGTCACGTCATCGGTTTGTTCCCGTCCAAAACGGAAGCGTTCAAGTTTGCCGTAGAGCGACTTCAGCATGACGTCCGGCTCGCTATCCCTATCGGCACGGAGAGACTCGATCAGGCGCTCTTCCCCAAACATCTCGCCTGAAGGGCTTCGTGTTTCGGTCACTCCGTCCGTATAGAGAAGCAGGCTGTCGCCGGCAGAGAGTTGGACCACGGATTTTTCATACCGTAGGGATTGCAACACACCGATGGGTGGGTTGATCGGCCCCTCTAGAGTGCGAATCTTTCCGTCGGAAATGAGCAACGGGTGGGGGTGGCCCGCCGAAACGTAGCGGACCTTCATGAGAGTCAGGTCTAAGATTCCGTAGATCAGGGTGACGAACTGTTCCCCTTCGTGAAGAATTTGATACTGTCTATTCAGTCTCGTCAGGATCTCGGTCGGGTTTCGTAGGCTCCCGTCCGAGGTTTCTAAAATGCCGCCACGCGCCCGGTCCGTGGAGAGAGAGCGGGCCAGGGATATGGCGAGAAGAGAGGCTGGTATTCCGTGTCCGGAGACATCGAGGATACAAAATCCCAAGAAGTTGTCCGATACGGGAAAGAGCTTAACCATATCTCCGCCCAGCGTGAAACACGGAGAAAATCTCCAGGAGACTTGAAGGCCGGGCATGGCGAAAGACTTCGAAGGCAAGTGTGCTTCGAGAATTCGAGCGGCCTGGTTCATTTCTGATTTCAAGTCGCGCTCTCTGAGGCTCAGTTTCTGAATCTGCTCGCGCAAATGCTCTTGTTCGACTGCAAAACCGGCGAGCTCGGCGGTTCTTGAATGGGAGTCTCGTATCAGGGCAATCAGAAGTGGTCCGTTCGAAGTCTCAAGAGGCGCCAAGCTGAGTTCCACGGCGAAGGCGCGACCATCGGAGTCGACGGCGTTTGTCTCCAGAACCGAGCCGGCAGCCGGGAGCGTGAACCAATCTGGTAGACAGCTCACGATCGAGGAAGAGCGGAACGCCTCGGGAGAGTACCCGAAGAGATGAGTCGCTTTGTTGCTGGGAAAAAGGATGCGACCCTCGGCGTTCACGACCAGGAGAGCTTCAGGGACGTGCCGCAGGAGTGCTTCGAACAGGGCTTCTGTCTCCGGGAGAGCATGAGAACTCACACGTTGGCTCCGTCGATTTTCCTAGAATCCTTCTTGCTAATCCACCGATTAGGTGTATACTGAAAAAGCAACGCGTGGTCCAAGACACCGTTTTTTTCTAGCTCGACAGGAGAACCGAGCGGTCTAAAATCGTCCGCCCTCTTTGCGAATTGAAGGAGCAAAGAAGGGCTTACACCATGCAATCCATTCCTATCCACGAACTCTCGTCCGGTCAGTATGTCTATCAGGACCGCGGCGGAACGTACTCCCATCCGAAACCGGGCACCGAGAGGTGGTGTGAAAATCACACTACGGTGGAAGAAGCCGTGAAGTGTTTCGAAAGGCAAGTGAGCGACCGGGAGAAGAAAAGATAGTTTATCCAAGCGGCCGCTCGGATACCCCCGGGTACATGACGACTGAGCGCTCTTGTTCCCAGACTTCGCCTCCCCACTCATTCTCCGGCTTGGGACAGAAAAGATGCCCGAGATCGAGGCTTTCACTAGGGTGTATGGTTACTATCAACTTTCTCAAGGTCTGGCCCTTGGCGGCCAGAATCTCCAGGACGGCCTGCCATTCTCGGTTTTCGTCTTCAATGCGAACCGGAACGATAAACTGACCGAATTCGTCGGTGTCTCCCCAGGTCAGGCTACCGCCCTTCGAGCCCGTCTCTTGGTAGCGGATGTCCCCGCCTTCTCTCCACCTGAGGAGTTGGACCGAGACTCCGACGACGGGGTCCCCTTCGTCGGTGACGAGTTTGCCGGAAAGGGTCTCAATCTGTGTCTCTCCTTGTTCCTCCGTCTTCTCTACGGAGAACTCCGTCAGAATGAGATCGCCGCGACCGGAAAAGCGCAGATGTTTTGGCTCGACATTTTCGGGTGAGGCGACGTTGTACCGGCCGTCGGGACGCGAGTAGCCCCAGTTGAGGACACGGTGTCCGGCGGACAAGAGGACTATTCTGATACCCCCGAGCGGTTCACCCCAACTATCCACCACCGAACCGCAATAAGTGGTCCCCGGTGAGGCGGGAGACTCCTCCCAGCCGAGGTCGAGTCCGCCCGGCCGCATATGACGGTGTAGCGACCTGACGACCGCTTTTGAGATGCCCACGTCATCGAGGAGTTTCAAGCTCTCAGAGTTGAGATAATAGCCGGATGACGACTCTGATTGCCGGACCAACTGATCGGCGACCACGGCAAAATCGGCGTCTGAAATTCTACAGATTTCCTCGCCGCGAGCACGGCTGATTAGATTTTTCACGAAACAGTCCTTAGCTTCCTGAACCGGTATCGGATCCAGCGGGTTCTTGAGACTGGCGTCGATAGCAGAGCCACGCCTCTTCAATGGAGGTGTGGCGTTCGCACCACCATACTTCGGTAGGATGCTGGTGGGAGAATGTTCCACCCGAGTCTTTGTAGATGTGCTTACCGTTGGGGAGTTCTTTGACTGGAAATGATTGGTGCATAGCGCGGCCCTTCTGATGCTTTTTGTTGGCAAGAAGGTCAGCTCGAGGGCGGACGTTGTCGCTTTCAATCGCTCATGTATTAATTCTCCACCCCACTGAGTGGACCTTTCCGGGACTCCGCGGCACTTGACTGCAGACAAACGCAGCAGGTCGGAATAAGGGATAGTGTTTCGAGTGCTGATCCACACTTGGAACAAAAGTTGTGGACGGCATCCACGCCTAAGGTTTGGAGTTGGGCTTCAATCTTACGGTGACGTTCGCGGAGAACGCTGTCGTTCTGTCTCCGGTTTTCCGTGGTCTGCCTCAATTCCCAAACAACGCTTGCCAGCGAGTCGGCCGCCCCGGCCAGGCGATTCATCATCATCAGGTAGCCTTTGACGGTCTGGTCCTTGAGGGCGTCCGGATATCGGAGCCTATGGTCGATCTCGCTCCAGGCGTCTTCAAAGACGGTTCTCACCTGGATCTCAGCCGTGCATTTCCGGCCTCCTAAGGAGCCCTCCACGAGATAATGCCAGGCGCGATAGCCGTCGGGATGCTCCTTCAGTGAGAAGCCCTGCTTCTTCAAGAATGCGAAGGCGTCGAGAGGGTCGCCTCGCCTGTAGTTGCAGGTCTTCTCCAGCGGTTCCCAGGCCTGGACCAGACCGTGGTGGATCAGTTGCTTTTCCGCTTTCAAGAGCGTAAGGATGCGCACCCCGACAAGGTCGGTGACTTGCTCCTCAAAGTTCTTCAGGGTTATGCGAGACACACTCTCGGGGCCGCGCAATTTGGCCTCATCCGACAACCCTCTCGCTCCGCAGTTCTTTCTGAGAATCTTGGCTATGAGGTGCTCAGGGTGTTTGATTCTGCTTTTCAGCGAGTAGAGTTGAGGAAGTCGGCTCAGGCTATCGCAAATCTGTTTGGAAAAGACCTTGTGTGTCTCTCGGTTCTGCCTATGGGTACGGTAGATCTGACAGTACTCAACCCAATCGAGCCCGCTCTTTTCCAGACTCTCGTCTGGGAGATTGTACTTCCCACGAAATTCGTCCCACGAAATGAGCTCATGGGGTGCTTCAGTCCGTAGATCTCCTTCCATCGACCTGTCGAGACCCTCTTCGGCCACCTGACACCCGTTCATCCGATGACGGCTTCCGATGTGATGACCATGGTGGCCACGGAGGCGGCGTTCTGAAGCGCGACGCGTACGACTTTGGCCGGGTCCACGATACCCTCGGTGATCATGCAGACATAGTCGCCGATGGCCGCATCGTATCCAATCCCAGGCTGAAGTGACTTCACATTTTCAACGATCACGGCCCCTTCGGCCCCGGAGTTGTCGGCGATTACCCTCAAGGGTGCCTGTATGGCTAATCGGACGACCTTCACTCCGAGCGCTTCATCCTCGTCGCTGACTTTAAGTTCATTCAGGAGAGGCAAGAGATTGATGAGGGCGGTCCCGCCCCCGGCCACGATACCTTCTTCCACGGCGGCTCTGGTCGCTGCCAGAGCATCCTCGACCCGGTATTTCTTTTCTTTGAGTTCAGTCTCCGTTGGAGCTCCGACTCGGATGACGGCCACACCACCCGCCAGCTTGGCGTGGCGCTCCTTCAGTTTCTGAACGTCGTATTCTGATTCACTAGCCTCGATGGCTCGAGAGATATGATTCAGTCGCCGCTCAATCTCTTCTTCCTGGTCGACTCCACCAACCAGGGTCGTTTTGTCCTTGGTTATGTGGACCTTCCCGGCCGTTCCCAGTGATTCGAGCGAAGTGTTTTCCAGCTTCAGCCCCGTCTCGTCCGAGATCAGTTCCGCCCCGGTCAAAGCCGCTATGTCTTTGAGCATCTCCTTCCTGAGGTCGCCAAAACCGGGAGCTTTCACCACCGCGCAGTTGAGAGTTCCTCGTAGCTTGTTCACGAGCAGGGTGGCGAGGGCTTCCCCCTCCACGTTTTCGGCTAAGATCAAAAGGGGCACTCTGGCCTTGGCCACCTTTTCCAGAATCGGAAGGATCTGAGAAATGGAGCTGATCTTCTCATTGGTCAGAAGCACTCTTGGGTTTTCAAACGTGACGTCCATCTGTTCGTGGTCTGTCACGAAGTAAGGGGAGGTGTAGCCGCTGTCGAACTGCATGCCCTTGACGTGCACGAAGTCCGTGGTCACGGTTTGAGAGTCTTCCACCGTGATCACTCCGTTTCGGCCCACCAGTTCCATCGCCTCGGCTATGAGATTGCCGATAGTGGCGTCGTTATTGGCAGCGATCGTCCCTACCTGAGCGGTGTGCTGCTTCGATTTGACTGGTGTGGCGAGTTCCTTGAGTCCCTCCACCAGAGCTTTCACAGCCTTATCTATACCTCTTTTGACCTTCACGGGATTGGCACCCGCGGTGATCATTCTCAATCCGTTGGAAAGCATGGACTGCGCGAGCACGGTGGCCGTGGTGGTACCGTCACCCACCACCTGATTTGTTTGCAGAGCCACTTCCTTGATGAACTGCACTCCGATGTTCTGAAAGACTTCCTCGACCTGGATAGCCTCGGCCACCGTCACCCCGTCTTTAGTGAGGACCGGCGACCCGAAAGGCGACTGGATCAACGCCGTCCTCCCTCTCGGTCCCAAGGTGACCTTCACCGCGTCGGCCAGGATGTTGATTCCCTCGCTTAGCTTCTGTCGAGCGTCTTCGTGATATAAAACGTGTTTCATGGTATGTAACCTCATTATTGATTGTTGTTCTCTCGAGAACTGGAATCGAAATCCACCAGCACCTCGCCGTCCAAGACGGTGATGCTGTAGGTCTTCAGTGGTAGGAAGGCGGGAGCGAGAGTCACGGAGCCGTCCCGGATATCGAACCGGGCCCCGTGTCGCGGACATTCGATCTCATAGCCTTCCAGGGGTCCGTCGCCTATCGGCTCTCCGTCGTGAGTGCAGCGGTCTTCCACACCGTAGAGCCGGCCCTCGACGTTGCAAATCACGATCCGTTCCTCTCCCTCTTCCACGGGTACGGCTTTTTGGGGAGGGAAATCTTGCAGTTCGCCAACTTTTTTCTTTTCACTCATTATCCGATGGACCCGACCATTTCCAGCTGGATCAAGCGGTTCAATTCCACCGCGTACTCCATCGGCAACTCCTTGATGAAAGGGTCGAAGAACCCGTTCACAATCATCGAGATGGCCGCGTTTTCACTGAGACCTCGACTCATCAGATAAAAGAGCTGTTCGTCGCCCACCTTGGAAACGGTGGCCTCGTGGCCGATGTCCACGGCTTTGTTCTCAATCTCCATATACGGGAAAGTGTCCGATCGAGATTTGTCGTCGAGAAGAAGCGCGTCGCAGCGGACATTGCACTTCACATTGGTGGCGTTGGGATAGACCTTCACCAATCCCCGATAGGAGGTGTGCCCCCCGTCCTTGGAGATCGACTTGGAGAGGACGGTGGAGGAGGTGTTGGAAGCGGCGTGCACCATCTTGGCGCCGGCGTCCTGGTGCTGACCTTTGCCGGCGTAGGCGATGGAAAGCACCTCTCCGCGCGCTCCTTCGCCCACCAGGTGGACGGCCGGATACTTCATGGTGATTTTGGAGCCGAGGTTGCCGTCGATCCATTCCACCGTCGCGTTCTTATAGGCGTAGGCTCTCTTGGTCACCAGGTTGTACACATTGTTGGACCAGTTTTGAATGGTCGTGTACCGGATAGTGGAACCTTCCAGCGCGATCAGTTCCACCACCGCCGAGTGGAGAGAATCGGTGGCGTAGATCGGGGCTGTGCAGCCTTCGATGTAGTGAACGCTGGAACCGGGTTCGGCGATGATGAGAGTGCGTTCGAACTGGCCCATATTTTCCGTGTTGATACGAAAGTAAGCTTGAAGTGGAATGTCCACCTTCACGCCCGGCGGAACCCAGATGAACGAGCCGCCGCTCCAAACCGCGCCGTTCAATGCGGCAAATTTGTTGTCGTTGGCGGGGATGATCGTGCCGAAATACTTCTTGACCAGCTCCGGATGCTGCTTGAGAGCGCTATCCATGTCCAGGAAAACGACGCCTTGATCCTCGAGTTCCTTCTGCAGGGAGTGATAGACGACTTCGGATTCGTATTGGGCCGAGACTCCGGCTAGAAACTTTCGCTCCGCTTCTGGGATGCCGAGTTTTTCGAAGGTGTCCTTGATGTACTCCGGCACGTCGTCCCAGCTCTTCTCGGTCTTTTCGGACGGCTTCACGTAGTAGTGAATGTTGGCGAAGTCGATTTCACTCAGGTCGCTCCCCCACGACGGCATGGGTCGCTTGTGAAAGTACTCCAGGGCTTTCAACCGGTACCGGAGCATCCAATCGGGCTCTTCTTTTCGGGCGGAGATTCTCTCCACGATGTCCCGGTTGAGACCCTTCTCGGATTTAAAGACGTAGTCTTCTTTGTCGTGAAATCCGAACTTGTAGTCTTTATCTAAGTTCTCAACGACGGAAGCTTCAGGCATGCGACCTCCAGGGCCTATCCCATCGGAAGGATGGGACGCGTTTGAAGCCGCTGGTAGTCGCGCCGAGATCCTTAGCGACTTGGTGTCGGGTCTCGGTGCCTGTATGAAAGGTAAAAGTTTACCTTTAGAACTAGAGATTACCCTTCGTCGGACACCTTCAAACCAGCCTGTTCTTGCGGCTTTTGTTCAAATCGACTCTTTTGAGTCTCCGTGGGAAGTTTGAGTTTCCGCACCAGTCCGACCTTCTCCAAAAGCCTTAGAAGCGACCAGGAGAAATCGAACTCCCACCACTTCAATCCGTGGCGAGCGGACCGGGGAAAGGCGTGATGATTGTTGTGCCAGCCCTCCCCAAAGGTAAGAAGAGCCACCCACCAACAGTTGGTGGAGCGGTCATCGGTCGCGTAACTTCGATAGCCAAATTTATGGGCGGCGCTGTTGACCAACCAGGTTGCGTGGAAAACCGCGGCGATGCGAACAAACCCTGCCCAGAAAAGCCAGGACCAACCTCCCAGTTGGAAGAGCACGACGTGTGATAGGACAGTGAGGAAAAAGAAGTGCCTGTCTAGATATCGGTAGTAGGGGACGGCCAAGACATCAGGAGCGAAACGGGCGGTCCAGGCCTCGTCGAGATGCTTCGGAGTAATTCGGAGCATCCAGCCGATATGGCACCACCAAAAGCCCTGGCTGGCGTCGTGAGGATCATTTTCTCCATCGCTGTTGGCGTGGTGCTGCCGGTGGATGGCTACCCAGGAGGCAGGGCCTGCTTGTGCGGAGAGGGCGGCACAAGTGACGAACAGATACCTGAGCCATCGCGGTGCCGTGAAGCTTCGATGGGTCAGCAGTCTATGATACCCGAGAGTGATCCCCATGGCCGTCACGGCATACAATGCCAGCGAAACGGCCAATGCGGACCAAGAAAAGTAAAAGGGAGCGAAGGCCGCCCCGAGATGGACTATCGATAGTACGAAGATGGTGCGATAATCCCACGGGTGAGGGGGTAGCTCGTGTTCAATTTGAGAATTCAATACCTAGTCAGGTTTTGTCGGCCGACGGAGAAGACCTTGTCGAGGTTTCCTTGGAGCGAGATTGAGGGAAGGCTACAACCAGGAGTACAGATTTAATCGTCGCCGGAGCATCCAGATAGTCCGACACCTTCAGATCCGAAATTTTTTTTGAAAAAAGACATCCGCTATGTGCCGACGCCGCTCAACATAGTTGAGCGCATGCTGGACTTAGCCCGGGTTGAGAACGACGATTTTCTGATAGATCTCGGTTCTGGAGACGGCCGCATTCCTATTCAAGCCGCTCGTCGAGGCGCCCGGGCCAGAGGAATTGAGATCGACCCATGCCTTGCCCGCCGAGGCGAGTACCAGGCCATACACGAACAGCTTTCTCACCTCGTGGACTTCTACGTTCAGGATCTTTTCGAGGCTAATCTGACCGAAGCCACTGTGGTCACTCTCTATCTGAGGCACTGGATCAACGCCTCCCTGCAACCCAAGCTACAGAACGAACTGAAAGAGGGCACGCGTGTGGTATCCCACTCTTTTTGTATGGTCGACTGGGAGCCGGATGTGGAGATAGAGTTTGATACGAAGCTGCTTTTTCTCTGGACCGTTCGATAATTTGTTCGACAGGGCTTGGGATATAGAGTATGCTCGATGTAGGCGTCCGAACCCTTATCGGACAAATCTTCGAAGTCGACCGGAATACCAAGGTAAGCATTCCCGAACCCCTCCCCCCACCGGAGCGTAGCTCACGCCTAAAATGAGCGAAGGTACGAATGCTTACAGAACCAGACAGCCAGTCTATGCTCTGCTCTCCCGGCAGTGATCTAGGAAACCGTTTCAGTCTTATTACATTGGTGCGCAAACGCGCGCGTAACCTGGTGGACGGTAGTCCGCCGCTGGTCGAAACCGACAGCCGAAATCCCGTGAGCGTGGCGCTTCAGGAGATTCATCACGGCAAGGTTCGTATCAGAACCGCCGGCTCTCCGGCTTCGGGAGCTGAGCAAAGCGGATATAAAGATCCTATGACACTTCAGTCTGAAGCTTTGGCTTTCGTTCTTGGAGTGTAGCGATTTGAACAGAGAAAATAAGGTTTTGGTAGCCGGGCAACCCAACGGCGTTCTACTCGAACCCGGAGGAGAAACGAATTGAGCTATCAGGACGATGGATCGTTATTGGATCATCTCAGAGGCCTGGGAATAGGCATCCCATTGGTCATCGGGGGGCTGGTTTTCACAATCGGTAATATTTGGCTGGGAGCGGGCGTCGGTATCCCCATGATCCTTATCGGCATCGTCGTTCCGCTGTTTATGACAAACTCGGCGCGCGAGGAGCACCAGAGACAAGAGATGCGAAGTAGGCGAGACAACCACAACCCGGCCGACGGTTACAATATCAGTAGCAAGAACATCAGACGCCGACGGCCGTGATCACGGTGAGAAACTGCTCTCCGTATCGCTCCAGCTTTGTTTTTCCCACTCCGTTGAGAGAAGAGAATTCGCGCAACGAATCGGGGCGAAGCTCCACCATCTCTCTCAACGTGCTATCGTGGAAAATCATGTAGGGCGGAAGCTCCTGTTCTCTGGCCAGCTGTAGACGGAGATTTCGCAAATCGTCGAACAGCTTTTGAGATTCTTCATCGTCCCAGTTTATTTCCGGTTTTGAGGTACGAGGAGAGTCTTTTCTTTTGGAGGGGAGATCTTTTCTCACCTGAAGAGCGGTCTCGCCTTTGAGTAGGGGAGCCGCTTCCGGTCCTAGCTGGAGGCCGCCGTGGCCGTCGGCGGCCGGCAACAAGTAGTTTCCGGCGACCAACTGTCGTACCAAGCTCATCCAGGCCCGCTCTTTGAGTTCTTTGCCGATGCCGAACACGCTGAGAGTGTCGTGGAGGTTTTGCTGCATGCGGTCCGATGACTTGCCCATCAAGACCTCGATCAGGTAACCCGCACCGTATCTCTGGCCGGTCCGATAGCAGGCCGAGAGCAGTTTTTGAGCGGGAACGGTGGCGTCCCAGGTGGGAGGGGGGTCGTCGCAGTTGCCACAGTTTCCACAAGAGCCGTCGTGGGGCTCGTCGAAGTAGTTCAGTAGCAGCTTGCGCCGGCAACTAGCCGTCTCGCAGAAGCCCAGCATCTGCTGGAGCTTGCGGTTCTCCGTTTTGCGAACTTCCAGCGGAGCTTGAGAATTGCTGGCCAACAGACGCAGACCCACCACATCTTTCAGCCCGTAAGCCATCCAGGCGTTGGCGGGCAGCCCGTCGCGACCCGCCCGCCCGGTTTCCTGGTAGTAGGCCTCCAGGCTTTTCGGCATGTCCATGTGAGCCACGAATCGGACGTTGCTTTTGTCGATCCCCATGCCGAAAGCGATGGTGGCTACGACGACCAGATTCTCTTCTCTCACGAAAGCCCGGCCAACTCTCGCTCTTTCGTTCGGTTCCATTCCCGCGTGATAGTGTAGAGCGTTCCAGCCGTGCTCTCTCAAGAAACCCGCGATCTTTTCCGTGCGCGCCCGAGTCTGAGCGTAGACGATCCCTGAGTCGCCTCTATGGTGGGTGTCGAGAAAATCGAGGAGTTGACGCTTAGCGTTGTTTTTGACGACCACATGGTACTTGATATTGGGTCGGTCGAAACTGGACTGGATGACGGCCGGACTTCGCAGCGGTAGTCGCTCGATGATGTCTTTCTGAGTTCTCGAATCGGCGGTGGCTGTAAGAGCCATCCGGGGCACCGCCGGGGCCGCCTCCCACACTTGAGACAGTTGCATGTATTCGGGCCGAAAGTCGTGACCCCACTGGCTCACACAATGGGCTTCGTCCACCGCGAAGAGATTGATTTGGGCGGATGTGAGTAAGTGTAAGAAACGAGAGGTCACCGCTCTCTCAGGAGAGACATAGAGAAGATCCAGGCTGCCGTCGGCCAGCCGCTGTTGGACTTCGAGTTGCTCTTCCCACGGCATGCTGGAGTTCAGGGCGGCCGCTCGCACTCCCATCTGCACGAGCCCTTGGACCTGGTCGTCCATCAGAGCGATCAGGGGGGAGATGACGATAGCGGTGCCGGGGAGTACCACTCCGGGCAGCTGGTAGCAGAGCGACTTTCCTCCGCCGGTCGGCTTGAGAACGAAGGCGTCACCGCCTTCCACCACCGTGGCGACGGCCTCGGCCTGGCGACCACGAAATTCAGAAAACCCAAACACCTCGGAAAGAGTGGAATGGAAGTCTGGGGCTAGCTCGACCGTGGGCATGGTGAATTTCCTTCCATGGTCGGCTTCAGTGGACCTGTATAGGGGCTCGCTTGAGTTAAAAAAACTTCCCGAAAAGGCTAGAAAGGTCTGGTGGAAGAGGGCTGGTCATCTTTGAGTCAGCCATGAGGCAGGCGGTCCGTGAAGAACGCCGGCGGGCAGCTCCAGAATTGGTGAATTTTCTACGGTGTCGTGACAACCGAAAAGGAGGCGTCACCGGCTACCACCGTCGTGCCAGGGGTAAGAGCACCAGTATTGGAGTCGATGTTGTAGACCGAAACGTCATCGCCGAACTGGTTAGCCACATAGGCGAAGCGCCCGCTTGGGTCCACGGTGACCGAAGTGGGACCAAGTCCGGCACCCACAGCAGTGCCCGGAGTGAGGGCGCCCGTGGTGGAATTTATGGTGTAGACCGACACGTTGTCGCTGTTCCGGTTGGTCGCATAGGCGAAGCGCCCGCTGGGGTCCACTGTGACCGAAATGGTACCATTGTCGGCCGCTACAGGAGTGCCGGGGGTGAGAGCGCCAGTGGTGGGGTTAATTGTGTAGACCGACACATTGTCGCTGGTGATGTTCGCTGTATAGGCGAAGCGCCCGCTGGGGTCCACAGTCACCGACTCGGGACCATCGTCAGCTGCTACAGGAGTGCCAGGGGTGAGGGCGCCCGTGGTGGAGTTGATGGTGTAGACTGACACGTTGTCGCTGTCGAAGTTCGCCGCATAGGCGAAGCGCCCACTGGGGTCCACTGTGACCGAGAAGGGATTGGTTCCGGCCGCCACAGCAGTCCCTGGGGTGAGGGCGCCCGTGGTAGAGTTGATGGAGTAAACCGACACGTTGTTGCTGATCAGGTTGGCCACATAGGCGAAGCGCCCGCTGGGGTCCACCGTGACCGAAACGGGTCTGTTTCCGGCCCCTACAGGAGTCCCTGGAGTGAGGGCGCCCGTGCTGGAGTCAATGGTAAAGACCGACACGTTGTTGCTGTTCCGGTTCGCAACATAAGCAAAGCGCCCGCTAGGGTCTACGGTGACCGACTGGGGACTTAGACCGGCTGTCACGGGAGTGCCCACTTCCGAGAGAGCACCCGTCGCCGGGTCGATGGTAAAGACAGACACGTCATTGCTGTCGGCGTTGGCCACATAGGCAAAAGCTCCCAAGTTTAACGTGGCATTAGCATTGAACGCTCCCAAAGAAGCGGTCACGGTAACCGGCGTTGTGGCTCCGGTCAGCGGAATCGTCGCCTGTCCCTGTTTGTTGGGCCCAAGGTTATCGTTGGCCACACTCACGCCGTTGTTGGCGCTCCAGAGCACCTGGCTGGTCACGTCCTGAGTGCTGTTGTCGCTGAAGGTCGCGGTGGCTGTGCACTGACGCTTGGTGCCGGGGGCGGAGAGAGCGACGGGGGGGCTGATGGCAATACTCTGCATGGTGGCAGAAGTTACGGTGAGGGTAGCCGAACCTGAAACCATATCCTGAGTCGCGGTAATCGTAGATTGTCCCGGATCCACAGCCGTGGCAAGACCGGTAGTGTTGACGGTGGTCACACTGGCCGTGCCCGAACTCCAAACAGCGGTGCTGGTGACATCCAGGGGACTGCCATCGGACAAAGTTGCTGTTGCGGTGAACTGCTGTTGCGTACCGTCGGCGATGGCCGGAGTACTGGGAGTGACGGCGATGCTTTGAATGGTGGCAGCCGTGACGGTGAGCGTGGTGCTGCCGCTCTGGCCGCCGAAGGTGGCGGTGATGTCCGACGTTCCGGGATTCACGGCGGTGGCCAGGCCTCCGGGTGCGATAGTGGCGTTGGCCGTGGTGCCCGAGGTCCAGACCGCGGAGCTTGTCACGTCTTGAGCGGGGCCCGACGAGAAGTTGGCGGTAGCGGTAAATTGTTGTGTCATGCCGTTAGCAATGGTGGGATTGGTGGGAGTGACCACCACCGAGGTGACGCTTGCGTTGCTCACGGTCAAGGTGGCCGAACCAGATGCCGAGCCCGAAGTGGCGGTGATGACGGTCTGTCCGGGAGCCACGGCGCTAGCCAGACCGGTGGTATTGACGGTGGCTGTGGCGGTGGTGCCGGAGGTCCAGGTGGCGGTGCCGGTGACGTTGAGCATGCTGTCGTCGGTAAGGGTGGCCATGGCGGTGAACTGTTGGTTGGTGCCGTTGGCGATGACGGGGGTGTTTGGTGTCACGGCGATGCTCTTAATGGTGGCCACGCTTACGGTAAGGGTGGTGCTTGCGCTCTGGCCCCCGAAGCTTGCCGAGATCTGGGAGGTGCCCGGGTCCACGGCGGTGGCCAGTCCTCCGGCTGCGATGGTAGCGGTGGCCGGAGTATCGGAACTCCAGACCGCCGAGCTTGTCACGTCTTGAGACGGACCCGACGTGAAGTTGGCGGTGGCGGTAAACTGTTGAGTGGTGCCGTCGGCGATGGTGGGATTGACCGGAGTGACCACGATGGAGGTCACGCTAGAATTGGTGGTAGTCACGGTGGTGTTTCCGGATACGGCGCCCACCGTGGCGGTGACCACCGATTGACCCGGGGCTACCCCGGAAACTAGACCGGTGGTGTTAACCGTAACATTACCCGGAGTTCCCGAACTCCAGGCGGCGGTGCCGGTGACGTTTTGAGTGCTGTTGTCGCTCAAGGTGGCGGTGGCGGTCAACTGCTGATTGGTGCCCGCGGCCAGAGACGGTGAGGTGGGGGTGACGGCAATCGACACCACAGAAGCTGCCGACACGGTGAGGGGAGTGCTGTTGCTCACCGGTCCCAGGCTGGCGGTGATAGTGGTGTTGCCGGGGTCCACGGCGGTGGCTCGTCCGCCGGCGGCGATGGTGGCCACGGCGGGGTTGGAAGAGGTCCAGGTGACGGAGCTGGTGAGGTCGACCTGGGCGTTGTCGGCGAAGGTGCCGAGGGCGGTGTACTGCTGTTGAGTGCCGTCGGCGATGGTGGAGCCGCCGGGGGTCACCTGGAGAGAGCTGAGAGCGGCGGTGACGTCTTGAAAGGGCGGGTCGTTGATCTCGAGAGTTTCGCCGTTGGTAAGGCTGACGGCAAGCGATCCCAGACCAATCACGGTGTCGCCTTGGAGATACTCAATCTGCAGCCGAGTCACGTTGGTGGACACTCTTTCCAGAGTGATGACGGGGGCTTTGTCGTGAACTTCGGGTCCAAAGACGACCAGCCCCGAACTGTCGTATCCGGTGAATCGTTCTCGGGTGACCTGACTGGGCACGGCCCGCAGCAGCACCTGACTGATGCGAATCGTGGCAAACTGCGGCGCCCGCTGAGGAGGCGCCGAGGCTACGCTACCACCACTGGAGCCGCTGCAGCCCGGCAAGAACAGGGCGATGAGAAGGAGAACCAAGAAAGAAACACGAGCAGAACAAAGCATCACGAGATGTTCTAAAGGCTGCTGTATGCACCTTTCAGAGTTCAATACTTAAGTCTTGTTGCGCAGGGTGTACGGCGAGAATCTTTTCACCCATGAATTCAGTCACGTCGTCCAGGCGGCGACGAGCGACCACAAATGGACCAAAGGACAGAACTTCCCCCAAGACTTTCCCGAGGAGTTCAGAGAAACGTTCGAGTCCGAATTCAAGAGCGACCGCGTTCAGGACTATTTCAAATCGATCCCTCTCAATAACAATTTCGGAGGGGAGTCCTATCCGGGTGTCAATACGGATTTCCATTTCAACCCCGAGCGCCTGCAAAAGGCGTCCCCGGAGATCTACGACATTCTCACCGAGTATCACGGCTACGACCCGCTGGAAGGTGAGACAGTGGATCGAGTCGGGAAACGGTCTTTTCTGGAAGAAATTGTCGAGCGAGTTCAGGACCGAGCGATGTCAGCCCAATGAAAAGCCCGGTAGCTTGAGATAAAAAAAAACTCCCCGAAAATTCGGGGAGGCTCTATACAAATCGAGGAGTGTGTTCTGAGGCTTTTATCCCCCCGAACAAGCGATGGTAAAGGCTTTGTTTGTAAACAACGTGTAAACCTTGGCGGTCTTAGGGAGCAAGTGGGCCACGGGTAATGAAGATATCCCGGGCATCGTTCGTGTCCCCGCTCACAAAGTTCGTAGCCTCAGAATGAAAAGCGACATAACGGCCGTCCGCGGAGACGAAGACACCACTGCTAGCGCCCCCCCCTTGAGTTCCATCGGTTGCCACCGAGACAAGAGTTGTGACCGAGGTCTGGCGGTCGTGGACAAAGACATCAGTGAAACCATTCGTGTCCCCGCTCACAAGGTTCGTAGCACTGGAATTAAAGAAGACATAGCGGCCGTCCGCGGAGATCGAAGAGGTCTGGCTGATATCGCGGCCTTGGGTGCCATCGGATGCCACTGAGACAAGAGTTGTGGCCGAGGTCTGCAGGTCGTGGACAAAGACATCAGTCAAATCGTTTGTGTCTCCGCTCACAAGATTGCTAGCATTGGACCCAAAGGAGACATATCGGCCGTCCGCGGAGATCGAAGGCGTCGTACTAAAACTGTTCCCTTGTGTTCCATCGGACGCCACCGAGACGAGAATTGTGGACAAGCTCTGCCGATCATGGACGAAGATATCCGCGTTATTGTTCGTGTCGCTGAGCACAAGGTTGTTGGCAACAGATTGAAAAACGACATAGCGGCCGTCCGCGGAGAGCGAAGAGGCCTGGCTAAGGCCGTTCCCTTGAGTGCCATCGGATGCCACCGAGACGCGGCTAGTGGTGGAGGTCTGCCGGTCATGAACGAAGACGTCCGGGTTACTATTCGTGTCCCCGCTCACAAGGTTCGTAGAATGGGAATGAAAAACGACATAGCGGCCGTCCGCGGAGATCGAAGGCTCCAAGCTACTACCATCCCCCTGGGTGCCATCGGAGGCCACCGAGACGCGGCTTGTGGTGGAGGTGTCCCGGTCGTGGACGAAGATATCGGGGAGACCGTTCGTATCGCCGCTCACAAGGTTCCTAGCAATAGAATGAAAAGCGATATAGCGGCCATCGGCTGAGATAGAAGCTGACTCACTATGATCGTTTCCCTGAGTGCCATCGGAGGCCACCGAGACACGGCTCGTGGACGAGGTCTGCCGGTCGTGGACGAAGACATCCTGTTTACCGTTTGTATCGCCGCTCACCAGATTCCTAGCGGAAGCTTGAAAGGCGATATAGCGGCCATCGGCTGAGATAGAAGGACTCAGACTTTGAAAATCTCCCTGAGTTCCATCGGACGCCACCGAGACACGAGAGATTTTGGGTCCGGTCTCACCCTGAGGTCCGGTCGGGCCCGTGACTCCCGTCTCACCGACGAGAGCAATGAAGGTGTAGGTCGGATTCTTCACTTCGATGAGCTCTTGAGCCCGAATCGTGATCGGTTGAGAGAAAGTGCCTAACACCATCTCGTCAGCCGTCAGCAGTTCAATTCGAAAACGAACCGCCGTCGTCGGCACCCCTTCGAAGGTGACCGAGGCAGCCTTCACCACCACTTCGGGTCCAAAGACCAGCGCGCCATCCGAATCGACAGCCGTGGTCCGAAAATGGGTTACCTCAGCCGGCACAACTTGACTGCTGTGCGTGACAGTCTGTTGCCCTTGAGCTGCCGGCTGCAAGGTCGTGCTCAGAAGCACGCTTCCGGTGGAAACGCCGGCGGGCACCTGAACTTCAGGACCGTTGGGTGTGAGATTGTTGACAAAAGTTCCGTTACCACTCGACCCGCCGCAACCGGCGAGAAGACAAGTGAGAAAACAAGTAAGAAAAACTGCAAGGGCATGATAACGCATTGGAAAACCTCAAGAAACTAGATGGTGGTGAAGGAGAGGAGAAGAGTGTCACGGCTGTCTGAATACAGCTCTCGCATCGGCAAAAGAGGACAGTGTCAGGGCGCGAACTAGAAATAGATGTCACGATGCCTAGAGGTCCGGCCAGACCTCTAGCAATGCCCGATAGCGCGAGCCTCCCTATTTCCTGCTTGACGGGCGGCCTCTTCCAGCTCTTCAACCACGCTGCTTTGAGCAGCATGTTCCGCCACAAGAGCCCCCAGTTGTTGGGCCGCCGCCAAGAACTCCGGCTCCTCTAGCAGGCGACGGCAGGCCGCTTGAATCGCATTTTTGGCGGCATTTTTCTCTAAAGAGAGCCCCGCGCCCCGAGCCACCACACGGACGGCATTGTCGTTCTGGTCCCGGCCATGAGGCAGCAGCAGCATAGGGGTTTGGCTAGCCAACCCTTTGATCACTGTTCCATGACCTCCGTGGGTGATAATAAGGGAAGCCTCTTTCATGACTTGGCTGTGAGGAGCGCTCTCGACGATATGGCAGTTCGAAGCAGCGCGGATGTCTCCGGACTCCAACGGACCTCCCAGGGTCACCAGGACCCGAACGGGTAGCTCCGAGAGCGCGTCGACAAGAGTCTGCATCAGTTCCGTGTGGTTTTGGAAGGTTGTAGAAAAGGCCACCAGTGCGAGAGGTCTTTGATCGCTCGCCGGCCAGGGAGACTCCCAACTTTCTGTCCAAAGCGGATCGGCCAAGATCGGCCCGACGTAGCGAACTTTCGGAGGCAAGCTATCGGTGGGAAAATCGAACGCCGGACTGGTAGCCAAAAGCTCGATCGACGCTTCATCGAATTGGTCGACCAGATGTTCGAGAGCTTCCAGCCCCAAACTGGCCCGGGCCTCATTGAGAGCCGGCAGGCCCGAGTCGAACATGGAGGCCACAGCCACCGCGATCCCGGCGTGCATCGCAGCCTCTTGCTCGTTTTGCGCGGGTGGAAGCCCCGGCCCCAACGGCGGAATTCCAGGCAGCGGGCGAAGACTGATATTGGGACTGAGGATAGCAAAACTCTGACCCACGCTTTGGCAGCCCGCCATAACTCCGAAGAGCGCTTCGCATGTAACGACCAGGTCGGCGGGTTCTCGTTCTAGCTCTTCCACCACATCCTGAGCGTAGGCCAGTGCAGGTCCACACCAGACGTCACGAATGACAGTGAGCAAGCCTTCTTGAGGGCTCTCGGCGGCCCAGTCTTTGAACGTTTGACTATGGCGAGTCCGATCGCTACGGCTGGGCGCCCGGCGCCAGGACAAGAAGTTCGCTCCGGCGGCCTCTGCTTCCGGACGATTGCAGGCCTCGCTGATGACTCGAACTCGGTGGCCTCGGGCGAGCAAACGGCGCGCGGCTTCCAAAGCTGGAGTGACGTTTCCCCCGCCTTCCCAGGTCGTGAAGAGATAGTTCATGTTGTTTCCTCTCCTTGCTCGGCAAGAACTCTATCAATCAGTCCGATCACAATATCGCGATACTGCTCGCGCTCGCGTCCCATGTCGCGGCACAAGAGCTTCCAGGTGTAAACGTCGGTGGCTACGACCAGGATGTCGAGAGCCTCTCGGTCAAGCGGCCCGGGGAAGGTACGGACGACCCATTCACGGTGTTGCGAACGTCCAAAGTCCAGCAGATCCGCAAGATCCTCGTGGCGATGCTCGAGGGCCAAGAGTCGTAGTACCGCATCTCCTGTTCGTTCGTAGTCGTCGAGGAGACTCTCGACTAGCACCACGGGATCCTCGTAGCTCGTCACTCGCTGGTCGTTGATTTCACCGGCCAGCTTAGCGACGGCCTCCTTCAACAGGCCTCCCTTCCCACCGAAACGCCGCACCAAGGTCTGAACCGTAACACCGGCATCCGCGGCCACCTCCTTTAAGGTGATCTCGTCATACCAGTGCTTCAGGAGCCGATTCAGGAAAGAATCCACGATACGTTCCCCAGTGGCTTCGGTAGTCTTAGCTCTACGTTTTTGGGTGTACGATCGAGTCGACATATGTACTTTCTGATTTGATGTTAGTCACGTTAACATGAAATGTCGAGAATGGCAATAGCTCCGTGCTTGCGAAAGTTAACATCTTCGTATGGAAGTTCAATCTCTTTTAAAGGTTTGTAAAAGCTCCGAGCCCTAGGATGAACGTAAGAATATCACCTTGGAGGGTCGGATGAACGCCATCAAGACAGCACAGAAACAGGTTTACTTCCCCGTCGATCAGAGGGGCCTTCCGACCGGCCGCTCTCATGGGTCGCCGGCGGAGTTGCGCGCGGCGCACCCGGAGCAGAAAGACATTCTGGCCCTGCGAATCGACAGCGCGCAAGGTGAGACCTACGTCAACAAAGCTAACTGTTATCTGGAGGCCGCGGAACAGACCGGGCAACAGCGAGATAGAGGATTGGGCCATCTGGCGGGCCTGGCATTAGGAGCGGCGCTGCTCGCCACACCGTTGTTTCCTCTGGGAATTGCTATAGGGATCGTGTCCGGCGCCCAAGTTATCGGCGACGTGAGAGAAGTGGTCCAGGCCGAGAGAAAGGAAGAGAGCCTGGCCCAGTCGCTCTTACAAGGAAACGAGGCTCATACGGACGTGGGTTTCATTCTAGCTGACGGCCGTTTCCGCGGATGAGCGGAGGCCCTTCACATCAGTAGCTTGGCCCGGTGAAAATACTCGATCATCACAGTTTCCGGCTCAGTATCGTAGTGCTGCCGGAGCAGCTTTTCGCACTCGTGATACTGATCGATGGCCGCTTCCGGTCTCCCGCCCTCCATCAGCGCCTTCATGGCCAGCAGGTGAGCTTCCTGACGCGCAGGCTCCAGAGTGAGCGTCTTTCGAGCAGCCTCCACGGCTTCTTTGTGATCGCCTGACTTGAAGTGTAGTTCGGCAAGCTGAAGAGCACCGTCGGCGGTCTGACGCTCCAGATCTTGACGTCGACGCAAGGCCCAATCCAGATAGCAGCCTTCCAGATAAGGACCACGATAGATCTCGAGGGCTGCCTGCAGTTCGGACTTGGCCCGGTCGGCTTCGCCTTTGTCGGTGGCCTGCTGGGCGGCCGCGAAGTGTCCCTCGAGAATGTTCACATCGTGCCAGATCGAGACGTTGGGGTTGGCCCGGAGGGTCTCTCCGACACGTTCCACCACTTCCGACTGAAAACCCAGACCTTTGAAGATACGACGGATCGCCGAGGTGCTCCAGTAGAGACCTTTCTTGTCCGGAGTCTCGTTGTCGGTCCAAAGAGCGTCCAGCAGGATCTCCTCGTGTACCTGCCGGCCCCATTCGTAGCCCAGGTAGGCAAACAGATAGCGTGTCCGTTGGGTTCTCCAGGTGCGGTCGGGGATCGTTTCTCCGCCGCATTGCACTTCGAACGGTCCCAGGGAAGAGAGCCTGATAAGCGAGGGCGCAGCCACGGCCTCCACTCGCACTTTCAGGCTCTTGGCGATATCGCGAACTTCCTGGCTATTGTCCTGAGTGAGAAGCTTCCAGACCGATTCGGGGAGTTGCGACTCCTCTTCGCCCAGAAGCCGCACCAGTCTCAAGCGATCGTTCGATTCCAGGAGTTGGTCTTCCAGCATCTTGGTGAACAGCCTGGGAAGATGGTTGATAAACCGGCTAAGAAAGCCGGGCAGCGGGTGGTTGGTCAGGGTTTCCAGCAGGGCCGGAATAAACCACATGGCGTGTTTCTGGATGTCCCGACTGAGAGACGGTGAGAGAAGCCGGCGGCCGATCGATTTCCATCTTTCCTGGTCGACCTTCTCGCCCTCGGCGATCAAGGCCACGGCCGACAGAGCCACGGCGTCGGAAAATCCGAACTTAATGAGAGAAGGAACGGCCCGGCGGAGCAGTCGCTTGGCGTCCTTGTCGCCCACCTGTCGCAGCAGCAGACCGCCGTAGTAGTCGGTGAGACAAGAGCGAAAACGTCCCACCGATGCCGCCACCTCGGTGGCCTTGGAGACCCAGTGGCGAGTTTCGTCTCCCTTTTTCCGCAGCACGGCCAGTCGAGCCAGACCGAGTTGGGCCTCTACCACCGCTTCGCCCTCCGGCTTGGCCGCCAGCAACTCTTTGTAGGCCGCGGCGGCGCCGTTGACATCGCCGGCTCGCTCCAGAGCTTGAGCGATGGCCAGAAAGCTCTGACTCTGACCCGGCTGTTGATTGTCCTTGTTTCCGGATTTCGCGGCGCTGGGAGTGGACTCCGAACGGTAGAGAACCAGGAGTTCTTTATCCAAACCGGCCTTGTCCAGGTCTTTTTCGTCCAGGACGGCTTTGACGAACCTGACGATACGAGCTTCCAAAGGAGGGCGAGGATCGTCGTCGTTGGGCCTTTCGAAGTTGGCCAGGGCTTCCGAAAGCGAATCTATCTGACTGGTCGTTTCCACCAGGGATTGCCTCAGATCGCCCACGATCTTTTCGGGGAGGACGGCCAGCACGGCCGCTGCCGAAACCTGATTCAAGACCGAACCCTCAAGTCCCGAAGCGACTCCAAGCTTGGTGGCGACCTCCCGAGCCTTACTGACTTTTTCGGGCTGGCCGGGCTGGGGGGTGGTGCTGTAAGCCTGGCAGAGAGCGTTGACCAGCGTCATCATGACGTTGGTGCCCTCTTGCTCGACGTTGCGCTCTTTCTCTTTCTTGCGTCGCTTATGAAGCTGCTGTTGAACGAGTTCTAGGAAGCGTTGGGTCTCGAACGGCTTTCTCAAAAAGCCACCGACCCCCACTTTTTCCGCTCGAGCGTCGTCTTCCAGAGAGGAGTAGCCGGAAACCAGGAGCGTGCCCACCTCCGGTTGGTCTTTCCGGGCTTCGCTGAGGACCTCGATTCCGTCCGGACCATCCACGCGGACGTCGGCCACGATCAGGTCGAAGTTGTTGGTCTTCGCCGCCTCGATCGCTTGGAAGCCGGTTTCGACGGCCGTCACGTCGTAGTCCTGATAGCTCAGGATCTGTTCCAGGATGGAACGCATCTCCGGATCGTCTTCAAGGAGAAGAATCTTCGCTCTAGTTACTTCCATTCAAGTCCCTTCCTGGTGACCACATGCATATCCTATTTACCGACTTTCGGTACGGTGAGGATGAAAGTGGCGCCTTCGCCCTGGGTCTTGGCCAACTCCAGATCGCCCCCCCATCGTCGGAGGTTCGTGCGACTTAGAGACAATCCTAGTCCGTTCCCCTGACCTAGCTTTTTGGTTGTGAAGAACGGTTCGAACAGCTTGTTCCTGAGCTCCGGAGGCACTCCGGGTCCGTTGTCGGCGATCAAGACCTCAATCCATTTTTCCGTTTCCTTGGTGCCGATCGCAATCCGTTTGTCCTTGCCGGCCTGTTCGTTCAGGGCGTCGATGGCGTTCTTTAAAACGTTTACGACCGCCCAGTAGAGATCCTGAATGACCGCTCTCACCTGATAGTCGGTCATCAGGCGATGGTCCACCAGTTTGATGTCGGAGGCCCGAAGGTAAGGCTGGACCGAGGCGACGGCGTCCTTCACGATAGGGAGCAGCGGTTGAATGGAGGCTTGAGAGGCTTCCTCTCCCTGGTCCACGGGCCGGCTCGTGATCAGGAGGCGATCGGTCACCTGGCGGCAGCGGTCCACCGAGCGAAGGATCGACTGCACTCCCTGGACGGCGGGGGCCGGAGCATCGCCTTTCTCCAGGAAAAAGGAGGCCTGTTCGGCGGCCAGCCTGATGGCACCGAGAGGGGTGTTCAGTTCGTGAGCGGCGTTGGCTGCCAGACGACCGGCGGCAGCCCACTGGCTGGAGAGAACGACTTCTTCCTGGGTGCGCTCCAGTTGGGCGTAGGAGGACTGAACCTCCCGGTGGAGATTGCCGTTTTCCATGGTTTTGTCCAGAAAGTCTTGCATCAGAGTGCACCACTCCATCTGGCTTTCGCTGAACGCTTCCGGCCGGCGACTCAGGCAGAGAAGATTTCCGGAAGGGCCCTCTCCGGCGTGATAGATATGGCTGGGCCAACGGGTGCCTTCCGCCAGGACTCCAGTCTCATCGACGGGGTACTCGGACAGGGGGCGGGATTGAAGAATGACCTCGTCGGCACCGGTCATCTGCTTGATGGCGCGGGTTCCCTTTCTCAGAAGCTCGTGGTCGGCCGTCAGCGCTCCCTCGGTGATCCCTTCGAAGTTTTCGAGCAACAGGCGAAGGTTTCGATTCTGCTCGGCTACCTTTTCCTTTTCAGCGGCCACGTTCTCTTTCTCTTGAGCCACCTTCTCTTTCTCCGCGGCTTCTCTGCTTGCGATGGCTCGCACCTCGGTCAATCGCCGCATCGCCAGCACCGAACTACCGGCGTGCCGTCCCACGGCGGAGAAGAACTCTTCCAGGAAAGCGGGGAAGGCGTCCTGCTCATCGGATGCCAGCAGGAGCCAGCCTTCGTCGCCGAGCTTGGCGGTGAGAAAAGAGTGCTTGCCCCGCCAGAGAGGAGCCCTCCAGGGCTCTTTCGGTCCGATCCCCGGTCTGGTCAGGCCCGGCATTCGATCACCCTCCCTTATGCCCCAGTATTCTTTGGGAGCCTGACAGATAATTTTGACGACCCGGCCGGCCGGGTCGTCGCTGAAGACGACCATGGAAGCGCCCGCTCCCGTGAGACGGACGCTCTCTTTAAGAAGAAAACGGCCCAGGTCTTCGGTCGCTTCCGCGGCTTCCAACTCTCGGCCCAGGCCGTTGAGAAGGGAGATCTGCTGCTCCTTGCGGTTGAGGAGTATGCCTTTTCGTCGACTCTCGATCTCGGTCTGTCGCTGGGCGGCCCGGGTCTGCTTGATCTCGGTTTGAGAGTGGTCCAGTCTCTTCTGAAGCTGGAAGTAGCGCAGTAGCATATCGGTGTCCACCGTGGTGAGAAGAAAAAGCAACGGTATGGCCAGCAAGACGTAGGCCAGATGCAGTTCGGCTAGAGAGCGAAGCATGAGAGCGATAGCGGGATAAGAGACAACCAGGAAAAGGTCGGAGCGAAACGGCGGATCGGTGGTTCGGGTGAGCAGCGAGGCCACCAGAAACAGTTCGGTGGCGAAGAAATACGTCTCCAGTGTGACTTCGCTTCGCGAGACGAGGTAGAAAGCCGTCACGGCGGCGGGGATCAGAGCCTTTCCGGCCTGTCCGATCAAGGTGTAGGTGATTCTCGAGGTCGAGGCCACGGCGATGGTGCCTAGAAGATCGCCTACCAACGCCACCGAGGGCGGAACCCCGGGAGTGACAAGAATGGCCAGCACGACCCCGGGGGTAATCCGCTGCAGTGTGACTCTTCTGGAGGCTCCCACGAAAAGATCCAATCCCAGGGCGGACAGCAGATAGATCAGTATGAGTGAGGCCGGTTTCTCGACCTCACCTGTCGGAGCAAACAAGAAGTAACCGATCGGGCCTGCCAATCCGACCAAAAGCCAGGTCAGGGCGGTTGTCGCACCCGTATGCTCGGTGGGTTGTGGCTTTTTCCTCCGCCGACGGGCCTTCTGAGTCACCCTTCTATACTCCCACGAAGCCTGTCGGAAGGCCTGCAGATAGAGACCAATTCTCGAAATGAAATCTGGAACGCTCGTTGAAGCTCACGGGTATGCCGAAGTTCCGTTTTATCGTACAGTCACCCTCCGGCAAGGCTCGGCGAGGAACCATCACCGAGCAAGACGAGAATTCCGCTCGCGAATCTTTGCAGAGTGCGGGCTTCACCGTCGTGTCGCTGACCGAGAGCACCGATCTGGTCGTCCACACCCCCGCCGGCGGTACCGGGGGCAGGCCTCGGAGCAAGCCTGAAAGAGCGGCGCTCATTGAGTTTGAAGACAGCCTGGGTGAAAAGCTCAAGGATTTTCTCAATAGCTACATTTTTCGCAAAGAGTTGGTCGTTCTTCTCATGGTGGCGGGTTTTGCCTACATCGTGGTGTCCTGGATGGGCCAGGAGGAGCCGGAAGGCCCGCAAGAGCTGGAGTATCAGGAGTACAACATCAAGGTGACGATCGACAGTTCCGGCTTCCCCGATGCCGGGCGAGCTCAGGTAAGGTTGCCCGATATTCCCTACAACGCCAGCAAAGACTTCGATCGCGGGAGTTCGCCCAGCACGGTTGAGATCATCATCGAAGCGGCCAAGGAGCCTCAGGCCGTCGAAGTGACACTGATGGAAGGGACCGTGACCGCCGTGGCTCGGACCTCCGGAACTCTGGAGGCCGGTGCGGAAAAAGGAGCCTTTAGCTTCAACGCGGTCGATTTCGAAGAGATAAAGGAAGAAAATTAGAGCTTAGTTTCCAAGCGACCCGATATGGCCGTACAGTGGGACGAAAATCGAGAGCAGGACAAAGCCGACGATGAAGGCCACGATGCCGAGTAAAAAAGGCTCCAGGGTCGCTCCCAACGCCTCAACCTTATAACCGACGTCTTCATCCATCATCCGCGCGGCCTCGCCCATCATTTTCGCCACCTGGGACGTCTCTTCGCCCGTAGCCACGTACTGGGCGAAAGAGCCGGGAAAGAGGTCCACCCTCATCATGATGTACTCCGAGAGTTGCTCCCCGTCGCGCACTCTTTCCACCAGCTCTTCGGAGGCTTTCTGCACAATCGGGCTCCCCGAACTCATTCCACCTAGTTTCAGTGTCTTCTGAAGACCGAGGCCGGACTCCAGGAGGGTCTCGATAGCTCCGGCAAACCTGGAAATGGTCGTGATACGGATCAGATAGCCGGCGACCGGCACTTCGTGGAGCGCCGTGAAAATGCGAATACGGCCCTCTTCCGTCTTCCATTGCTCTCGAAAAAGCCCGTACAGAGCCACGCCGATAGCGGTGGCGATGAGCCAGACTCCCGGATTTTGAGCGGCGTTGGTAATTCCCATGGTGATCTTGGTGATCATGGGAGTTTCCATCTTCATTTCTTCAAAGATGTGGAGAAAGTTGGGGAGGATAGAGTAGAAGAGGAAAAAGGTGAGCGTACCGGTGAGCATAAGGATGAACATCGGATAGCTGAGGGCGCCTTTCACCATCCTCACCAGTTCGAAATCTCGCTCTCGCCAGGTAGCCAGTCGGTCTAAAGTCGTGTCGAGCTGCCCACTTTCCTCGCCGATAGCCACCATCGCGACGAAGACCTGGTCGAAGATACCGGGGAAGAAACCCATGGCGTGAGAGAGTTTGTGTCCTTCGCCCAGCATTTTAGAGAGTCGGGCCACGACCTGGCCCAGGACTTTGGAGTCGGGCTGGTTGCTGAGCGTGTCCAGAGCGTAGGTGACAGGGATACCGCTCCGCAGCATGATGGCGAGCTGGCGAATAAAAATGACCAGGGCTTTAGAGGAGACGCGAAGTTTCTTCGCCTTCTCCCGCTCTTTGTCGCGGTCCATCTGTAGCTCGCTTTGGCGCGCTACAAAACTCTTAGCCACAGTCGGTGCCCTCTCCTTAGAATTTCAGAGAGCGTCCTTTCGGTACGCCTAAACCCACCCCCCGTACTTCCATATAAGAAATTACCGGGTAGTTGGGTACATCCCTGTTTTTCAAACGTATCGACTGGGGCAGGGAGGCAGCAGGAATAGCGTCCCGTGCAGGGCTTTAATCGTTTCCCGAATGTAACCGGCTCGTCAATCGGCTCGAGTGAGATGCAGAAAGTCGTGGAGTTGCTCCCGGCAATCGGTCAACACTCGTCGGTCTGTCTTGGCCGCTTTGTAAAGCATAACTCCCGATACGGTACCGGCGACCGCTTTGAGCGCGAACCAGGGACTGAGCAGAGCTAGCGCACCCATACCGCCGTACATCGCAACGTCACGGCTCCAAGGCCTGCTCTTGATTTCCGAAAGGAGGTCTTGCAAGTGGCCGAGGTACCCCAGACTCTGGCGCATACCCTCCTTCGCGACGTCTGCTTCCTCGTTGCCCGGACTCACCTGAAGTCCCGAAAGGTCGCTCCTCAAGTGATCGGCCGAGATAAAAATATCGGCGGAGACGGGGTGAACGACTCCCACGCTCTTGCTGCCCACGACCACTCCTCTTCGGACCAGATGCACGCGACTGGGGGTGGGCACGGCCTGGAGAAAGCTCTGGCCTTTGCCCGGTTGCTCGCGGCGTGAGTAGTTGTAATGCCAACGCAAGATACTGGTCGCTTGGCCGTCGAGGGGAAGATGGGGCACCAGGTAGGGGTCGTTGGAGAAGAACGCTTTGGTTTCAGGTGGGCCCTTGACCGGCACTAAACCGGAAGGGACCGGCATGGAAGGCCACCCTTGCTGAGTGCAGGCGTTGATGCCCAGAAAGATTCTTTGTTGGAGGGCGGATGCGAAGTTCGGTTCGTGAACGTTGTCGAGTCGCTCCCCGTCCAGAAAGAGGGGGACGGGGCAAATTCGGGTTTTAAGGAGAAGAGCGGCATGTTCGTTTTGAACCGCCTCCCCGAAGCGAATGAGCCCGCCGAGCTTTCCCGACTCGTTGGCCGGATAGGCGATGCCCAGAGCGACCTCGGTGCTCTCCTCCGGCCCGGGAGTCTCGGTCATAAACCTCTGAGAAGTGAGTTGGCCTTCCACGCAAGAGAGGAAAGCCTCTCTGGCACCGACCGTGAGCCTGGCTACCCAGTCGCGTTGTTGCTCTCCCATACCGACTGCTCTCAGGCCGCTCGTCAGATCGTGGAGTCCTCTGTCGTCTTTCTGCGGGCCGGTGACAAGCAGATAGCGCTCGAAGAGGTCCAGGTCGACGGGGTAGGGGGCCTGAAAGCTAAATTGGGTGGAACGATGAGTTTGCTTGATGCGGATTTCGGGGGCTTGGGCCCCGCAGGCGCCCTGCACGATCTTCAGAATCCAGTCCGATTTGGCGGGCAGAAGGAAGGCCGCCAGCTTGCCTAACGCTCGGGTCCCGGCGACCGTGAAAACACCTTCCGAGTCGAAGTTGCCTTTGCCACGAAGTTGGAGGAGATAGTCGTCTAAAGCGTTCGACGGATCGCTCATTCAGGCTCGACTCCGGGCTCCAGCGGTAGCAACTTCAGGGCTCCCGAAGTCAAGGCGAAGAGGACCAGCGCCAGGCCCAATCCGGCGAAGACGTAGACCGGCCATGGTCCCATGACATCCAGCACCGACGCTCCTTGGGGCTTGGAGCTCAAGTAGCCGTAGTTGACTTTCATCAACCTGTTGAAGGCTCCGGCGAGGACCACATATCCCAGGAGATAGAGGAAGCTCGTCTTCAGGCCTTCCCAGCCGGCCAGGTCTTTATGCGGTGCTCGACCCAGCAGAAAGAAGATGGCCACGACGATAGCGGAGTGACCCACGAAAAAGATAAGAAACTCCGCGCTCGGAAAGGCCTGACTGACGTCGGGGGTCAGGAGGGCCTGCACCGTGCCCCCCAGGCCCCAGTAGGTGGCAAGCGTCACCAAGAGCGGTTTAGGGGCGAAAAAGCAAGCCAGACAGATGAGGTAGATGAGATCGCAAAGTTGGAGCGGAAGGTCGTACTCCAAGTCCAGCCCGTCCGCCAGCTTGTACCACCACAGGGCGGCGCCGTAGACGACGAAAAAGATCGCGGCCAGCCAATTCAGAACGTCGGAGAAGCGACTTCGGCCGGCCTTGAAGGCCAGAGCGCTGGCCAAGACCACCAGAAGTAGAGCGACGATATGTTGAACTCCGAAGAGTTGAAACGGCTGCACCCGGAGGCACTTTGCCACCTTGGATGAGGGGCCCTTCGACAGGACCGAACAGTACTCGACGGGGCCTGAAATCCAAGACTCCAAGGAGCCTCGGCTATCTTGCAACTGACTTTGGTCGCCAGATTCCGAGGATGAGTAGGCGGAAGTTTGCCTTGTTCCGAACTATGACTCTATGAAATGGCAAGGACGCAGAGGCAGTCAAAACGTAGTCGATCGCACCGGCGGAGGAGGGCGAGGAAGAGTAGTCCTCGGAGGTGGAGGCCTGGGCACCATCGTTTTGGTGATTTTCCTTTATCTTATGGGGGTGTCGCCTTCGGAGATTCTGGGTTTGCTGTCCTCGGAGTCCCAACCCTCCAGACCCACGGCTTCGCAGCCCGCCGACCCCCAGACTCAGGAACGAAAAGACTTTGTGTCCGTGGTCCTGGCGGACACCGAGGACGTGTGGCACGAAATTTTTCAGGCCAACGGCAAAACGTATATCGAGCCGAAGTTGGTGCTTTTCGACGGAGAAGTCTCCAGCGCGTGCGGCTTCGCCAGTGCCGCCTCCGGACCGTTCTACTGTCCCGGTGACCAAAACCTTTACCTGGATCTCACCTTCTTCGACCAACTGGCACAAGATCTCAACGCCCCCGGTGATTTCGCTCAGGCTTACGTCATTGGACACGAGGTTGGTCATCACGTGCAAAACCAGCTCGGAGTGCTCAACGAGGTGTCACGTCGCAAGCGGAGTCTTTCCGAGTCGGAGGCCAACGCCTTACAGGTGAAGGTTGAGCTGCAGGCCGACTACTACGCCGGGGTATGGGCTCATAACGCTCAGAAGCGCTTTCAGATCCTGGAGCCCGGAGATATTCAGGAAGCTCTTCAAGCCGCCAGTTCCATCGGAGACGACACTTTGCAGAAGCGAGCCCGGGGATACGTGGTACCCGATTCGTTTACTCACGGCACCTCCGATCAGCGGGTACGATGGTTTAAGAAAGGCTTCGAGCGGGGGGATCTAGAGGGCGGAGACACCTTCTCTCAGCGAAACCTGTAAAATTTGTCGACTTGTTCATTTAGGGTTATCAAAACCTCCCGCGCGCAAGGCTAAATTAGGCTTATAGACAACACGTGGAGGACCACTCAAATGAATATTCAATCAACCGCCGCAAGGCCCCAAGCAGCCGTCAGAGCGCAGGCCCAGCCCGCTCCGGCCCAAGAGCAGAAGAACGAAGACGCTAAGCCTTCTGCTGTAGACAGTTTTAGCTCCGGAGCCGCCAAGGGCGGTAACTACGCCAACTTCGCCATCGGTGCGTGGAACGGCGGCGTATCAGGCCTGCTTGTGGGCGCCACCATCGGCGGTGCCGCCAACCTGATCGGCGATATCGCCGGTGTTATCAAAGGCGATGTCGCCCTGAGCCTCGGAAGCGTTCTTAACTCCGCTCTGTCCACCGGCATGTACGCCGCCGGTGGTGCCGTCGCAGGCGGTGTCGTCGGTGGAGTCGCCGGTGGTCTTATGACCCGCGGCGTCGGCAAAGTGATGGGCAACATCGGTGCCAAGACAGCTGAAAAGTTCGGCGGCAACCCGAACGTGGGTCGCGCTATCGGTACCGTGGGTACCGGAGTCGCCCTGGGGACCATCGTGGGTGCCGGAATCGCCGGTTGGAACGGTGCGGCCATCGCTCTAGGCGCCGGTGCTATCGGCGGCGGCCTGGCTTTCATCAACAGCTAAACCGCAGCGTCCCATACTTCAAAAGAAACCCCTTGTCGTCGAGGATAGCGGCAAGGGGTTTTTTGATGGTTGAAAAAATGAAATATGTAAATATTTGCAATTGCCGCTAAAGTTTGGTATAATAGAGGAGTGGCCGCAGTTTTGCCCCCTCGTAAAGAAGTTGAGGCTCAAGCCCGCCACAAAGCAGGCGACAAGCGATTTTGCAAGAGCCTGCTAGGACCGCGACGACACCACCCAGTGCCCTGTCAAAGACACGCCGCTGCGTCGCATTACCGGAAAGGAAGATTATATCTACAAACAAGGAGACACTGTATCGCACGCCTACCACGGAATCGGAACCATCAAGTCTGTCGGAGAAAAAGAAGTCCTGGGGACTAAGCTCAAGCTGACAACGCTCTATTTCCCCCACGAAGGGTTGAGACTGAGCGTAAGAAGAGACGATCTGGAAGACCAGGTCCGAGAAATTTTAACCGAAGAAGAAGCCCACGAGATCATCGACTACCTCGCCCGCTTTGATGAGAAGCTTGCCAAGAACTGGAAGAAGCGGAACGCCAACAATAAGGAGCGCCTCACCAGCGGTAATCCGCGCGAAGTCTGCCAAGTCGCCAAAGGCCTGATGAGGCTGAAGAAGCAGAGGAAGAAGCCCCTCTCCAACAGCGACAGGCGGCAACTGCAGAAAGCGTTTCGACTCCTGGCTGAAGAACTCGGTCGGGTGCTCGACGAAGAGGCCGAAGTGATGGAAGACAAGCTTCGAGAAGCTTGTCGAGATTCGCTGGCAGCGTAGTTCCAAGCTAGATAAAACAGAAAGCCCCCTGACCGGGGCTTTTTTATTTGTCCCGCCGAACGAGCGAACCGTGGGAGAGAAAGAACCTTCATTTTTTCATCGTATCGCCCCGGGGATACTGGTGGCCGCCACGGGAGTCGGCGCCGGGGATCTGATCAATGCCAGTTTGGCGGGGTCGGACCTGGGTCTGGTCATTCTGTGGGCGGCCTGGGTTGGTGCTCTTTTGAAGTGGCTCCTTAACGAAGGGATAGCTCGCTGGCAGCTGGCCACGGGGACGACGGTGATGGAGGGTTGGAAAGACCGCATCGGAGTCTTTGTCTGCTGGCTCTTTCTCATCTATCTGCTCTTGTGGACTCTCTTTGTGGCCGGCACCATCATGAAGGCCTGTGGAGTCGCCGGGCAAGCGCTTGCAGGCCAGGGCAGCACCTTCTTCTGGGGCGCATTTCACTCGCTCTTGGGCATCTGCCTGGTGTGGATCGGTGGTTTCGCCGTGTTTGAGAAGGCGATGTCCGCCTGTATCGGTGTGATGTTTTGCACCGTTACGCTGAGCGCATTCAAGGTCGGTGTGAGTCTGGACGGCACTTTCTGGAGCGGGCTTTTCGTACCCAGGATTCCGGATGGTGGACTGAACTGGACGCTGGGTGTGTTGGGTGGTGTCGGAGGGACCGTCACGCTGCTATCCTACGGCTACTGGATCCGGGATCAAAACCGCGCGGGTAGGCGAGGACTGAAAGCTTGCTGGCTGGATCTCGGCCTGGGCTACGCTATGACCGCGATCTTTGGAATGGCGATGCTGGTCATCGGCTCCAAGCTGGAGTTGAGCGGCAAGGGTTCGGGCGTAGCTTTAGAGATTTCGAGTCTTCTTTCGGAGAGTCTGTCCCCCCTGGTGGGAACGGTGTTTCTGTTAGGGTTCTGGGCGGCGGTCTTCAGCAGTCTCCTGGGAGTGTGGCAGGGAGTGCCCTATCTCTTCGCCGACTTTCGCAGAACTCTCAAAGGGGAAGCCTCGGTCCAGGCTGATTTGGAGAGTAGCACGGATTATCGCGGTTACCTACTTTTTCTGGGGCTATCTCCTCTGGCAATACAAGGTCTATCCTTGAAAAAGATCGCTCTAGTCTACGCCGTACTGGGGAGTCTCTTCATGCCTTTTTTAGCCGCCACCCTTCTCTATCTCAACTCCTACTGCCTCAGAGATAACGAAGATTTTCGAAACCCGTGGTGGATCAACGCGGGCCTGGTCGGCACCTTGCTCTTCTTTTCTTACCAAGGTTATTCGGAATTCGGGTCATAAAGATCAATTATGAAAAAAATTGATAGTCCCACCATCATCGAAGCCTGTGGCAACAAACCCAAGATTATCCGCGAGTTTTTCGGTAGGGTGAACACCGAACAGTCCGATCTCAGCCTGGCTCGAATGAGCAGTCCGGCGGGCTGGGAAGAGCCGGGACAAAGACCGGAATTCGACGAGTACACCCTGGTTTTATCTGGCAAAATGGTGATCGAGACGGAGACCGAACCGGTGGAGTTAGGAGCTGATCAGGCTTTTCTGGCCCGCGCAGGCGAATGGATACGCTACACGACTCCCGAGGCGACCGAATACGTAGCGATCTGTCTACCCGCCTTCAGCCCGGATACGGTGCATCGCGACGAGTGAACTCAACTCCGGCGGTAAGATGGTGGGAAGTCCTCTTGTTGGCCCTTTCCCTGGTCCTGGCCATCTTATTGGCGGTTCAGAGGAACCTGTCTTTCAGCAAGGGGGTCTGGGGAATGTGGACCGACGATAGCCTCCCTCTCTTTCTCTGGGGATTGGTTTGTCTGCTTGGACTTCTGGCCACCCGCCCCTGGGTCCCGGTTTCTCGTTTTGGTGCCCCGCTTCGATGGCTCGGAATTTCGTTGGCCGGTACTTCGGTTGTCTTTGTTCTTCTGTGCACCACCAGTTGGGGGCGTTACCGAATTTTCCGTTTTGAAGCTCTCGGCAAGAGTCTGGGTATTTCCAGCTTCGAAAGAGTCCAATTGGACCGCCCTATTCTGGAAGAGCCCGGTACCGGCGAGTATGTGGCGAAGGACGTGGCGTTACGGCACCATGCTTTTCAACAGTCCGGTTCGGATTTTCTGAGAAGTCCCCGAGCGGCCGGAGTCCTCACCGCTTTGGAGCTGGCTTCGGGCACATCGTTCGATGAGCTAATACAACAGCCGGGCGGCCCTGAAATACTCCTGGGTTGCTTGGTGAACGAAGCTAATCCTCATCGCTGGCGAAAGTTCCCCTGGTTTACTCCGCCGTCGGGAACGGTTCTTAGCGAAGAGCAGAGCCGCCGGCTGGTCAAGAGGTTGGCGGCGCAATCCTCGAAACAGTCCTCCGACCTGCTGGAAAATCTGCTCTTTGTGACGATGGCTTTTCCCCAATATTTCGAGGATGCCGAAAGGGAAGAGATGTTTGACGCCTGGCCCTCGGGGTTCGAAGACCTTCAGCCTCTCGCGGTGGAAGGCTTGTTGGTCAGGCGGCAGATGAAAGAGTTGCTTCCTCCGGGAAAGACCGAAGTGAACGTGGCAATCACTCTGTCGGGCGGAGTCCCGAGTACTTACTACTACCGCAACGTGGATGAGATCGCCAAGCTCATGTTACTCGGTCTGATCCGCTCCTGCGGAGTACGGGTGGAGGAAACTGCTCCGGAGTCGGCCGACTTGAACGTCGACGTTGCCCTGAGTGAAATAGCCCATCACACGTACTCCAAGCCGACCTACGACTACGAAACCTACTACGAGAACAGAATGAGCTCGGCAGGTCGCTACAACAATTTCCGCATTCACAAAATCGCGAAGCAACGCCAGGTCGTCAGCGGCCACACTGAAGAGACGGCCTACGCTCCGGTCGCCGTCATCTCCGTGTCAAACGGCGAAGAGACCCTGGAATTTCCCGAGATGTTGCTCTTCTGGCACCACCTTCGCTACGACAAGGCGAAGGGCGGGTTCATCGACCTTCAAGGCGAGGACACTTACGGCCGGATGTGGCCTTTCGGTCTGCACAAGCGGCTGTTCGAGTGGTAGCCGCGCACAAACGGCCGGTTCGTTAAGAGATGTGAGTCTTCTCTAGCAGCTTTTCTTCCTCACCCAATTCCGCCGCCCGGTCGAAGAACGACTGGGCTGCGTCGTTACCGAAGATAGCGATCAGCAGCAGGATCAGGACGGAGTTCGGGAAGTGTCCGCCCACCCCGTCGACGATGAGCTTGGCCGCGATAAGGATCAAGACGACCAGCATGGTTACCGCGAAGTGACGGCTCTTCATGATGAGCTTGCTCAGTGGGACCATCCCCACGATCATAATGACGCAGGCCGTGATGATGGCGCCGCACATCCACCCAAACTGGGTCTGGATGTCCATCATAGCTACCGCCGTGAAGACCGAATCCAGACTGAAGATAATGTTCATCACCAGAAGATAGAGGACGACCTTAACCACCGCACCCGAATCGATCTTGCCGGTGGCTTCGCGCTTTTGCTCCTCTTCGTGAAACTTGGCATACCGGAGCGCTCTGTACTTGTGGTACATCTCCCAGAACGCCATGGCTACGATGATGAGCCCACCGACCAAGAACATCACGTTCATCCAGGTCAACGGCTGCTCTTGGTGAGGCACTGATCCGTCCGAGGCGTGATGGTTGAACTTGCCCAACACGTTCAGCCATGAATCCGGAAGCGGGTTACGGAGGAAAAGCAGCGAGTTCAGGATCATCAGCATGAAGATTCGCAGTCCGGCCGCGAGAAAAAGCGCAATAGAGCGCCAGAACATGTGTTTTTTCTCGTCCATCTTGAGCCCGCGGAGGCTCAACTCGACCAGCAGGCCGTTGTCCATTCCCAGCCCCGCGCAGATGGCGGTCAGGGAGATAAAACCGATGATATTTTCTGTCAGAGTGGGTTCCATTTCGGACACTTGGCGACGGGTCCCGATGACCCTGCCTTATTGAAAGGGTACTGAGGTCTAGTCGATTCCCAGGTCTTCTCGACGATAGCCGTCGGTCGTTCTTTGTACCAACGACGGATCGAGCTTAGCGAGACGGGCTAGAGCGGCTTCGACGGGAGCTCCTTGAAGGCTTCGAAAGTAGCGTATGACGGCCACTTTCACCCAGGTGACGTTTTTGTTTTTTGTAAAGAGTGTCTCGGCTTTCGAGGCACCGCTTGAGTCGCCCCATAGCGCGAGGGGAGCCAAAACGAAGGCCCCTCGATGAGGGTCGTCAAGCTCTTGCAGGAACAGCTCTCTAATCGCTGATTTCAGGGCCCGGTCGCCGGTCTGTTCAAAGGCCAGAGTCAGGGCCCTATTCAATGGAGTGACCCGGGAAGCGGGAAGTCCCGGAGCATAAAACGTCTGCCGGATCTTCTGCAATCCGTTTAATCCGGTCAGGTGGAGATAGGCCATGGCTAGCGGACCGAGCATGGGAGAAGAGGGCGAGAGCTTGGAGCTAAAGAGGGTGTCGCTGATCCAACCGGCTTCGGAGCCTCCGTATGACTTGTAGCCCATCAAAATGTAGAGCGCTCGTCTTTCCGGATCTATTTTCGGGTTCTTGGCCCAGCTCAAGAGTTTGGCAAGGCCCACTCTCGCTCCGCGGCTCTGTACCTCTTGCAACGGCGCATTGGCCAGGAGGTTGTAAGCTGCCTGGGAGATCTCGTTGGACGGATTTTGCAGGTGGTCGGCGGCGAAGTCCCACTTTTTTTCGTCGCTCGAGTCCCGTAGCTTTAAAGATTTTCGTGCGAAGGCAAGCTCGGCGTCGTCGAGTGCACGGGGCGGATCGGACCAGTAGGGGAGATTGGCGGGACCGGCCGTGGTCAGCAACAGATGCCCGGTCTTCCCCAAGGTCCCTTGAGGCTCGGCCGCCACCACCACCCGGCCCACTTTCACATCGCCTGAGAGCGTCTCCACAACCTTGTACTTTCGGGCCTCTAGCTTTTTTACCAAGACCACGGCGGTCGCGTCGGCGATATCACCGAAAACGTCCGATTCGCCCGGATTGCAGAACGGGCAAGCCCACGCTCCGATGGAGACCGAGAGGACAAAGAGGGTGACGAGAAGGCTCTTCATGAATCCATCTGCTCCTGGCGGTCGGCCTTCATCCGATAGAGGCTTATGACCATGCCTTCCTCTTCGTCGGGGGCGGCTTCAAACTTTCCAAACAGGGTGACCGGCACCTCGGTGATCATCTCCACCGGCGGGTCGACCTCCACGAAGACCCACTCGTTGAGCCGGGGTTCTTCGCCGTAGCAGCAGAGAAGTTGGTTGCGGACCAGGATAAGCCCCGAGACTTTGTCTTCCCTGAACTCGATCGGTACGACATAGCCTGAAACGGCGACGTCCTGCCCGTCGAGAGCGGCGATCTCCTCCGGTAGGACGGCACCCGGCAACAACTTGCCGTTCTCGTCTGTTTCGTATGAGAAATCGGAAAGTTGAGTGAAGCTTAGGCTGACGTATCCGTCTTTCTCGGAGGGAGCGGGCACGTCCACCGACAGAGCGGCGCGGGCTTCGGGGTCGGTGGGAGCCACCTTCAGCCCTCTCGCTTGCTGCGGGGCGGCCGGTGTGGGCCGGCTGTCGATAGGCGCCCCTTGTAGAGCCAGGGGTGTCGGCTCGGGGGGAGCGTCTCCGGCGCAGCCGGCCAAGCTTAAGATGGAAATCGCTGCTATAACGAGAGCATTAAGTGTCATGGGTGAGTTTTGAAGTTAGACTCTATAATTTCCTTCAAGTTGCGCTGGCCCCGTGGTTTTTAGGCGACAGAATTGAGTTTGGCGTGACACCTATCACTGATACGACTCGCGGGTCGGGCTATCGTAGATTTTAGGACCGGCCCACGAATAAAGACAGACCAAGGGGAGAGCAATTTTGACACTCATCTATCCTGCTTATATCTATTGGCCGGACGCTCAGACTTTCTATCAGATCACATCAAAGGCGGACTTGGAGGCGTCTTTTGCCTGGAACGACGTAAAAAAAGGGAGGCTCACCGGTTGGGACTCCCGCGGCTATCGATTTTCCCTGGGCTGGGACGACATTCTAGGTCACGCCGTGGCCCGCACCGACGGACCGGATTTTGAAGGGTTGGCTACCACCGCCCATCTCTTTTACTCCCAACGCAAAGGAGAGGAGAAGCTGTTTGCGCAGGAGGACGTGGTGGACGGGGAGTGCAGTCTGAGAGCGATTCGCCGATTCTGCGAAGCCGTTCTTTTGCGGCCTGGGCAGCTATAGAAGGCGAGGGTAACCCCGGCGCAAGTCGAACCGGGCGGTATGAAAGCTCTCCTAACAATACTTTTCTTCTACTTTGCCACTGGAGCAGTTCTTGCCGACGATAAGAGCGGCCCGGGACGAACAACCCTCAGAACGTTCGACGGCGGGACGATCTATGTGGTGGAAAAGGAGGCGACCAGCGCCAAGGCCGCGCCGGGCGAAGTCACTGTCAAGACCATCAAAGCCGGCAAGATCCTGGTGAAAACCATGCCCTGGGGCTTCGATATCGTGAGCGGACAGGGCACGATCAAGGTCCACACCAGTCTCAACGAGATCGTGATCGAAGAGGCCAAGCAGAAGGTGAAAGTCAACTCGGCTTTCGGCGGTAAGACGGTGGTGGACGTCCCCGGTCAGAAGATGACTTTTCAACAGGGCGGTATCAACGATATGTCGGTGAGCGGCGCGAAAGGTACTCTCAAGGTTGAGAAGGAGCTTAACGACCTGAAGGTTGTGAGTCCCGTGGGGACGACCACGTTGGTCAAACAGTTTGACGATTTCAAACAGGATGGACCGCCCTTGAGCCGCCATCCGTACACTTACAGAGCGCTGCTTTTGGAGAGAAACGGGGTTGGTATTTTGCTGAACCTACTGCCCTATCATCACGAGGCGCTCCGCCCCGCGCTGGACTGGAGTAGGGTCAAAAATATCTGAGCCGCCGCGGCTCAGCCCTGGCATTCGGGACAGAAGAATACCGAGCGACTGGAGATGGCCACCTTCTCGATTGGGGTCCGACAGGTTCGGCAGGGTGCCCC
>Ga0208331_100050_pt1 | contig 38549 bp, 30 predicted proteins | sample DeeseametaMP1648_FD_184184 | JGI IMG/M metagenome (GOLD analysis project Ga0208331, IMG submission 184184) | Marine microbial communities from the Deep Pacific Ocean - MP1648 (SPAdes) | ecosystem: Environmental > Aquatic > Marine > Oceanic | place: North of Tokelau, South Pacific Ocean... | reverse complement strand
TTCCATTCCCAAGCAGCACCGAAAGGTTGCTGCTGTTAGCATTCGCGGAAACGAGGTCGGGGAAAGTGTCTCCGTTTACGTCTGCGACCGCGACAGAAGAAGGTCGGCTGCCGACAAGAAAATTGGTTGCAGCTTGGAAGGTGCCGTCTCCGGTACCCAAAAGTACTGATAGGTTGTTGCTGTTAGCATTCGCGGAAATGAGGTCGGGGGAAGTGTCTCCGTTCAGATCTGCCACGGCTGCCGATGCCGGACCGCTACCTGCCGGGAAGTTGGTTGCGGCTTGAAAGGCCCCGCGCCCGATACCCAGCATTACCGACAGGTTGGCACTATTAAAATTTGCGGAGATTAGGTCGAGTAAGTTGTCTCCATTAACATCCGCCACAGCCACCGATGTGGGCACTTCACCTGTTTGGAGATTTGTGGCGGTCTGAAAATTACCGTCTCCTTTACCCAGTAGCACTGACAGATCGTTGCTCCAAGAACTTGGAGATACAAGGTCGGGAATTTTGTCTCCGTTAACATCTGCTATCGCTACCGACATAGGTCCGTCCCCTGCTCTGAAGTTTGTGGCGTTTTGGAAAGTTCCGTCTCCATTACCAAGCAGTACAGAGAGGTTGCCGAAGTTAACGTTTGCCGAAACGAGGTCGGGGAAAGTGTCCCCGTTCAGATCGGCGACATTCACCCATACAGGCTGGTCTCCAGCGTTAAAGTTGGAGGCTGCTTGAAAAGTGCCATCTCCGTTGCCCAGTAATACCAACAGTTTGCTGCCGGACTGAGTCGCGGTGATGAGGTCCGGGAAGGTGTCTCTATTCACATCTGCGACTGATATTGAAGTCGGAAAAGAACCTGCTGCGAAGCTTGTAGCTGATCGAAAGGTACCGTCTCCGTTGCCCAGGAGTACGGAAAGAGTGCTGCCGAAGAAGTTTGTGGAAACGAGGTCGAGGAAGGTATCTCCATTCAAATCTGCGATCGCTACCGAACTTGGCTCAATATCTGTTCCGAAGCTTACAGGGGCTTGAAAAGTTCCGTCTCCGTTGCCTAGAAGCAACGACAGGCTGGCGCTGTGAGCGTTCGCAGAAACGAGGTCGGGAAAGGTGTCTCCGTTTACGTCCGCCACCGCTACAGACCGTGGCCGAACACCCACACCAAAGTTTATGGCGGCCTGAAAGGTACCGTCTCCATTATTCAACAGCACGGAAAGATTGTTACTGAATTCGTTTGCGGAAACAAGGTCGGGTAAGTTGTCTCCGTTTACGTCTGCAGCCGCCACGGACCGAGGCTGGTCACCGGCTCCAAAGTTTGCGGAGGCTCGAAAAGTGCCGTCCCCATTGCCCAACAGTACCGACAGGTTGTCAGTGTCTCGATTTGCGGAAATAAGATCGGGGAAAGAGTCTCCGTTGACATCTGCTATGGTCGCAAACGATGGTCTACTCTCGACCTTAAAACTGCGACTACTGGTAAAGTCCAGAATCTCGTTTCTGTAGTCGGGGTCTGTGATCGTGGTTGTTTGATTCGCTACGATGGTTATAGTCTGCTGGAAGATTCCTAGGACCGTTCCTGAGGCACTTAAGTAGGTCAGCTCGAAAAAATACTTTCCCGGCGCGAGTCTTTCCACCGAGAGAGTCTGGTTAGCTCCCACGCTCTCTCTAACAAAGCTCCTACTTAGTACCAAAACTTCATTTTGAGAAAGAGTGATGCGAAAAGTTCGAGCATCAGTCTTGACGGCTCTCGCATTGAGAAGCTGAAGCTGAACAGCTAGATCTCCCGTTTGGGGTTGAGGGTTGGGAGCTGGTCCTGGAGGAGCGTCGGGATCTATGGGAGTGGGATTAACCGCGGCCTGAGTGGTGTTTGTGGTGAAGACCGGGCTCCGGGAACCACCGCAGCCGCTGAGTCCGAAAGCTATGAAGAGTGAGATGACAATCCAGAAGGCGTATTCGCACTCTCTCGAAGGATTCGATTGATTAGGCACTCTGTAGACCTCCGGTGATGTTGATGATGGGCGCTAAGTTAGCGCTCCATTCGCTGTCGATTCACCATGAACCGCGAAGCCGTATTCTCTGAGTATAACTTTGTACCTTGCAGACGATAGCTGCGGGGGCGTCGAAAACGTCAAAATTTTTTAGGCCGATTTACTAATCCGGTGCATGATGCTGGACTTACGGGCACGATCGAGTTTTTGCAGCCGTGTCGTGGCCTTGAAGCTGGATTAACATCGAAAATTCCCGTTTCAATCCCCGATGTATACAGAAGTTGTTCAGGGACTGCTGCAAAAACTGGCCGGCCGCGACTCTACGGCACCTTGAGTCTGAACATCGGCTCCGTCGCGAAAGGTGTTGACCGTTTGCAGCGGGCCGCCATCGTCGGACGATAGCCGCTCGACACCTACCAGCTCTCCGTTCTCGGGGCCGCCGAGGGTCGCCAGGAAGACAGACCTGTCAAAGATGTTCTGCACGAGTTCGAGACACAACTCCCCTCCGTAGAAGACAAAGGCTTGGAGAGCCAATCCGCTGCTGGACAGAATGGAGTTGCCTCTCACAAGGAAGGAAAAATGTTCGTTTGACGGACCAGAATCGACCGACTCAAGATTCAAGCTCAGGCCAGTCTGGGTCGCGCTTGTGATGGTGTTGCCGAAAATTACAGCTTGTCCCGAGAACGATGGAGCCGAATTGACAATAATCCCGAAGTCCCCCGGCTCCGACAGCGAGTTTTCGGAAATGGTGACTCCCGGCCCTAGAGGCGGGACCGTCACTTGCATGCCTACGAATGTGCCCCCAGAGATCTCATTTTGAGAGATGTCAAAAGATGTCGCTTCGAAGTTAAGGCCGAGGCCGGAAACGAAGAGAGCGCCTTCGCCGTACTGAGAAAATTGGTTTCGACGCACGGACATGGACGTTGTTGTTGAATCTCGCAAACTCACCTCGACCGCGTAGCGAAAGGCTCCTAGAGCGTTCGTAGACTGGAATAAGTTATCTTCGAGAAAGAGCTCCGTGACCGAGCTCCCTCTAGTCGTCACAACGACTCCGTCGTCGGGGTCGTTCGTCTGGTCATCACGAATCACGTTCGCTTGAACGAAGAGTCTCGAATTCGTGTTGTCGTTGTCGATGGATATATACGGCTGAGTAGACGTGTGGTTGGAAAACTCGTTCCCCTGAACGTAGACGTCTCCACCGACATTGGATAACTCGATATGCTGATCTGCCGAATTTGAAAAGGTGTTGTCCTCGAGGCGAACGTTAGAGATGGCCTGACCAACGACCGCTTGAGCCGCGCTCGCTTCGAAATGAATTCCGACGATCTGGCTATCATTACTAAGAAAGACCGGTCCGGCAACGACGGGCATAGGATCGCCCTGTCCCAAGACCTGCTCTTCGAGTGAAAGCCGGCCTACAAGTGAGACTCCTTGAGGTAGGGTCAACGGCCCGCGCTGATTTCGACTGGTCCCGTCGCCAACCGAGAGTACGATACTCTGCCCTGAGGTCGCTACTGCCAGAGCTTTCGAGATATCTGAGAAAGGGTTCGCTTCGGTCCCGTCGCCCCCGGTTGAACTTCGATTATCGACAAAGTACGCGAGGCCGCTGACCGTGACGGTCACTGTTGCCGAGGAGGCTCCGGCGGCGTTAGACAAAGTGTAGCTGAAACGGTCCGTGCCGGTGAAACCCGCGGGGGGAAAATATGAGTAGCTCCCATCTGCTTGAATCTCCGCTCTTCCGCCCTCTTCGCTAGAAGTACTGCCGGTCGATAGTGACGACCCGTTCACCGTATCGTTGGCCAAGACTCCTTCTCCGGCTGCTCTTGTCAACGTCATGTTGCCAAGCGATGTTGTGCTGTCATCTCGAGCTACTGGGGCTGTGAGCGCTGTCGTCTGTGAGTCCGATGCCGCTTGCCCGGCAGAAATTTCCGCTCCCCCGCCGCCCCCGCAGCTTGCGAGAGAAAGGAGGAGAAAGGCAGTTGCGATTTTGCGAATTCCGGTTAGCATGGAGCGATGATCCCGTTCAGTTCAGTTCGTGGACTGTTCTTCCAGTACAAGTTTCTTCCCGTCAGTTCGACATCGAAAAGTTGTCTCCGGCCCAGAGTGTATGCGCGAACCTGGATTGGACAGTTCGCCGGGATACAGAAGTCGTGCTAGTTGGGGGCTTTCGTTTCTTTGGCTTGGGCCTGAGGTCCTCGATCTTTAATTTAGCAAGTACAAGTCTTGCCTCACAGGCTGCAACCGAGGTCGTTCAAGCTCCTCTTGAGAATGATGAGGAATGGATAGTTGGAAATTTGACTCCGCCCCCCAGCCTTATGGAGTAGAGAGACCCGACTCTAAATACGTTCTTCTCATGGTCATGGGGGCTGATGGTAACCTTGGGAAGCACATAGGCGAAGACATCAACGAGATCAGCGATGCCATAAACGACGACATCTCAGCGGTTATACTTCTGGACCTCCCGAGCAAGGAAAGAAGTTACGTGGCCGAGATCACGAGAGGTGGCGTCAAAAATCTCGAAGTTCTTCCTGATATCAACCTCGGAGATCCTCGCTGGACAGCGGATTTTCTTTCTCGAGCACTAGTTAGCTTCTCAGAGAGCTCGATGGTCGCAATTGGATTCGCAGGCCACGGGCAAGGTGCATTCAAGGACTATGACGAGTTCGAGCTTGCCCTCTCTAGAGAGTTTCGGTTTGCACCTTTGGGACACGATAGCCCTGGCGACGAAGTACTCATGGAGCCCCGGTTAGCAGAGAAAGTCGTTACACGATCAATGCTTGCGGATAAGGTGACCGGTAACGCATTGACAAATCGGGAGACGAGCTCAGCTTTGGCCACAGCCTTTTACAGAGCCAAGAGGAAAAGGAAGGTGGATCTGGTCTTTTTTGACACTTGCTTAAACGGGTCCGTGGAAGTGTTCTGCGAGGTGCGACATTTTGCAGAACAGATGGTCGCATCTTCTTTTTTGACACCCGAGACAGGTTGGAACTACAGGCTTTGGCTCGCACTAACAAGGACACAGCAGCCAAAGTGCTCCGAGGCTTGGTCAAATCTAGCAGTCGGCGCTTTTGGAGCTGAGAACCGAAAAATCTTCGGTCGTATGCCGGCTCAACTCGCAGCGTCTTCTACATCTGAAGATTTTGTTGCGGAGTTTGCCGAGCTGGTCCGCGCTCTCAAAGATAGAGGAGAAGATGGATACCGCTTGCTGATGGAGGCCGCACAGCGGACCGAAAGTATCTATTACGAAGAAAATCTCGATCTGGGGGATTTGGTCACACAATTGAGTGAGGTGACGCAGGATGAGGAAATTAGGCAGCTCGGCAATCGCTATCTGACAAGCCAATGCAAGGCGGTAAGAATTAGCGAATCCCCGCCGGGGAAAGAAAGACTTCGAGGCCTCACGATCTGGTGTCCGATTCGAGACGATCGAGAGAACGTGAGGCCCTACTATCGGGGTCTCGAGTTTGACCGTAGAACAGGCTGGATGGACTTCCTAGCAACCGGGGAGAAACTCGCTAAAGAGAGTTCTGGGAGCGTAATTGAGGCTTGAAGGCCATTTTAGCCTCGTTTTTTTTCGAAGGTGCGATTTTTTTGAGGTCTTGAAACGGCCTGAAGACGGCTATTTTTTGCCACCTTCAAAAAAGCGCGTTTTCGGCTCGTGTAAATCAGGCTTCATGGCCCCTTCAGGATAGAGGATCGCGAGGCCCCGATTTTTTCGGGCATTTTGGCGCGTCACGGCCTTGAAGCTGGAGTTACGACAGAAATTCGCGTTTCAATCCCGCCACAAAATATTAGTCAGTCGATCGGTGGATACGGCCTAGCATCCTTGGCCGACAACGTAGGGGTGGGCGACAGCGGAGCGGGCCACCCGGCGCCGCTGTCGCCGCCCCGATTGTCGCCCAATTCGGAGATCATATAATCAAGACGCTTCCCGGAGATAACGAAGCACTCCCGGGCCCTAATAAACGATTCTACATCAGCCGTCTGGAAGAACTGCTCAAGTTGTCCGCGCCCTTCAAAGAAGGGCTCCAAGAATTCAGGCCGTGCGTTGCCATCCCAGTCCGCGCCGACGTACTCATGGATAAAACCTTCCGCCTTGATGAGAGACACGCCAATCGAGTCGACCCGCTTCTTCAATTGGTCAATTTTGCTAACACCGGTATTCTGGTCAATGGCGTCTAGGATGTCCGAACTTGCCGCAAGGAAGCACTCTAGGCCCCATATAAAGCTGCGATAAAGGGGCAGCCCGTCATTCACGTTGTGACCGGATTCTCGTTGAAATCGTTGATGCTCCTCAAGTGGGTCCGTCATCCATAGATGATTCTGAAACGGCCGATCAAAGTCCCGTTGGAGTTGCAACAGCAAGATTCTGGCCAAATTTGACATGAAGCCCGAGCTAGACGCCGTTCTGGCCTGTAGGCCATTTGACAAAGAACTTGCCCCTCATCTGGAGCCTGAGGCTGCACTTGGTGGCTTGACAAACTGCCCGTCTCTCAGCCTCTGCCTGAGGCTGCAGATAGCGGGCTTTTTGGAAATTTTCGAAATTTCGCGAAAGAATTCGGCGGAATTTTACCGAATTTCGAAGTCTCTTGAAGCCAATCTTGGGTCTATCCGGAGCCTGAGGCTAAAGATGGCCGAAAATCGGCCTCAAAATCGGATGCGGACCACCTAGATCTGCATGTGCAGCCTAAGGCTCCAGATAGATGCCATTTTTGCGTACAAGTCTTGATTGCAACACATATACCGCACCATAGTGAGAATCAAATCGTACCACCTATATGAGACACCTCGAAGCCCGTGAAATCGTTGCCGGCGATCGGTAAATCGGGTGTAACGTTGAACGACCGGCTTACGGACAGTGGCCGGCTCTGAGCGGGGAGTATTTGTCGGGCACGGAGAGAAGGGCGAGGGCCCAGAGCCTCGCTACCCCTCCCCAACTAGGTCTCGAGGCTCTGGCTCCTTGTTTGCGGGCTTCAGCTTGCTGGAGTCCGACGTGGGTCCGGGGGACGGATCCCCCGGGAGCGGGGCGGGAATTCGTGGTGGCTTTTGCGGGCTCGCTACCGCCCCGAAGGGGCCCGAGAAGCCGAGGTCACGCGCGGATTCCCGCCAGCACCCAGGTTTCTCGTTTGCACCCAATCCAATTCAACGTAAAGAGAGGCCCCGGCCGGTCTTCCGGCTGGGGCCTCTCTGGTTTAGATCCTGTCAGTTTTCTCGGTTCGCCCTTCGAAAATCTGAGGGCGACCTCCGGCCAAAGGCCGGAGACCAGGGGTCGTACAAGCGCAAATAGGTCGCCCTGGGCTATCCTGCCAGTCCCGCAGTTTTACAAAGCCAGCGGGAGTAATAGCTAGATAGGGAGCGAGAGCTAAAAGAAGGCCCACCTATCGATGGGCCTTCGAGAGTTCTTTCAAAGAATATACAAGGAGCGCGTCACTTAGCCTAAAGAATTATTTAAGTCACTTTAAGCACAATGTTTGTCTTTTTTCCTAATAGTTGGCTCGCGACCTCAGACAAAGTCTTCTCGTTTTCAGCGAACTTGCTTATATGCCATCCATACTTTTTAGGGATTTCTAAGACTAGCTCTGGATCTATTTGACTTATACATAGCTCGTCTTCTTCAAGAAGAGCTGAAAGCAATCTATTTCTGGTCTTTACTTCTCTCCTATATTCATGCAAAAATCCTTTAGGAAAAAACCTTTCGCTCAAAACGTCTCCTTTCAAAAACTGTTGGCATAGGCTCTCGCTCCAGCGAAGACACCAGGTGAATTGCAATACATCTTCATGTTGTCAAACGCAGGTCCACATTTCGACGAACCTGAATCGAGGAATCGGTTAATTGCTTTTTGACAAAGTACATTGGCAGTCGCGACATATACACCAGTAAACTCACAGGCAGCTCCAGTCACTGTTGCAAGGGTTCCCGTTGTAGTGGCCCCTCCCATTACCACTCTTCCGCCATGAAGTCCTTGACTTCCCATCCTGATAACGACTCGACGCGTATTTGGGGCAATCTTTCCCCCGCCTCTCCCTTCGTTGACAAGATAGTTTCTCGCTATGTCTGCAGCTCCGTGGGCCCAGTCTTTGACGTAAGGCCAAGGTGCTGGGCCGCCTCCACACGGTGGCGTGGGTCCAATAGGGGGGTTCAATCCTTCTGGATCGATGTGTGTGACAGGATTTGCCTCTGCGTATTGATAGAGATTGTAGCCCCCCTCGATTCCGATCGGATCCCTTGAAATGAAGCGGTTCAAAGTCGGGTCGAACCAACGATGCCGCATCCAAACAAGCCCGGTCGCGGAGTCGTTTCTGACTCCAAGTCCGCCCACAAACCTGACATCGAGCCCCCCGGGCACCGAGTCGTTCACGGAAAGCTGTTCACCCCAAGCGCCATAGACGATTCTGGCGGCCTGGGCCCCGGTGTCGTCGGTCACGAGTTGGGTGGAACTCAGTCCGTCTCCATGGAGATAGAACCATTCGTCATCTCGCTCGAAAGCGAGGACTTCGCCATGAGGCACAAGGTAGTTGGTCACCTCGACATCAACGCCGTCGTCCTTCTCCTCGCGAATGAGGTCCCAGCCGTCCCAATGGAAGTTGGTGGTTGTGGAGCCCTCGGATCTCTGTAGCATTCGAGAGCCCGAGTCGTACACATAATCGACCACGGGCGAGCTGTTGAGTTCCACGGATTCGAGTTGGTTGTCCTCGTTCCAGACGTAGGTGTACGTGTCCGTACCGTCTGACTTGGAGGTCATGTTGCCGTTGTCGTCGTGAGTGAACGTCCAGGTCGTGACAGTGGTACCGTCGTCGATCTGGTTTTGGGTGATCTGGTTGAGGTCGTTGTAAGTCCTGGTCTCTTCGATGAGAGAGCTGTCGGACTTGGTGATCTTTTCGGTCATGTTGCCGGCGTCGTCGAAGGCGAAGGTGCGGATCTGGCTGTCCAGGTTTCCGCTGAAGCCGAGCTCGACGTTGCCGAGGGTAGGGGTGTCGGTACCGTCGCCGGTGAGGTAGGCCTTGTAGCGACAGTAGCGAGAGGAGGGCGAGCCGTGGACGGACTGGCCGGAAGAAGTTGTGAACTTGGTACCGGAAGTTCCGTCGGGGCCGACGAAATTCCATGGGCCTTCTTCGTTGGCGGAAAAGGCAACTTGGAGTTCGACGTCGGTGCCGGAAGGCAGGGTCTCCTCCCAGGAGAGGTTGCCCCAGGTCACGGTGCGTCCAGCATCGTAGACAGGGGAGGTGTAGGCTCCCGCATCAGCTCTGGTATCGCCCCCATCGTTGAAGATGAAGTTGCTGAACGAACCAGAGATAACGGAGTGCTGATGTGTGAAGACGGAAAGTCCGACCCAGACGGGATCACCGTAACCGGTGTAAGTCCAACTGGTGTAGGTCTTCCAGCTCGAAGTTCCTGAATCCCAATGGTACGCCGTGATATCGGAGCCACTTCTCACCAGGCGGAATTTTCCGTCGTTGTCGGTGGTCGTATGACCGCCGGTACCGGCGTTTGCTTGATACCAGTATTGGACCCTTCGGACACCCGCGATATCGTTGTATCCGTCCTCGGACATAGGGTTCAAGCTGGCATAGAGCTCGATCCCGGAGGATGAGGGGTAGTTTTCCGCGGCGTAGCTGAAGTCCACCTGGACGTCGAAATCTCCGACAAGCGGCTTGCGATGCTCGGCAAAGAGACGATACTTGTTGAAGTGTGTGGCGAAGTTGTCTTCCAGCGGATGGTCGCGCTTATGGGTCCTACTGGTGAAGCCCTTGGGGAAGACTAGGTGGAGACCGTCGTTTTGACGGATCTCTCCACCGAGCTTCAGTGCTCTCTCAAAAACGCCGCATCTTCCTCAGGCAGAGAGGTGTTGATAAACATCCCCGTCCCCAGCTCAAATCCGGCCGCTTTCTGAAGCCTGGGCACGATAGAGATATACCAGTGAAAATAATCTTCGCCGACGGTCGCCGGGACAGCCGAACGAATGACCAGGTTGTAGTCGGGATTGCCGAGGGAATCGGAGACGCGCTTGAGGGTGGAGTGAAGGATCTTGGAGAGGTCGGCCATCTCGTGGTCTTCTATGCGAGCAAAATCGCAGCAGTGCCGATGAGGGAGTATCCATACCGAGAACGGTGAATAAGCGGCATAAGGTACGAAGGCGGTGAAAGAACCGTTCGTCTCCACGATTCTCGTCTCCGCCTCTCTTTCGTGCTCCAGCATGCAGCAGAAGACGCAGCGACCCAGCGTGTTTGAGACGTTCATAGCCGTTTCCACTCGCAGCCGAACTTGAGACGGCAGCACGGGAAGACTCACTATTTGAGAATGAGGGTGGGGCAGCGACGAGCCCGCGCCTACTCCGTAGTTCTTGAAGACGACCACGTGGCGGGTGTGGGGATCGGAGGCCAGTTGACGATATCTGTCGCGCCAAGCATGAACCACCGCGTGCAGCTCCGGCTCCGAACCTTCGGCGAGGCGGAAATTGTGGCGGGGATTGTCGACGACCACGTCGTGGCATCCGCCGGCGGGCATGTGGCGCTCGAAGAGGCTCGCGTTGGGCTTGGGAACGAGTCCGGCCGACACGGCCGGAAACTTGTTCGGTAGGACTCGGACGAAGCCGCTCTCGGGAAGAGCGATTTGGAAATGGGGCGTTTCGTCTCTATTGCCGGGACAGAAAGGGCAACTCTTTTCGTAATCGGGCGCCGGAGGTCTTTCGGCGTGCTCCCGATAGGCGTGGGGCCTGTCGCCCCGCTCATTGGCCACCAGGACCCAGTCTCCGGTAGCGGCGTTTAAGCGTAATTGCGACACCTTTTGTCGTTCGTCGGTCTGCTCTTCGGCTCCTCGGGATAGGCTTTTTCGCTGCCCTGAGTTGCCTCGTTGCTAAGTCGGACGCGGAAAGCTGGTGGCATATGCCACCCGGGCAGGCATGATTATGCCAGTTCACCCGGCATGCCCTCCGGCAGTCCAAAGCATGCCCTCCCGACCGGCATGGTCATGCCAGTTCACCCGGCATGCCCTCCGACAGTCCAAAGTCCAAAGCATGCCGCCCCGACCGGCATGATCATGCCAGTTCACCCGGCATGCCCTCCGACAATCCAAAGCATGCCGCCCCGACCAGCATGGTCATGCAGGTTCACCCGGCATGCCCTCCGGCAGTCCAAAGCATGCCGCCCCGACCGGCATGGTCATGCCAGTTCACCCGGCATGCCCTCCGACAGTCCAAAGTCCAAAGCATGCCTCCCCGACCGGCATGGTCATGCCAGTTCACCCGGCATGCCCTCCGGCAGTCCAAAGCATGCCGCCCCGACCAGCATGGTCATGCCAGTTCACCCGGCATGCCCTCCGACAGTCCAAAGCATGCCTCCCCGACCAGCATGGTCATGCAGGTTCACCCGGCATGCCCTCCGACAGTCCAAAGCATGCCACTTCACCCGGCATGCCCTCCCCAAAAGTAGCGGAACAGCTTCTGAGGAGCGGATAGCGCAAAACACACACTCTCGGAAGTTTGTTTACATGCGGATCACCCTCTGCGCTTCGAAGCCTGCCAGAATGAAACTATGCAGATCAGCTCTACTCGCAGACCCTTTCCCGCGGTCGTCCGCCCTTCGACGGCGTTCCCGGCAGCCCCAAAAGAACTGAAACCGATCGACTTCGCTCCCACGGCGGGCGGACTCGTTTTAGGCGGGGCAACGGCTCTTTTGGGCCACCAACTAGCCAAAGACTACGGTCACGACGTGACCCGCTTTCTTATCGATAAAGGAGCCCCTCTGGTGGCCAACGGTACTATCAGCCTGGAATGTGCGCTCAAAGCGTTGCCCTATGTCACCGATCGCGCTTTTCAGATGAAGGTCGGCGCGGTCTCGTTCGGTGTCGCGGGTTTTGCCCTCGGAGCGGCGCTCTTATGGCCTCGTGACAACTGAGGACACGACACCCGGTGACAGCTGTCACTGAACTCTGAACCGTTCGCTCCTAGCATGGAGCCATGAATCGAATCAATCGCGGCCCGACCTGGTATCGGCCTATAAAACCCAACCCACCATCTCGAATAACTCGAAAAGAGCGCCAGGAGATGGAATCGCTCCCCACCGACACCTTCGCCAGTTCTCGAACCTATGAAAAGTCCGGAATCCCGGCTCTGCGATGGTTGAAGAACATCTTCAGTCGCCTGATCGGGCAGGGTGTGAGCCAGTCCGGATTCCTCGCTCCCGCCATCGCCGAGGTCTGTCTGGCGGAGCAGAACCGCCTTCGAAACCGGCCGGTCGAGTTTGTGGGAGGTCGCAACGACAACGCTCGAGTGGCCGTGATCGATAGCTTTTCCTCGAGCTCGGACTTCAGGCTCCATGGCGATCACGTCCTCGGTGTGTTGCAGCGCGAGGGAGATCTGAGACCCTCGGAGCTTCAGCGGGTCAACTTCGACGCCGGTAGCGCCGTGGAGCTCTTGCTGGAGCCGGGGCCTGAAAGCCCTTCCGAGCGTCTCGATGCTTACATCAAACTGGACGCCCTGATCGGGGTCGAAGACAAAAACAAGATCTTGCGCCGGCTCAAGACGAATGAGAATCTTCAGGTCATCAACATGTCTCTTGGTGTCGAACCTCTCGGCACCGTCGAGAGCATCTTCGGCAAGGCCTTGAATAGGAAAGAGGCGTCGAAGGAAAGGAGTCGTTTCTTATTTGATGCGGTGGGATTGCCTCACTCCTATGAACATCAGAACCTGAAGCTGCTGCGGCAAAGGCTCCTCAACCGAGTTTCCAAAGTACTCTCTGCCGATCCGAGTTTTCAAAAGTCCTGTGCCGACTTTCGTGAACTCTCGTCAGAGCTGAAGAGCAACGGTGTCTCATTCGTGGTGGCGGCGGGCAACAACGAAGCTCAGGCCGAGACCCTGCGCGGCCTGGGATATCATCTGCCCGGTGGCTCCACAATGTCCTATTTCCATAACCCCCACGCCATCGTGGTGGGCGCCCTGGACGACAAAGGAACGGCCGACCCGAGCGACGACGAGCTAGCTCCCTTCAGCACGCGCTCCTTGTATACCAGCGTTTTGGCCAACGGAACGAAGGTGCCGGTGGACCCTTTCGGCGGTGGCGATCGACTGAACGGCACCTCATTCGCCGCCCCTATCGTGGCGGGCCGGATTGCTCGTATGAAGACAGAGAATCCTGGAGCCAGACCGGAGGAGATGGTCTACTTGATCGCCGATCAGATCGGTGTCCGAGGAAGCGGCCTTCCGGCCGTCAATTCGCCTGGACTCGATCCCAGCCCGCTCTCATTCCGGCCAGTCCACCAACCCCGGTCCCCTGAATGATGTCGCGATACTTGTTAGCCACATCGTGACCAAGGTCTCCGTCGTCCGATTTAGCGCGGCTCACGCTGCGCTGAATCTCAGGTACAAAGCCGTCTTTACTACCGGCGGAGAGCAGGCCGATGAGTGCGCCGACGGCTCCGCCTACCGCCATTCCGAGAGGACCCACAAAGGCACCGACGGCCACGCCGGTGGCGGCGGTCGCTCCGGCGGCCAGAAGTTTTTGCTTGGTCGGGGAGATCTCTTTTTCCGAGGTGCTCTGGAGCAGACCTACCGCCAGTCCGGCGGGGCCCGCCATGACGGCACTCACCGCACCGGCCGCCGCTCGAGCCATCTTCAGCAATGGGTTGCCGGAGAGCGGCTTGGCTTCGCGTATCTCCGCACCGATCTCCCGGAAAGCCTCGACGGTGCCGGCCACGGCACCCTTGCCCTCGTTCATTCCGGTCACGGCGCCCGCTTTGGTCGCGCTGACTGCGCTAAAGGCCATCCCTCGAGCGCCACCCTTCAGAAGCCCGCCGCCCGCGTCTACTTTTTCCGTCAAAGTGTCGAAGACGGTCTGCCCCATGAAATTGGCGCCGCCGCCTTTCACAAACATAAAAAGGTCGGCACTCTCTTGCACGATCTCCTGACCGATCCCCACTAACGCTCCAGTAGGTCCGGCCACCATGAAACCGGCCACTCCCGACTTCACCAGGCCTTCGGCTACATTCAGCACGACCATCCCCTTGGAGACCGATTCCGGGGTCACGCCGTGGTCCTCATTGTGGCCCATGGCCGCTCCGGAATAGCCTCCCACGAGAGTTCCGCCCACCAATGCTCCGGGCACGCGTAAAGCCGCCATGGCTACTCCAGCCACCTTCTCAGCGGCGTTTTGAGCCAATCCGGGCGGCTTGCGAGGCGGCAGAGAGGGCTTTTGAAAACTCGGCTTGATCTGCATAAGACCAGACTATCTCAAAAGCATGAAAAGATCGTTAAACCCACCTGACAGGTGGGTTTAACGAATTTTTCTTAGGAATTTGTGGCGTATTTTCGTCGCGCGAACCGCCAACCCGATTCTACCTTCGGTCCGGTGTCTTCGCTCCACATACCGCCGTACTCGGAACGGAGCAGGTCCGCCGTCTCCGGGTTCCACTCGCGACCGTCGTAGTGGAGGGCCGCGCCGTAGCCGTAGCGGAACGCCGGCTCATCGAGGTCAAACCGCCTCGACTGAGCTTCCTGGTCTTCGCCGGCCACGCCCCAGCGCTCCTTGGTCTTTTCCCAGTCCTCGCGGAATACGGTCTTGACTTTCTGCCAGGCCGAAGTGTGCTCGGGACCCCACCACGGTGTACGCCAGTGGATCTGATGGAGCGCAGTGCGTTGCAGTTGCTCCACAGCTTTTTCTTTGGCTTCGATGGCGGACTCACAGATCAGAGTGGCTTCTCCAAGATCCATCATTCGGGTCATCGGCAAGATGCTGCGATATCCGGCAATCTGATATCCTAAAAGCCGTTGAGCGGTAATGATCAACTCCGCGTCCACCAGATGGTGGTCGCCGATTTCTCGCGTCCGACGCTGACCTTCCTCGATGATACCTCGCACCGCATCCCTCCGGGTCTCCTTGGTCTTTTGGGCCAGTCCGGACAGTTTCGTGGAGAAGTCTTCCGCATCCAGACGCACCCTTTCAAAAACTTCGTCCAGAACAGAGTTCTTGGAGGCTTTGCGAAAGAGCACGAGCGCTTCTCTGAGAAGGTCTTCGTCTCTAGCCAGGTCGGCTAGCTCCCTCTGAAACAGTTCCTGTAGATTCAATACTTTGGTCGCCATAATTTGATTATTCCTCTCACCTCCAGATTAAGGCTTGGGACTCTTGGGACGTACCTTCCTTGAGATCCAGGGGGGCTATCCTATCGGTCTAAACGAAGCCTCAAGCCATGAAATGCTGGAAGATATCGCTCCTTGTGGCCTTGCTCTTCGCGCCGGTTTGCAGCGAAGAGTTCGAGTTGGAGATCATCAGTTCACCTACCCACGGTCTGTACTACACTCTGGAATGTTTGATGAACGCTCCTCATCGTAGTGAAGAGCTGGCGGAATCGTTCCGTGGTCGAGTCGGAAACTGGTATCCTGTGCAGCAGGCTATGGACCAGTGGCGGAAGTCTTTGGAAGGGGACGAACTCTCCACGCTCCGCTTTCCTCGAGTTCAAGGGCGCACTCCAAACCTGGTGAGCGTCTTGGAAAAAGTCAGCCTGCAGTCCAACGACGCCGCGGACATGGCGCAAAGAGTGAGCCCCTGGCTGGGTCCCGATCACGCCCGAAGCCTCCTGAAGGTGCTCACTACGGTAGAGCCTTTGTATCAGCGGTATTGGTGGTCCGAGGCTGCTCCGTTGATGGAGAAGAGGATGGCCGAGGTGGCGGCTCAGCTTGAGCAAGGCGACTTTTCCGATTCGTTCGAGCGGGCGGCTCGCTTTTACGACGGCCAGTTGCCGCCGGGCGAGCGTCCGACCCTGGCTCTGGTCCCCTATCTGCGGATGCCAGGTCAGAGCAGGGTAGGGACCCACGGTCATAGCGCCGGTTCTCTACAAGTTATGGAGCTGGTCGTCGATCGACCGGTAGACGACGATGTCGGGGTCGTGTTTCACGAATTTGTTCACGCTTTGTACGCCGGTCAGAGGGAAGAGGAACGTCAGCGCTGGGAAGAGCGATTTGCTTCCCACGGACTGTGGGGCAAGCTCGCCTACGCCCAACTTAATGAGGGATTGGCCACGGCACTTGGAAACGGTTGGTTTCAAGAGAAGGTTTTGGGAGAACTCGATAATGGGAGTTGGTATTCGGACCCGGTCATCGACACTTACGGCAAAGCTCTGCTGCCGGTGATTCGAGAGGCGGTAGAAGCTGGGCGGCCACCTACCGACCAGGAGTTGGACCGGATGGTTGAAGCGTTTCGGGAAAGCCTCCCTGATGCCGCCGATGACTTCAATGTGGTGGGGGCTGAGATTCTCACGGTGAGCAGTCGCGAGGAGATCAATCACGCACGCTTTCAAGACGCCTTGATGAGGTTGGGACCTGTTCGTTCCAGCCGGGCTCGCGATTGGGAGGCCGAGCCGGTCACGGTGGCCACCTTCCGGCTCTATTGGCTTCTACCGGGTGAGCGAGGAAAGCTAGCCGATCTGGGCTGGAGCGAGAGCGACCGTACCGGCTGGGAGACCCATCGTTTGCGCCAAACCGAAAGCGGCTGGGAGCTGGCGTTTGAAGGGGACCATGAGGTGCTCTTTGCGTTGCTCGGCAGGCTGCAAAGAGAAGGCTTGAGCGAGCACTCTGATTGAAGTTGCTCTCTTCGCCAGCGCTCGAAGGTCTCAAGTCGAAGTTCGCAAATTCGCCCAGATGTCACGCAAAGCAATCGTCGTTTTCCTCTTACTCCAACTTTGGCCGGCTGTCGCTCAGCCCGATCTGGTGGAAACGGTCAAGGCACGCTTGAACGGTTTGAACTCCTATCGAGCCGAGTTTTCAACCGAGCTAGTTCCGTTTCCTGATGCCGAGCCGCAAGCTGTCACCGGAGCGATAGAGGGTCGCAGGCCCGACCTTATGCGGCTGGAAGTTGCCCTGGAGGCCGAGAGGGTGAAGATGACCACCGAGATGGTCTTCGATGGAGAATGGCAGTGGGTGGATGTCACCCAACAGAGCGAGAGAGCGCTGTTGAGAAAGATCATGAAGATCGATGCCGACATCGCTCGTCCCGGAGCCCCGTTTGACACCTTCTACTACTACGCGGGTTCGGGATTTCTGGCCGGTGAGGACTATCTGGGAACCTTCGAGCAGTTGCTGAACCTGTATGAGTTTCAGCAAGCCGGCGAGCAGGACGGTTTGCTGGTGCTCGACGGGACTTTGATAGAAGAGAAGTACAAGGAGTATTTGTCGGCGCGCGACCAGCTGGCCATCTCGGAGATTCTGTCCGTCGAGGATTCGATGGCCGAGTGCCGGCTGTTTGTCGATCCGGACCTAACTCTGCCGGTCGGCTACAATATGGGAGCAGACGCCTCCAAGCCTGAAGTCAAGCTCCGGCTGAAGATCTCACCAAACCCGGAACTACCGGCTTCGACCTTCACCTACAGTCCGGCGGAGGGCTGGGGAGTGCGTGACGCGACAGCCGAAATAGTCCAGGCTCGGATGAACGCTCAGAAAATTGAGCCCGGTAGCGATTTGTTTGAAGCAGTCTCAGCCTTTCTGCGCTCTGACGAGATGAGTGAAGAGATGTCGAACGCGCTTGAAAGCGAGGATAGAGAACAGATTCTGGCTCTCGCCAAGGCCGACCCCAAGCAGCTCTCAAACAAGGACATCATAGGGCAGACGGTTTTGACCAAAGCGGTGGAGCTCCGGGATCAAGAGTTGGTAGCGGAGCTACTGGCTCTGGGGGCCGATGTCAACCCAAACGGGTACGGTCTGAATACCCCTCTTCACCTGGCGGCCGGAAACGGGAGTGAGGAGATCGCTCAGCTTTTACTGGAAAGAGGCGCTGATGTAGGAGCCAGAAACTCTTCCGGCGAGACGCCGCTTCACATGACCCGCGACCAGGAGATGATCAAGCTCCTCCTGGAGGCCGGAGCTCCTGAGAATGTTTATGACAATCATGGCTCCTTGCCACCGGTAGTCAGTGAACGGGGGGCGTTTCTTCTGCAGGCCGTGCAGGAAGGCAAGACGGAGGATATTGATAAGTATCTGGCTTACGGCTTTTCGCCCGACCAGACGCTTCAAGGGCCTTGGGGACTTTCGATGACGCCTTTGCAGGCTGCCGCGATGTCCGGAATTCCTCAGCTCGAATATCTTTTGGGGCGTTGGAAGGCGGCGGGCGAGACTCGAGAGCAAACTATAGACCAGCTTCTCGGGTGGGCTGCTTCACCGGAGTTGGTGGACTATCTCGTTAAGAAAGGGGCCGACGTGTCTCAGGTGAGTCTACTCGAAGAGCGTTTCCCGAGCACCACCCTGGCTTTGCTGAGAGCGGGAGCCAACCCCTTGGAGGTCGACGGAGACGGCGTGACGCCGCTGGTTTTCTGCTTGACTCGGAGGCAGCTCTATCCCGAGACCTATCAGTTGGCCGAGGAGCTCATCGAAGCAGGGGATGACATCAATCGGAAGTTCGTGGTCGAAGAGAGTCAGGAGGAACTCGGTAAAGTGGCCCTGGTGCACACGGACGCCAACGAACCCGAACGGCTGCAGGCACTTCTTGCGCTCGGTGCCGAGGTGGACCTGGCTTCCGAGAAGGGCTGGACGGCTTTTCATATCGCCACGACCTTTGACAACGTCGACTCGATGGAGCTTCTTCACTCCAAAGGAGCTTCGCTGACAACCCAGGAGGAGAACGGATGGACGCCGCTTCACTCCGCTGCCTACCTCTGTCAGAAAGACGCCTTGCAATTTCTACTGAAGCACCAGAAAGACCTTAATATCCAGGACAAGGCGGGCAACACCGCTCTGCATCTTGCTTCTCATTTGAACCGCTCCGACATCGTGCGGATGCTTTTGGAGCACGGGGCCGATCCTGAGATTCAAAACGCCGACGGCGAGAAAGCAGCCGATTTAACTCCTAGGTCGGAATAAAGGCGAGAAGAGGTTCACAGTCTGCAGCCGTTCTTCACTCGTTTTCTCAGATAGGGAATTACTTGTTCAAGAGTTCTAGGGTCCGCTGCCATCCCAGAGCGCGAGCCTTCTCGTTGCCTTCGTTGGCATCCGGTGCTTCGCCGGCTCTCATAAACCCGTGGCCCGCATTGGCAAAGATCTCCATCCGAAAGTCTTTGCCCAGTTCTTTCATCGCTTCGGCCGTTTCGAGCAGTGTGGCGTTCACTCGTGCGTCGTTTTCGGCGTAGAAGCCGTAGACCGGCACGCTGATGCGCTTCAGCGCCTCCTTGTCTTCGGGTGCCGTGCCGTAGTAGACGAAGGCGGCTTCGATCTGGTTGGAGTTGGTGGCAAACCGAAACGACTGGCTGCCTCCCCAGCAGAATCCAGCTACGACCACTTTCCCATTGGACGCGGGAAGTGACTTAGCGTATGCCACGGTGGCTTTCAGATCGCTCGTGACTTGCTCCGGAGGAAGCTCGCTGACCGCTTTGCGAACGTCGGTCACGTTTTCGAACCCGTCGGTGCCGTCGCCGTCCGGCGCCATCCCGGAGAGCAGGTCCGGCGCTACCACGAGGTAGCCGGCCTCGGCTAGATGATCGGCCATCAGGCGCACCCAGTCAGAGTGGCCGTAGATCTCGTGGATAAGAACGATGGCGGTCGCTTTCTCCGAGACTTCAGGGTAGGCCACGAACGCTTGGACCTTGCGGTCTCCAGCCTTGATAGTGGCCCATTCCAGGTGGCGAGGAGAGTCGTCCACCGCCTTTTGAGCCCACTCCTGGGCGTTGGTGGGAGCGCAAATAAGAGCAAACAAGAGGGAAAAGAGAGCGATTTTAAACTTCATACTCTCTTATTTCGGGGGGCTCAGGCTTTCAAACGAAGACTAGTCTGCGGGCTTCGACTTCGTGGGTTCACTCAATACATTGGCGTCGACGAGATATCTCACATTCACAGGTCTGCCGTAGACTCTGAAGGCAACGGTTCAAACCAGTCCCGCGACGGACAGTTGGCGAGCCAGCCCGAAATGTTTTCCCCAGGCTCGATGACCCGTCGGAGCACGTACTCGCCTTCGCTGAGTCGCTCGACTAAGAAATGCTGCCCCGGCTCGATGCTGTCTAAGTGCCTCAATTCAGCCTGTAAAACGATCTGTCCCTTACTTGAAACTCTGGTCTTCACATAAGTAAGATAGCATCTTACCTGGGAGGCGGCCAGGAACTCCTAAGCCGCGAAAAGTCGTGATACCCGAACTACTTACGAAAGCCGTCGACCAGTACGGAGGCTCCGGTCACCACGGCGGATGCCAACGAAAACAGCATTCCGCAGAACCCGGAAAGAACGGGCCCCACCACCAGGCTGGAAAGATAGGTGGCGGCGATCAAGACGATGAAGGCGATCAACATGGCCAGCGGTACAGCGTAAACAATCCTGGCTGGGTTCCAGAACACGTATCCCCAGGAGGTGTCCAGTCTATGCGAGAGTTGAACTTCGCAGTAGCCTTTGACGGAGGCTTTACGAAGTCTGGTACGGCGGGTTGTTAAGTGCGAGATGTTCATCGTTGTTTCAGAGTAGCGGGTCACTCTGAAACAATGCTGATAGAAATCAAGCCGTAATCTGGAACGCCTCTTGTGCTTTCTTTCGCCAAGAATCGGTGCTGTTGGCTTGGGCTAGCGCCTTTTGGAGCTCCTGGAGTTGTTCTTGGTCGCGCGGATGGGTCAGGTGCTCGAGAGCACCCGCCACCAGATGCTGCGCGGCCGTGTGAACGGCGACGGCCTTCTGGGGTGACAACACATCCATGGCGCGAACCGCGCTCTTGAGCATGTGAAGAGTCACGTTGCGGTCTTTTTCCACGTAGGTTCTGAGTTTGTCCCAGTACTCGGCTAGCAGAGTCTCAAAATCGGGCCGCGAGACGATAAGAGCGATCCGTCCGTGCTCATCCCTTCGGTAGGGGGAAGAAATCTCTCGCTGACCGATCTTGACAAAGAAGGCGTTCAGCCAGTCGATGCAAGAAATCGCTGTGTAGGGGTCGTTGACGCCGGGGGAGAGGGCCCGAGCCGCGATGTCCACGAGCTTGTCCATCAGAAAGCGAATGTCTTGAGCGGGTGAGCGCTCCCGTCCAATAAGGAAGCAGTGCTCGTAGTTCAAGGAGTCGCCCGGACCGTACACCTTGCCTAGAATCGTCGAAGCGGCCACGAAATCGCCAGGTTCCACTATCAATTTCACTAAGGAATCGCTTTGGCCGGCGAGAGCGAGCAGATTGTCGCGTTCGATCGACTGAATATAGCCTGACACAGGCGCTCGGATGATATGGGTCGCCTCGCTCAGCGAGGGCTGTGCTACATCGCTCCTTTCGTTCTCGATTTGACCCACCGATTCAGGAAACAGTTGGTCTGCCTGATTGGAAAGCTGATTGCCGATGTCGGCGACCACGTGATAGACGTGGATCGACTCGGGGATGTGGTGGATGAAGTAGATTAGGACGCCCAGACTGGCCAGAGCCAAGAACACCGCCGTGGCCATGGAGCCGTAAGGGACAAAGCCTCCGTCTTCGGCGGCGCGCACCGTGCGGAGCACCAGGAGACAGTAGAGGAAGGTGGAGATGAACGTGCCGAGGGTGATCTGATTGCCCCGGTCTTCCATAAAGTTGTCGATGATCCGCGGACCGAACTGCCCCGAAGCATACGCGACCGCGGCGATGGTGATGGAGAAGGTGACACCGGCCACGCCGATCATGGAGCCCGCGATGGTGGAGAGGATGGCTCGGGCTCCGTCGGCCTTGGTGGCGTATAGAAATTCCCAGTATTCGATCCAGTCCGTCCCTGCCTGTTGGTCGTAGTAGAGGGTAAACTGGGATAATAAAAGAGCACAGAACGCCATAAAGCTGGGAATAAACCAGTAGCTCCCCTGCACCTGACGCCATTTCTCTTTGAACCAACTCTTCGATAGCATACTTCGCCTCCCGTCATTCCATTATGCTTCATCGACCTGGAACGGGGAGGGACTCATGGCCCACCGAGGATGCATACGGTGGTATAGAATGGCACATTCGTCACGGCCGAAGGCGAATTCAGAGGGACAGGGGCTCGAAAAGGGAAGCCACCCTCACCGAAAGGACTGTGTATGTGTGGAATTGCTGGGGTTTTCGGCCGACGAGACCCCGAAACAGTAGCCAAAATGTTGAGGGTACTGGCCCACCGAGGGCCGGACGATCAGCACGTGGTGTATGGAGACGGCTATACGTTAGGGGCTCGAAGGCTCTCTATCATCGACCTTGACAACGGTCGACAGCCTTTAGGGGAGAACGAGAACCGCATCTGGGCCGCCCAGAACGGCGAGATCTATAACTTTCGGGAAGCTCGTGAGGAGCTCCTGAAGAACTCCACCGGACACAAGTTTTACACCGACGGCGACACCGAGGTGATCCCGCATTTGTACAAAGCCTACGGGTTGGAGTTTCCCAAGAAGCTCGAAGGCATGTACGCAATCAGCGTCTATGACGAAGACAAGCAGCAAGGTGTTTTGGTCAGAGACCGCTCGGGGAAGAAGCCGCTCTACTATCTCGAACACGATGGCGCCCTCTGGTACGCCTCCGAGATCAAGGCGCTCTTGCAGGTTCCGGGGTTTCAGCGAACCATGAATCTGGAGGCTGTTCATCATTTTCTGAGCTACAAGAACGTGCCCGCCCCGCTCTCGATCTTCGAAGGGATCAAACTGCTTTCGCCCGGCCACAGGCTGCTCTGGAAGAACGGGCAGATTCGTACACTCGATCGTTACTGGCGTTTGGATTGGACTCCCTTCGAGGGAGAGTTGGACGAAAAGGAGTTGGCCGAAGAGTTTATTCGCCTGATGAAGATCGGCGTGCGTCGCCGCTTGGTCTCCGACGTGCCGATCGGCTTCTTCCTCTCAGGCGGGATCGACAGTAGTCTCTCAACCGCGCTGGCAGCCGAAGTGGCACCCGATCAGATCAAGACCTTCACTCTGACCTACAGTCAGGAGTCTTCGACACCGGGGAAAGAGCTCGACTTGCGCTGCGCTCGCGAAATCGCCGAACGTTACCAGACCGATCACCACGAAGAGCAGATGAATTTCGCCGATTTCCAACGTGAGCTTCCGGCCATTCTCAGTCATTTCGACGAGCCTTTCTCAGGCGTTGTCAGCACCTACTTCCTGGCCCGTCTCATCTCCAAGCACGTGAAAGTGGCTATCTCCGGCGATGGGAGTGATGAACTCTTCGGCTCCTATCTCACCCATCGTCTAGCCAGACCCGTTTCGGAGTTCTGCCGAGCTCAGGCAGAAGGGCGGGAGCCCGGAGATCTGGGTCATTTCGCCCAGGGGCAGCCGAGAGAGTTCTTGGAGCGCATCGCCCATCGCGACGACTTTCGATGGAAGCACTCACTGGCTGTTTTCAACGACACCGACAAGAAAGCTCTTTACTCGTCCACGGCGAGCGACGCTTTCGCTTCCTTCTCCACTCTGGAGCACTTGAAAGGTATCTTCAGCGACCTCACCGCCCAGGACCCCACCAACCGCATTTTGGAGGCGGAGTTCCTCACTCAGTTGCCGGACCAGGTGCTGGCTTTTACCGACAGGCTCTCCATGGCCCACAGTCTGGAGATACGCACGGCGTTTCTCGATACTCAAGTGATGGAGTTCGTGGCTAAAGTGCCGGAGCGTTTCAAAATCAGAGACGGCGATGTGAAGGTGATGTTGAAGACGGCGGCCCGACCGTTTCTACCGGCTTCGGCTATCGACCGCCCGAAAGAGGGCTTTGTTCTGCCCGTGAATCAGTGGCTCCAGGGCTGGCTGTTCGAGTATGCCAAGGAAGCTCTGGCGCCCGGCGAACTGGCTCGCCATGATCTCTTCAGCCAGGCTGAGGTCAAAAGGCTTCTCGATGACTTCCAAGCCGGCAACGGGGGTCTGGCCAACAAGATTCTCAGCTTGCTGTCGTTTCAAATCTGGTACGACATCTATATGGCCCAGAGCTTGCCCGTGCCTCTCGGCGATGCGGCCAAGCTCATCGTGGAGCAGAGTGGTGGTGACAAGAAGCTGGTAGACTACAAGATCGCTTCCGTCAATGTGCCCGGCGTTTCTCGCACGGAGCTCCTCGCCTAACTTCCATGTGTGGTATCGCCGGAATTTTTCACCGCGACGGTCAAGCCGTCCGGCGCGAAGAAGTGGAACAGATGAACACCCTCCAGGCTCATCGAGGTCCGGACGGGCACGACGTGTTTCTGGACAGCGAGGTGGGGCTCGGTCACCGTCGTCTGGCCATCATCGATCTGTCTGATGCCGGTCACCAACCCCTCACTTTGGAGGGATACACCATCACCTACAACGGTGAGGTCTACAACTATCGTGAACTCAGGGCGGAGTTGGAAGTCCTCGGACACAGCTTTCGGAGTGATTGCGACACCGAAGTGGTGCTGCAGAGCTACTTGCAGTGGGGAGCCGACTGTGTCAAGCGGTTCAACGGAATGTTCAGCTTCGCCATCTGGGATTCCAAGCAACGGTTTCTTTTCTGCGCTCGCGATCGCCTTGGCATTAAGCCGTTCTTCTACTTTAGTCAGGGCGATACGTTCGAGTTTGCCTCCGAGCCGAAAGCGCTCCTGAGAAAGCCGGAGCGAAGAGTTCCCAGGTTGCGGACTCTGGTTCGATTTTTGGGAGAAGGGCTGACCGACGACGAATGGGATACCTTCTACCGCCAAATGAGAATGCTTCCGCCGGCCCACACCCTCACGGTTTCCCGCCGCGGAATGACCTTGGATCGCTACTGGACCATCGACCCGAGCAAAAACTGGAAGGCTTTCTGTCCGGACAATCAGATGAACATGCCTCCCCATCAGGAGCGCCTGGCCGAAGACTACTTTCCCCAGGATCCGGCGTTGAAAGAAGCGGCCGACAAGTTTCGCGGTCTGTTTCTGGAATCGGTAAACCTGCGGTTGCGTTCCGACGTGCCGGTGGGCACCTGTCTTTCCGGCGGCCTGGACTCAAGCTCCGTTGTTACTTGCGCGTCCGAGCTCATCGACAGGCCGGTGGAGACGTTTTCCAGCATCTATCCTGACCGCGGCTACGACGAGAAGCGTTTCATTGACGACGTGGTGGAGGCGTGCGGCACCAACGCTCATCCGGTGGAGTCGGACGGAATGGACCTGCCCGACATCTTCGACAAGATCGTGTGGGCCCAGGATGAACCTACCGCGGGGCCGGGTCTCTACAGCCAATGGAAGGTCATGGAAGAGGCCAAGAAGAGTGTGACGGTGCTGCTGGACGGGCAAGGGGGCGACGAACTCCTGGCTGGATATCACCACTACTTCCGCGAGTATCTTTCCGAGCTGGCCAAACAGCTTCTCTCCGAGAAGCGAGACTTAAACGGAGTGTTGAAGGCGGCCGAGATTATTCGCGAAGTGACGGGAGTCGATCACATCGGACTGGCCGAGCGCGCCATCCGACGCGCCAAGCGTCCGGCCTTTCTCAAGATCTTTCAGAAAGAACGTCCCGGTCGAGTGAAGAGTCCGGACGTGCTGCATCCGGATCTGGCAGCGCAGGTGTCCAAAAAAGACTCGACCCGAATGGAGATCGATAAACTCTTCGACAATTCGCTCAGTCAGAAGCTCTACGACGATCTCACTCGTTTCTCCATTCCACCGCTGCTGAGATACGAAGACCGCAATTCGATGGCTTTCTCCCTCGAAGCGCGGGTTCCGTTTCTAGACCATAGAGTGGTGGAGTACTGCTTCGCCCTGCCCAACCAGTTTAAGATCGATCCACCTCACACCAAGTTGGTACTTCGCAAGGCCATGAACGGTCGGTTGCCCAGCTCGGTGACGACCAGACAAGACAAGTTGGGGTATCCCACTCCGGCCGCCAACTGGTTTAGAGAAGGTCTCAACAGTTGGTTGCAAGACACGCTTCATTCCCAAAGCTTCAAGGAGTGCGACCTGTTTCACGCTCCGGCTTGTCTGAAGGTGTATGAAGACCACATGGCCGGACAAGACAGGTCTTGGGAACTGTGGAGAATTCTCAACGGATACCGTTGGAGCGAGCTTTATCTCAGAGGCAAAGGGTTTCATGAGGTCGCGGCGCCGTGAGTCGAATAGCCATGTTCGTCTTCAACGACGGCAACCACGATCAGAGGGTGCACAAGCAAGCTCAGGCGCTCGGCCGCGCCGGCCACGAAGTGAGAGTCTACTGCTTTCTCACAGGCGGGCAAAAGCCCAGGGAGAAGCGCGACGGCTATCTTCTGCTGAGGGAGGACCAGCGCAGCCACTCGGCGCGATTCTTCGATGACCAGATTATGGGCCGAATTCGTCCCAAGAAGAAAAGTGAAACAGCCGCATCCCCTTCCAAGGTAGAGGCTCCCGCAGACCACCCTCCCCAAAGGCCCTGTCCCAAGCCTGAACGGGTATTGCAAGAGAAAGCTCGACCCCACGAAAAAGATCATTGGAAATATATAGAACGAATCAATCGCGTGTGGGCCGAGCGAGCCGAGAGTTGGCAGCCCGAATTGGTGCAGGCTCACGACCTCGATGCCTTGAGGGCCGCCACCATCCTGGGGGCCAAGCTCGACGTACCCGTGATCTACGATACTCACGAGCTGTGGAGTGAACAGCCGTTCATCGACTCGGCGGAAGCCGTCGACTATTGGAACGGTTTGGAGAGAGAGCTGATCGGCCAAGCCGACGCCGTCATGACCATCAACGAGCCTCTGGCCGAGATACTCAAACAGCGGTACGACCTGGAAGAGGTCATGGCGCTGCACAACTGCCAAACGGTCCAGTCGATACCGCCTCGTTCCGCCAACGAAAGCCCGATAGCGCTCTATCAGGGAGCCTACGTGCCTCATCGAGGATTGGAGCAGGTGATCGCCGCTGCCGCGCTCACCGACAAAGTCCGGATTGCGCTGCGGGGATTCGGCTCCAGCGAAAGTGAGCTACGAGCGTTGGACGAAAAGAAGCGGATTCTGTGGTGGGATCCGGTGCCCGGCCCTCAGGTGGTGCAGGCGGCCTCTCAGGCTGATATCGGCTTGATTCCCTTTCTTCCGACCTGTCTGAATCACTACTACTCCACCCCCAATAAGCTTTTCGAGTACATGTCCGCCGGGCTCGCGATCGCCGGATCGGATATCCCTGAAGTGGCTCGCTTCGTCAGCGAGCACCGGATGGGCGAGCTATTCGATCCGTACTCCCCGTCGGACATGGCTCGGGCCTTAGAAAGCATCGTCGATTCCGGCCAATTGGAAGAGATGAAGTCGCGGGCCAGAGCGGGCACCGAATCACTGTGGAATTGGGAGGCTCAGATAGCCCCTTACCTGGATATGGTGCAGACGCTGCTGGAATAGAGCCTTCGCTTTTCGCGTCTAAGAGAGTTATGAGACTCTCCGTCCTTTCCAATCTGGATTACAGGTCTACGTTTCGTCTTTGCATACTGACGCTTTGGCCGGCACTCGGGCTTTACTTCTTGACCCAGCAAGCCGGTTGGTTCGTCCTGCTCGGGCTGCCTCTCGTGACCGCGGTCTACTGCAAGATCTGTCTGGAGCTTGCCTTGCCACAGCTCGGCCGGTATCGAGACAACCTGAGACTCGGGAAGTACCCTCAGGCTTTCTTTCACGCGGTGTTGGCTTTGCAAAAACTGGAGAAGAGACCCCGGCTGATCTATCTGAACGTGCTGCGTCCGCCTTTGGCTCATCCCAACCTCAAAGAGCATCTCGAGTCCGAACTGGCTGCCGTCAAACTGCTGCAAGGCGAGGTTCCCGAGGCTGAGAGAAGGCTCCGGAAGCTCGTGGATTCGGGCCGCGCGGAGCCCATCGTGTACCACAACCTGGCCGTGGTGTTGGCCGAGAGTGGCCAATGGGAGCAGGCTCGCCACTACGTGAGGGTTGCTCGCGGCCTGGGAGTCTGTCCGCCCTATCGAGCGACCCGAAGAAGAGCGTTCTGGGCGAGGTTGACCCCTGCTTATTCCGACCAGCATCTTCAGTGGATCTGGGATGTGGGCGGATTCTACCGAAAGCTCGGATTGCACCATCTCGCTCTGGCCTGCTGCGACCAGACACGACATCCGGCGTTGTCTCTGGCCAGGGTCCATTCTCTTCTCGCTCTTGGCAGGCAAGAAGCGGCCGAGCATGAGGCACTGAAGGCCACCCGCCGGGACCCCTTAAACGCGCGAAATCAAATGGCGTTCTGCCTGGTGCGCCAGAGTCGGGAAAGGTGGGCGGAGGCTCTGGAGCTGGCTCAAGAAGCGAGTCGCCTGGACCCGGGTTGGCCTCTCGCCAGGAGAATTTGCTACGAACTGGAGACCTGGCAAAGCGAACCGGAGCAGCTGCGAGAACTCTTGATACGAGTCTGTGAGCACGAACCTCATCGAGCGCTCAAGCTCTCCACTCAGGCGGCCATCTACTGTCGACTGGAGCAGTGGCAGGCGTGTCTGGAGGTGGCCAGGCAGGCCGTGGGTACGCCCGGTGAGGCCACCGTGTTGGGTGGGGTGGTCGGTATCGCACTTTCCGAGCTCGGCAACAGAAGGGAAGCTATCCGCCACTTGAGAGACTTTCTTGCCTACACAGAGCTGAACCCTTACCCTCTGGCTCACTTGGAGCGACGCAGGGCACGGGTTCGTTTGGTTCTTGATAATAATCTATGTGATGTATGACAGACCAATAGCCTCTCATCTTTCGGTTCGTCATCCGATTTTCACTACGTTTTCAGGATTCGAGCGTAGAGTATCCAGGTCATGAAGATTCAGAGCACCAGCGTGAGTGGTCAGAGAAAGCCTAGGGCGAAAAGCTTTGAAAACGCCCGTCCCACAATGCCGCCGGAGCTTAGCAACGCCACTCCGGAGGATAAGTTTTTGTCTCGTCCCAAGGAGATGATCGCGGGAGCCGTTCTCGGCGGCTTGAGTGTCGGGGCCACCACATACGCCGCCGGAGGGTTCGCTCCCGGTGTTGTGGGAGCTCTATTGGGAGGCCTTGCCGGGGGTATGGTCGGAAAAAACCTTCCCCAACTGTCCTACGACTTCAAGAACTATCTGGAGTATCGGGAGAGTAAGTCGGAAAGCAATCGAAGAAACGATGAGTTCTCTGAAAAGACTCTCGATCTCAAGCCGCTCGGAAAAGAATTCAGATTAGCCGATGACCCGACAGGCGACGTCAAACGAGCATACGACGGGTACGATAGTTCCCGAAATATCACCGGCCTACTGGCCAAAGAGGGGGAGCGAAACGAGCCCTATCGGGTGGCTGTGGAGCTAGCCCACTTGAGACCTGGAGCCGAAGAGGAGCATCTCTCCACTCGCCTGTCGCTGGTCCATGGTGCCAAAGCGTTGGAGTTGAAGATCGATGGGGACGTCGTGGTGGCCGGTCGACCGGCCGAGTCGGAAAAGATCAGAGCCAACCATTCGGTGAAGTTCAACCAGTTGATCGTGGAAGTGGACAAGTCTCTGCTTCGAGATATCGGCTGGAAAGACGAACAACCGCTCCAGCTGAAGGCCGCTACTCTCAACGGGAACGAGAAGTTCGACGAAATTCAGGCCTCCACCGTCGACCGCGCCTCCGGCAATCTCTTCCGATGGGAAGGCAAAACTATCTATCAGATCGTGACCGACCGTTTCCACAACGGCGACCGGACCAACGATGAGAAGACCTTCCCTGACAATCCCAACCGATTCCACGGGGGCGATTGGCAGGGTGTGATCGATAAGTTGGACTATCTGGAAGAGCTCGGCACGGATGTCATCTGGCTCTCCTGTCCCTACGAAAACGACCGCGACTTTCTCGGCTCCGACGGATACCACGGCTATTGGCCTCACAACTTTGAGAAGGCCGAGCCCGGTTTTGGAAGTGAAGCCAAGCTTAAGGAACTTGCGGACAAGGCCCATGAGCGCGGCATGAAAGTGATCCTGGACGTGGTCGTCAACCACACCGGATACAACCACCCCGCGGCTCGAGACCCGGAGTTTCACGACTGGTTTCACCGAGACGGCGCCCGCAACCCGTTTAGCCAGTATCAGCTTGAAAGGGGTTCTCTGGGAGGGCTACCCGACCTGGCCTTGGAGAAAGAGCCGGTAGCCCGTCATATCATCGATGTTCACAAGGATTGGATTGGAAAGACGGGGGTAGACGGGTTTCGGGTGGATGCGATTCGTCACGTGCCGTCCGATTTTCTGCGAGACTTCGACCGGGAGATGAAAGAGAGTAAGGAAGATTTCCTGACTGTCGGTGAGGTCTTCTGGAACGATCACCACTACCTGGCGCGTTATCAAAAAGAGACTCAGGATTCCCTTTTCGACTTTCCCTTAATGCAAGCTCTCAAGGATGTCTTCGGCGGAAATCCGGAGCAGAGTTTGCAGGACCGCTGGACGAGGTTTAACGAGACGAAGGAACACAATATGGGCCAGGCTCTCATGGACCTGACCAAACAGGGCGGCTCCTCGATGAAGAAGCTCTCCGAGGTGTTTTCCCACGACCACGCCTACGAGAATCCACGCGTCCTCTCGACTATCCTCGACAATCACGACACCAACCGCTTTCTGACCCACGCCGGCGGCGATCCGGCCAAGCTCAAGTTGGCCGGAGCCTTTCTCTTCGCTATCCGCGGCACACCCAGTCTCTACTACGGGACGGAGGTCGGACTTGAAGGGCAGATGGGCGAAAACAGAAAGGACATGGAGTTTGGGGCCAATCCCGAACTGCACGACCATTTCCAGAAACTTATCCAGACCAGGAAGAGTTCCGAGGTGCTCCAGCTAGGGACCCAGACGGAGCTTTTGGCCGAAGATGAGGCCTACTGTTTCACCAGAGTTCTTCCCGAGCGGGAAGTGATCTGCGCTTTCAACAACGCCGACGAAGAACAGACTTTGAAGATACCTCTGGAGATGAGCCAGGTCACAGACGGTGAGCTCGTTCGTTCGCTCCTAGACGATCAAGCTCTGGAGGCGAAGGACGGCTTCCTTGAGGTGAAGCTGCCGCCCAAAGGCTTTGCTTATCTGGACTGGTCATCAAACGGCAAGACGGCGTAGTTTTCGTCTGGCCACTCGCTTCAGCCCTCGATAGACGTCCTCGTACTCGGGCATCTTTTTGAGATACTCAAGCGAAATCTCGTGGTTGAATTGGTCCACGTAGTTGGCGGTCAGAGCCAGTCCGGCTTCTCTGTTTTTGGTCTGATGCCACCATAGGGAAGGGACGAAGATGCACTCTCCGGTCTCCACCACGCAGTCGATAGTCTCGGCCTCTTCGAAGCGAGGGTATATCGCCAGGTCCGGGTTGAAGGCGTCCACTTTGCCCTCGTAGAGACACTCCTCTTGGCCGGGAGCCCACAGTTTCCATAGCTTGCTCCCGGTGAGTTGAGCGTTCCAGGCGGCGGTGTGACCCACGTCGAGATGCATAAAGAGTCCTGAGTTCGCGGGTCCTAAGAACAGCCACATGAGGTGGAGAGGCTCACCCAGCTCAAGCAGCCAGTCGTCGCTGAAGTAGGGTGGAATCTGGAACCCTTCCAACAGCTCCGGATTGTCTTTCTCGAAGGCCCAGTTGATCATATAAAGCTTGCGCTCGTCCGGGTCTTGTAAGTAGTCCACGTAATCTTTCATGCTCATTTTGACGGCGGCTCCCAAATGGTTGGCGGCCGTCGGCACGGCGGACACCTGGACCTCGGGAGCGGTCGAGGCCAGATACTCGGGGGTCCATTCGAGAGCTTTCCAGCCCCTTGTGGCGTCGGTCAAGATCACCGGCCGGCCCGGCCGAGCGTACTCTTCTTGGAACTCTTCTAAGGACAAGTTTGCTCTGCGGTCGACACTCATAGCCTAAAAACCCTTCCTCGATTCGAGATACTTAAAGACCTGGTGGGTGCCGTTGTTGATCGTCGGGCCGACCGGTTGAGGGGCCGAGGCAAAGGTGCCTTGAGGACTCAGTAGAGTTGCCATCGGGCCTTGCTTGGAACGCTGAAAACTCAACAGAATCGGTTGGCTGATCTTTTTCGTGGTGGGGTCGTGGACGGCTACGATACAGTAGTAGCGCGCCTGACTGTTCTTGAAGTAGAGTTTGTGCACGGCGCTATCCCCACTGAGGACCTGCCAGTTTTCTTCATCTATCTTTTTGGTTTTCTGAAGCTCTTTGTAGACATTCAAGAGCGCGTCGAGCTTGATCTGGTCGAGGACCTTCATAAACGGATGGTCCATGTCGAAATCCTCGTTGACAAGATCCCCCGATTCGTCTTTGTTGCCCTCGACTTCGTCCTTTTTGAAGATGACCCGGACACCCTGACCTTCGTGGACCACATAGGCCCAGCACTCACGACTGCTGTTGGTGTGCTTGTAAGGAAACTCCAGGAGCTGTTCTTTGGCCCGGGCCGTCCCCCGGGTGTAGTGGAGGTTCTTGCCCACTCTCAAGGTACCGGCCGTCGGCGTCTCTTCGGCTCCCGACAACGTTGATAGGAGCAGTATGGAGAGGGCGAGAAGCGCAATTTGTCTCATTTGACGTCTTTTAGAGAAGTGAGGAGTGTTCTCCTATTGACCACAAGACTCGCTAGTTAGCCTGGGGCAAAATTACAGGCACGTCCGGAACAAGTTCGAGGGAGCTGACCGGGATAATGGCCAGATTGGCACCGATTTGCCGGAAATGAGCGGCCCGCCGAACAATTTCGGGTAAGGGAAGGCCGTGATAGAAGCTTTCTACGGCTGCGAACCAGAATACAGTAAGGGAACTGTCGGTGCCACGTATCAAGAGGCTCTCCGGAGCCCACCCCGCCCTCGCGAGTACGGCCCGCAGGGCTGTTTGAAGCTCGACCTCGCTGGATAACGGCTGCTTCCCACCGATCACCATCACGTCGACACCGGCAAATCGGATTTCGCCAAGCTCTTCGATGATCACGCTGGAGAGTGGAAAAGACAGAGTGTGCTCCCAATCGGTGACGACGGCGTTTTCTCGAATGGTTTGGCATGTTTCGCAACCCGCTGCACCGCTGAAAATGTCTTTCGGGTTGAGGTGGAGTTCCTCGGGATAGCCCTCCCAGGTCACATAGCTCCAGTTGTCGCTCGCTCGGTAGTTGTTGTAGATGTCGTCCCGGCTGAGCCAGAAAGTGCCCTGAGGCAGTCCGATGTAGTCGACGGCCTCGGGAAACCTGAAACGGACAAGGGGCCTGGAGAGTGGCTTGAGGCATTGCCTGCATTTGATGTCTGTCCTACGGAGGCGGAACGGCCGGGCTTCAGCGCCCTTTCGTAGAAGTTCATTCCAAACAGTGCTCATAGAGTGCTCCCTCATAGAAGACGCGGAGAGCGGCTTCTGGAGTTCATGATACGGGAGTGCCGGAAAGGGCGACTATGAGCGGTTTCACATTGTGAAAGCCGTTACCAAGACAATTCTTGAAATCTGTAGTCCCAGAATGAGCCCGTGTTTTCGATGGTCAGACTTCGAATGCCAAGGAGTAAGCCCGTGACCGACTCTTCAGGCGAGATCGTTCCCTGATGGCTTGTCATGTCGGTAGCCACGTAGCCTGGGTGAAAGAGGCCTACCGCTACTCCCCGGGGCTTCAGGTCGTGGCTCAGAGAGACTCCCGCGCAGTTCAAGGCGGCTTTCGACATACGATAGCCGTAGCGTCCTCCGCTGGTGTTGTCGGCAATGGAGCCCATTTGCGAGGTGATAAGAACAACCTTCGAACCCTCGGTAAGTCTGTCCAGCGTCTTCTCCAGGATGCGGAGCGGTCCCAAAGTGTTGACCTCAAACTGTTCGGTGATGGTCTCGAAGTTCAGGTTGTCTAGACTCTCGTCTCTCCAGATGCCGGCGTTGAGGATGAGCCAGTCGATCTTGGAGAGTTCACTCAAGTCGGGAGGATTGCGCACATCCACGTTCTCGATAATGTCGACGCCCAGTTGTTGGAGTTCTTCTGAAGCCTCTCGGCAGAGTGCCGTGACGGAATGACCGGCCTCCCGGCACTGGCGACAAAACTCCAGTCCGATCCCTCGATTGGCTCCTGTGATGACGGTATGCATGGTGATAGCTTTGAGGAATTTGCGAGAATTCCCCGAAGCTCACTCTGAAATGCAAAGACCCGACTTTCTCCAAATCATCGTCCTCAGTTTGATCTTCGATTTTGTCCTGATTTTTCTGGCTCCGGCCCTAGGCTACGCGGCTGGTCTCGCGCTGCTGGCACTGCTCCTTCTTGTTCCCGCATACGTGGGATTAGGCGGAGTCAGGCCGGCCCTGGAGTATATGTCCAAGAAGCGAGACGGCAATGTATGGTCGGGTCTGTCCCACTTAATCTGTGGTAGCAGCCTCATTCTACTCATTGTTATTGCAGGGGTTGAGCTCATCGGAGACCCCAACGAGTTGACTCAAATCCACGAGATCTTGCTATGGCTCTATGTCATGATCCTGTTCTTCCGCTTCAGCGCCGCTGCGCTCCTGAATTTTGTCGCAAGCATTCCTTGCCTGATTGTCTGCAAAGGCAACGACCGGCTGAGCGCGGGAGCGGCCTTCCTCTGCTCCTGGGCCGGTTTGGCGTACGGTCACGATCTTCTTTCACAATACTCAGGTAGCGGTCCGGATTACGCGATTTTGAGTGCTTTTGTGTTGGCCAACTTCCTTTACGGGCTAGGGTGTGGGGGAGCTGTGCAGTGGCTGATTCGCGAAGTCGGTAAGTGACAGCGGGCGCAAATTCGCAATCGAATTTACGCCCGTTATTACTAAGCCTGATGAGAGTTAACTAGAACTTAACAACCGATCCCGAGATGCTCAGATAAACTTATAAGTGGGGCATCTCATCTTTGAAACTCAACCGGCAACATAGCAGCAATCAAAGTCAAGTCCAGGCTCGCCTGGAGATGCTCAAGAACGCCCACCGCAAATCTGTCGAATCGGTCGAACGCTTCCCCGAACCGCCCTCTTCCGGCAACAGCCTTTTCAAGAGTGACCTTCCGGCCTATCGCTCGGTGGATGAGTTGGTCACCTCCGGCAACCAGTCTTTCGAAAACCTCGACAACGTGGATTTTGCCGGTTTTCGGAACAACAAACAGCTTGGTGAAGAGACTCTGCAGAAAGCCAGGGAAGACCTGACCCCGTTCCACGCCGACCGCACGACCGAAGCCTATCGAAAAGATCTGAGTCGAGTGATGAACGCTCGCTATCTGCAGGGGCACGGACTTCAGGTCGAAGCGCATTTAGACGCTCGTGAAATGCGCGCCCTGCGTAAATACATTCAGAAAGAGACAAGCACCAACAACGTGGCCGACGCTGTTCGCTCCATGAACGCTTCCCTCGCCGACGGTGAGGAACAGGTGAGTGTGCTCACCCTCAATGCAGAGAAGCACCTCTTCTCGGAGCGCGGTGTCCCCAATGAGGTTTTCGAACAAAGGTACTCCGGGCGCGACCTCAACGATCTGGAGAAGGTCCGGGATTTTTCCGATGCCTGGTCCACCAGTCAGGGAGGCAAGTTTCTGAATCTGGCCGGCGGAGCGAATTTCGAATCAAATCGCGACTCCATGGCCCGGGCCATGCTGGCTTCTCACGGCTATGAAGGCCTGGAAGCTCTGGACCTCGATACCGTTCTCAGTCTGCTGCGCGATATCGACGGGGAAGGCCCTCGCACGAACGCCACTGTTAAAGAGACGGTCAACAAATCGTTGGCCAAAGGTGTGAAAGACTATTTCCGTCTCAGTACTCTAGCCAACCAGGCTATCTTGAGAGATATCGGGATGCCGAAGAGAGCACTGGCAGCCATGAAAGTTACCAATGAGGAGCTTACGGACGCCTTCCCCAAGGTGTTGCCTCGCGAGTCGCGCGCCGTGCGGACTCGAGTCTTGAGGGATCTGCTGCGAGTGTTGCCCACCGAGGAGCGGAAGGGTGCTATCGCCGAGCTGGACCGGACCGAGGCGAACCTGATCGATGCCGAGAAAAAGCTTAAGAGCCACTTCGGAAGAAGAATCGCCGCCCTGACGGGAGGCGCCGCCTACGGTAAGATGGGCGCTATGCAGCGAGCCAACTTTACCGCCGCTCTCAGCAAGATGCCCGAAGAGGTCCGGAAGACCGCCTTCGCCCAGGGTGAGGACGGGGCTCGAGACGCCCTGGAAAAACTGATTGAAGAGAGATTTGGGATCGAGGTGCATCGCGAGGCCGGAAAAGCTCCGGATGGCAGCGGAGAGGACAACCCCTACATCAAAGATTGGCCGGTCCAAGGCCTCGTGGACCTCTACAACGCGATGAGCGGAATGTCCAAGAACGGACGTCTGCCCAACGAACTAAGAGGAAACTCCACAGTGAGCTATGTGGAGGGAAGCGCTCCCACTCCCTCCATGGCGGTCGGCCCAAAGCCGATCGACAACGACCCGGTCGGGCCCTGGAACCAGCCTGGAGCCTGGTCTCACGCTTCCGGTACCAGCGGATACTTCGGAATGTGCGACTCCAGCAGCGGTCACGACCTGGTCTACTTCTGCGACGATGCTCTCAAAGGCACCAACGCCGACAGCGCCGATTCGGTGACCATCGGAGAGAGCACCCTGATTCACGAGTTCGGTCACGCCATCCAGTTGGGCGGTACTCCCGGCGCCGAGAAAGCCCAGAGAGATCTGGAGCAACAGACGCTCATGGCCGAGTGGTCGGCCCTCTCCGAATGGAAAGAGCCGGACCAGCTGTTGGCCGACGGCAGAATGGGTAGTTTCGAATACTACTACGATCCTACCGTCCAGGTAGGCAAGCGTGAGCAAGTCGCCACCAGCTACGGCGCCTCCGATCCATGCGAGGACTTCGCGGAGTATACGCCTTTCTTTTTCAAAGCTCCGGACGTGGCGATCGATCTCTCCATGGAGAAGTTTCTTTACTACAATCAGTTGGTTGGCGGACACTACTCTGATGAGGCGGTTTCGCAACTCGCCGCGGAGCGTGGCTTCAGCAAAGAGGATGTCCTGAAAACGAGCGCCGTCGTGCAGCGGAAAATGAAAGAAGCCCCGCGATTGGCGGGGCTCCGCTCGGCCTAAAAGCCTATAAGCCTATAAGGACTGTCGTGCCTAGTTCGGGGCCAATGTCACCGACATGGTGCGGCCTTGCATGGCAGGCTGGGATACAATCTTTCCGTGTTCGGAAACCTCATCACCGACCCGTTGTAGCAGATTCTGTGCCAGCTCCTGGTGCACAATCTCGCGTCCGCGAAACCTGAGTACCACCTTGACCTTGTCGCCACCGTCTAAGAGACGGGCCACCTGCTTGGTTTTGACTTCGAAGTCGTGCTCGCCGATCTTGGGACGCATCTTGACTTCGCGCAGGCTCTGACTCTGGTCGCTGTTGGAGCCTTTCTTCTTCTTATCGCGCTCGTACTTCCACTTGCCGTAATCCATCATTTTGCAGACGGGTGGTCTTGAGTTGGGAGAAACCTCCACCAAATCCAGCTTTCGCTCCTGGGCTAGTCTTACGCCTTCGCGTGGATGCATCTCGCCTAGATTTTGTCCGGTTTCGTCCACTACGTTGACTGATCTGGCGCGAATCCTCTGATTGATTCTGTGTTCAAACCTGGGTGTTTTGTCGTGATGACGTCTTCCTCTTCTACCGATTATCCTGACCTTTCTTCCGTCGGTTCCTCCGGCGGACATAAAATGATTGTCCGCGCCTCGTCGAGACAAGGCGCGTGAAACCAACATATCATGGATCTTTGCGCTCCTCAAACAGGGTAAAACCGGCTCGGCACAATATTTAGGTAGGATGGAAGACTTTCAGCTGCCCACATCCGACCAACCTCTCCCCGACAAGCTGCAGAGTGCGTCCGACCAGATGTTGGACGAAGTGCTGCTGACTCTGAAGCTCGAGAGGGCCCTGACCTTCGCCAAAATCGATGGCGCGTGGAGGGTCGGTAGCAGCCACGAAGTGCCGACAGACGACTTTTGGAATATGGCTCCCATCAGTCTTGGCATCTTGGAGTCGGCGGTGAACACCAAAGAAGTGGTTCTCTTAATGGACGCCGGGAGTTCGGACGAGTTCGGCGCCCGGGCCAGTGTGGTGCTGACCGGCATTCGCTCTGTGGCGTGCGCACCGTACGTTGGTGAATCGGGCGAGGTGCTCGCTCTGCTCTACGCGGACAATCGGATTCAGACCGGGGCGTTTTCCAAGGACGACGGAGAGACGCTTATGGAGTTGGCCGCGGAGCTGGGGCGGCGGTTGACCTCGGTCGGTTAGCCCGCGAGTTTCAAGGGCCCTTCGACAAACGATTCTCACGCGCGCAGTAGCCGAGAACGACAAAATCGGCCATGAGAAGGCAAGTCGCGGAGACCGGGTCGTTGTTGAGCCAGATGAGCCCTACTCCAGCAAGAGAAGTTGCTACTCCCAGAGTGTGAGCCGTTCCGAGACCCCCCGGAGATTTTCTCCACTCCTCCACAAATTCACCCACCAAAGTCGCTCCAAATAGGGTCGCCAGGATGCGCCACGCACTCACGAAGAATGGCAAAATGGGGACAAGTTCGCTCCGCAAGTGCAGCAACGTCAAGCTCGCGACGGCTAATGTCGCCAAGCCGATCAAGAACGAAGCGGAGCAAGAGCGCGTGATGAGTAGGCGTATGGCCAGAATCACGGTGAGGGCGAATTCAATGGTCTGAAATCCGCTGTACTGGAACAACTCCATAGTTGCCTTTAGTCTACCACGCCGGCGGCCGCGCGTTGAGTGTCATGTCCTGAAAAGGTGACGACGTCAGACGGCGTTATCAGCTCCGGACAACAAAAAAGCGCCACGGTCACCGCGGCGCTTTTTTGGGTTGTCCGGTCTCTACGGCTT
>Ga0208331_100045_pt1 | contig 39532 bp, 36 predicted proteins | sample DeeseametaMP1648_FD_184184 | JGI IMG/M metagenome (GOLD analysis project Ga0208331, IMG submission 184184) | Marine microbial communities from the Deep Pacific Ocean - MP1648 (SPAdes) | ecosystem: Environmental > Aquatic > Marine > Oceanic | place: North of Tokelau, South Pacific Ocean... | reverse complement strand
AAGGGTTCCCAGCACGTTGACCTGAGCCGCCTTTAGTTCGTCCCAGCAGAGCACGCGCGCCTGTTTGTCCTCTCCCATGGCGATCTTGCTCAGACGACGTCTTACGTCTCGCTCAGTCAGTAGAATCGGCTGCATGCCACCCTCCCATAAGGTTTGAAAGCGTAGTTGGAGCCCTTGACACAAGTTTTCTAGCTCGTCCTTTCTCATACCGTTGCGAAGGGAAGTCACGACCGACGGCTCGGTGGCCAGGACGTGGAGTTTGCCCGAATCAGAGCAGAGGCTCTCGCGAATTTGCTCAGACATGGATAGCCTGATCTCGCTTACTAGAGCCGAGTCATCGGAAAGCTGATTTCTCAGCGACAGGAAGCACTCGAGAATACGAGGTAACCGCTCCACGGACACTCCTTCTCCAACCAGCTCCGAAAGCACGCGAGTGAAGCGCGGCAACTCCCACTCCGGCAAGCGGAGGTTGCGGTCGATCTTGGCCCAACCGGTCACCAGGTGCGCCGCCATGTTTTTCGTCATGAGAAGACGAGCCTCAGAACGCAGCACCTCGAGGAGATGACTGGCTATAACCTGATGGGGAGCGAAGAAAGCGCAACTCGATTCGAAGGCTGGTACATCGACCCAGCAAGCGGGCAATCCGTAGAGAGGCTCCTCAATCAGGTTGGTGCTCATTTTCCTCAAAACGTCTTCCGGCCCCAGCGCAAGAAGACTAGAGGCATCAGGAAACTCCCAACCCCCGACAGCGTTCTGGCCCAGCCAAATCTGGTACTGCAATGGTTTGAGTCCGAGGTCGTCTCGGAAGCGAACATGCTCAAACACGAACCCCAGTTCACTTTGAAACTGCTCTCTCAGCGAAGGCATCAGTTCGAGGAGTTTCGAGTCCTTCGTCGGATCCACCAACGATAGCAAGTCTCGTCCTAGCGCCAAGGTTATCTCGCTGGGTGGGGTCACTTCTCGCGGAGAGGACGAAGGGACCGTGACGGCAGGCTCCGCCGAGCTCGATACGAGGACCTCCGACTCCACGCTATACTTTCCCCCGATCAGTAGTTTTAAGGCCAGAGAAGTACCCGGAGGAAGACCGAGTCCTGCCAAAGCGATAGTCTCGATCCCGAGGCCCAGAAGCCCCGTGAGCATCTCGCGCTTGTCGGGAAAGCTCTCCGCGCACTCGGGATGGATATAGTAAAGCTTGCTCTCTTTCAAGCACATTCCCAGTAAGAAAGCCCATCCGAAACTCAGAAAGGAGAGCACCGCCATGCCACCTATGATGGCCGAAGCTGGTGCGAGCCAGGGAGAGGCTTCCTCGGTAAGACTGCAGCGGACCATTCGAACTGCCACGAACGTCACAATCGGCAGGTTGATAAGCCACCAACTCTGCTGAAGATAGGCTCCAAATTCGCCCACTCTCTCCTGGCTCTCAAGCCGCGAGTGGAGTTGATTCCGCTCGTGCTCCCATTCTTCCGAGGTCAACTCCTTCGCATCAAGTCGGGCATCGAGTGCACATCGTTCCATCGGAAAAACATCGAGTTGATAGCGAGCGGCGGCTTGTCTGAGAAGATGCGATAAATGGCCTGTCTTGCGCTGCAAGAGAAGCAAGACCCCGAAAATGACTATCGAAAACCGAGGGCTTTCGCACACCAGAAGCCGACCCACACCGCCGATGATGAAACCCGTCTCGGATGAGCTTGGTTCGAAAAAAAAGCCTGTGAATAGCAGCTTGACGAAAAGCACCAGGAGAAGGCACTGAAGCCACAGGCAGACCCCGGGCAAACGATAGAAGAACTGTAAGTCAAGAGGCTCTTTGAGGCAAAAAGAAAGGCCTCCGCCTACCAGAACGGTCAGTAGTGAGATAAGCACAAGGGAGTCCAAGACCTCTCCTCGGACCGGGACCAGGAAGGCCAGAAACGGCAGAACTCTTATCACTTGCCAGATGAGTGTGGAGAGCCCGGACCTCCACTTTCCAGAGGTCGTTCTTCGAGCCGACCACACCGGTGAAAACTGCACGCTAATTCTCCTCCTGCACTAGTGACAGGGTCGGATTGATCGGCCTTTTATTCTCTTCGTCCGGGTCGGTTACAAAGGTTTAACATTTTGTTTAGGGGTTTGTAACTTTCCACTCGGCCCCGCCGACGGTGAGGCTCAGGGCAGCTGCAGACGGAAAGGGAAGCTCTCTAAAAGCATCGCATTCAGCGCTTATGGACTCTAGAATCAACTTGGCTCAAGACATTCATTCGCTGACTGATTTCAAAAGAAACACCGGAGGCCTGGTGGAGCAAATCCGGGAGACCGGACGTCCTCTTGTACTAACGATCAACGGGAAGGCTGAGCTGGTTGTGTGCGACGCTGCCGGCTATCAGCATCTGGTCGATAGAGTAGAGGCTATCGAAGGTATACGCCGCGGCCTAGACCAGGCGCGTGCGGGCCGGACACTTCCGGCTGCGGATGCATTCCGCGAGGTCGAAAAACGCCACGGGCTCGATCGTTGACCTTCGAGGTCGTCCTCACTGAGCAAGCGCAAGAAGATGCCGAAGAAGCTTACCTCTGGAAACCCTGAAGTCCGGCTACGCTCATTGGGGGTCCGTCAAATTGCCTCGAATGTGCCGAAAGGTTAAACTACCCCCATGAGTACCGCCCAGCAGATGGACTTTATCTCCGTTGAGGAATATCTCGCGTCTGAACTGGAGTCATCGGTCAAGCACGAGTATCTGGGTGGTGTGGCCTATGCTATGAGCGGGGCGACAAATGCTCACAATCGTGTGGCGACGAATATCACGTCGGTCTTATGGGCCAAGCTGAACGGGCCTTGCGAATCGTTCAACTCAGACACCAAGATTCGAATTCGCCTTCCCGGGCATACGCGGTTTTACTATCCCGACGCTTCTGTCATTTGCCGTTCGAACCCACCGAGCGATGCTTTTCAAGATGCACCCACCGTGGTTGTCGAGGTGCTTTCCGATTCCACTCGCCGCTTAGATCTCGGGGAAAAGAAAGACGCCTACTTGACCATTCCCACCCTCGAAGTCTACCTGCTGGTTGAGCCGGAGGCACCCAAGGTCATAGCTTACCGGCGCACCGAGCAGGGCTTTCTGAGAGAGGTTTGGGAGGAGTTGAATTCCAGTGTGCCTCTGCCGGAGGTTGGTGTGGAATTGCCAATGAGTGAGATTTACAGAAACGTGAGCTTTACGACGTAGAGACGTCTCGCTCCGGCCGGTCTCGCTTAAGCAACAGCGCCGGTAAGATCACTAAGTCAGCGAACAAAGCCAGTAGACTCGTTAGCGCTGTCAAAAGTCCGAAATAGCGTGTCGGCTGAAAAGCCGCGAACCCGAACAATCCAAACCCGAGTGCCACCGCCACGCTGGTGATGAGAATCGGTTTGCCCGATCCGTGCAAAGTGGTGACGATGGCCTCCAGGGGCGGTTGGCCCTGCGCTTTGGCGAAGCTGTGAATCACGTGGATGGTGTCGTCCACGATCAGTCCCAGGGCGATCCCGGCTACCGTCACCGTTCCAGCGTTGAGGGGCACTCCAAACCATCCCATAAGTCCGAGAGTGCCGGCCACTGGAAAGACGTTGCAGATAAGGGAGAGTGCGGTGAGACGAAAGGAGCGGTAAGCCACCACGATCACGAGCGTGATGGAGAGAAGCGCCGCGGCAAAAGAGCGCACTTGGGTGTCCAGCAGCAAGACCTGCCCTCTGACGAGCAGGGGAGCGGCTCCGCCGACGGTGAGGTTCAGGGCACCCGGGTAGTCCAAGCGCCCAATCTCATCTCTCAGCGCTCGCACCGACTCGTAAGCCTGATTGGAAGAACCGGTGGGAGCCGTCAGCGTCATTCGGATCACTCCCGTCGTCCCGCCCCGCCAGGCGTACTTCTCCAACTCCTCCGGGATGTCTTGAAAGACTCCTCGGAGAGCCAAACTCCGATCGGCGAGAGGGTGCTCCTCGTCTTCGTCCAGCCAGGGCGACAACGACTCCCGGGCGAGCCCTTTATCAAGAGCCATCTCCTCCAGATGGTCCATTATCTCCAGACTTCTCTCCGAACAGACTCGACCCAGCGGACCTTCCATCAAGATCTCAAACGAGGTAAGTCCGAAAAAATCTCTCTCAAAGTCGGCGTAGCTATGAGGAAGCGGATGTTCGGAATGGAAAAACGTCATGACGTTGGACTCAAGCTCAAGCTTAGGAAGGCCCGCTGCCAAGCCCGCAAAGAGGACGGCCCCCGACAAAAGAATGAGTCCCCGCCGCTTCAAGAGCCGTTCCGCATATCTCCCCAGGGAAGACCGCGACAGGGTTTTGTTATCCACCGTGATTAGAGCTTTGGAAACCACCAGGGGCACCAGAAAGAACACGGCCACCAGCACCCAGACCGCGCCGATCGCTGTGTACAGCCCGAGATCTCGAACCGGGCCGACCTCGGACACCGCCAACGAGCCGAATCCGAGCGCGGTCGTGAAGGTCGCCAGAGCGCAAGGCTTGGCCATTTGCGACGAGGCTTCAGCCCAGAGGGTCAGTCGTTCTTCAAGAGTAGATTGGGAGCTATTCTGAGCCAGGTCGAGATAGCGACTGCAGAGATGCACTGAAGCGGCGACCGTGAGAACGACCAAGATGGCAGGCATCAAGACGACCAGCAGATTCAGAGTGGCTCCGGCCAGACCCATGCAACCGAGCGCGGCCACCACCGAAAAACCGACGGCCAGGAAGATAGCCGCGACTAACCGCATCGAGCGAAAGGCCAGCCAAACCAGAGCGGCCAGGACTATGGCTACCAGGGGGAAGAGACCTCCGAAAGACTTTTCCGAGCCGCGATTGAGATCGCGGGTGACCACCTCGGTGCCAACCAGGCTGAACGCCCCGAACTGGGGATACTCTTGGAGCAGACTCTCCATCCTCTCCAATAGTGCTAGAATCTCTCCCGGCGCGGCTCCGACCGGCAAAGCTACCAGAAGAGCAAATCGACGCCCTCCAGCTCCGACCAACCTTTGAGAAAGAACGTCATCCTTGAACGCGCCGTCGTCGGCGAAGGGGGATTGGAGGGAAGCCACTCCCTCCAGAGCTTCCAAGCGGCTACCCAGCTCCAAAGCTTGTTGCGACGACTCCGGATCAAACTTCTCACTAACCACGACCACAAACGAATCGTTGCCGAACTGAGCCTTGAAGCGATCGTAAAGCTCCACTTCCGGGTCCCCGCTCGGTAGCCAGATCTCCGGACTGTTGTCCATTCGAAGGCGCCAACCGGATAGCACAAGCGCGCACAAAGCGATAAACAGCGCCCAACGCCAGACTCTGCCGCCGTTGGAGTAGACTCCGAAGAAGAAGTCTTGGGTCAACTAGATCTTCTCAGCAACCACCACGCTGTATCTCACCAGACGCCGTTTCATGGCCTTCTTCATGGCGCGAACCGCCGACAGCAGGTCCAGGGCGTCTCGACCCAGGGAGGTCGCTAGCTTAAAAACCTTCGGGGCCTGAACAATCTGCACGCTTTGTTCCCAGGTCTTTCGCGTCTCTTCCGTGATGTCGACGGACTTGACCACTTTGAACTCGCTTTCCTCAAACCACTGCACATAACTGTCGACGGGCACGATCGTCGGCATCAGCATGCCCTTGATCACCGGCTCCACCAGGGCCGCATAGTCGGATTCACCGACCTCCGGGCCCACCGTCCAATCAGCCAACAAAAAGCGACCCTTCGATCTTATCAGCCGATGAGCCGAGCGAAGAAAACTCTCCTGGCAAGGAAGGTGACCGAGGACTCCCACCATCCAGATGGCGTCGAAAGTCTCCTCGAACTCCAAATGCTCGGCGTCCATGACCTGAAATTCTGCCTCCACTTGATGCTCCGCGGCTAGCTCCCTGGCCATCTGCACCTGCTGATCGCTCAGAGTGACGCCGGTGGGACGACAGGCCAGGTGCTCGGCCAACCAGACCGAGGTCGCACCCAGACCGCAACCCACGTCCAGCACCCGAGAACCTCTCGGGATTTCGGCAAGCTCCGCCAAAAACTCCACCAGCTGCTCCTGAGCCCTCTCCCGGGTCTCTTTTCCCGTTTTGTAGTATCCGTCGTGAAGATGCGGACCCCACAAACTCCTGAAATGGGGACTGAGACGATCGTAAAAGTGCTTGATCGCCTCCTTCTGCTCCTCACCCGTGCTCTGCAAAAACATTGTCTGGCCTCCTACCATTTCAAAAGCGCTCCTTCCGTGGCCAACCCCGGTCCCAGGGCCAGGGCTACTCCCAAATCGCCCGGCTGAGGCCTGGCTGTTCGCTGAATCTCATCAAGGACAAAAAGTGTGGTCGGAGACGACATGTTGCCGTGGCGGCGAAACACTTCGCGACTGGCGGCGAGTTCGCCGTTGCCGAACTCCAGACAAGCTTCGATATTGGAGAGTACGGCCGCTCCACCGGCGTGAAAGACCCAGTGGGCGATGTCCGAACGCTTCAGGGCGTATTTCGCCAGGAGACCATCCACCACCGCGACCACAGCCGGACCTGCAGCCTTACGCAGCTCCTTGGACAGGATGATACGTTGCTTGCCTTCCAGATTTTGCAAACCCACCGCGTTCATCCAACGCGTGTCGACGACTGAATGAGATCCGAGGATTTCAGGAGCCGTGGCCTGAGTGGCGGCACCTTCCAGCACGACTGCCGCAGCGCCGTCGCCACAGATGATGTTGCCGACTACCGTTTCCAGGGAGTCATCGGCGTAGAAACAAGCAGAACAGACTTCCACAGCCACCACCAGAGCCTTACCACCGGCCTGGCTGCGAACATGATCGTAGCCCCGCTGAAGAGCCGGCATCGCACCGGCACACCCCATCCCCACAATGTCGGCTCTCTGAATGTCCGAGCGCAGCCCGAGCTCTTTAATCACGTGGGCTGTTAGTCCGGGACACAGGTAACCCGTGCAGGTGGCCACCACTAGACAGGTGATGTCGTTCGAGGCTAAGCCGCCTCGCTCTAAAGCAAGTTCTGCCGCCCGGACCGCGAGTCGCGGTGCTTCAGCGAGAAAAAGTTCGTGCAGTTGACCCGCCGTGGCTGCAACATCGTAGGTTTCCGGCGGTCTGGCGAAATGACGTGTCTCAATCTCACTCTGCAGAAACATACGCTCTACCCGACTGGAGCGGTAGTAAGGAAAATGCCGAGCCAGCAGCTGGTAAGTCTCTTGCTGGGTCCAGCGATGCTTCGGCAAGGCGGTGCCGACCCCCGTGATACAAACGGAAGTGGAACCCAGCTTTTGAGGCTCAGGCGTCGGCTTCAAAGTAGGGCAGGCCATTACTCTTTAGCCTGGTTCAGGTTCCAGTCGTAGTCTCGATAGTCGATGTCCCAATCGCCCGACAGGAGTTGCTCGCCGTCGGAATGATAGCGGGCCACAAACTCCAGGACGTTTCCGAAGTCGTCCTTGTACCAATCGAAGACCTTGTTGAGGACGATCTTTTGATTCTCCCCATCGATCATCACGTTGTCAGGGTTGTTGATATAGGCTTGAGCCGCTTTCTCCAACTCCTCGTCAAGGTCACCCGCGCCCAGGAACGAGGAGGCCCGCAAGGGAGGGCAACTTTGTGCTCCGCAAACTAGAACGAAGTGAAGCCTGGGATCCTCTGCCAGTGGAAGCGGGGCTTTGTGTTCGATGTCGTCCAGAGTCCGACTCCGGCCGGCCACTTCGTATCGCTGGCCTCGGAAGAATTTCGAACGAGCGCGTCCCGAGTCCGGGGCCGCATCCTTCTCAATGACCTGATAGACCACGAGTCCGTTGTAGGCATCCAGCCAGAAGGCGATCTGGTCCGTTTTGCTCATCTTCTCCGGGTCGGCATCGGCTAGCCCGTCGACGAAAGCCTGAAGCTCATCCCAACGATCGTTGCGGATCCCGTCGTAGTCGACTTTGCCGTCCACCACATAGCCCTCGAGGACGGCAGTGAGGTCAGCTTTGACGGCATCTTGGGCCTGGGTTGGGAGAATGAGTAAAAGAGTCAAGAGAATCAAGAGTCGGTAGTTCATATGGCCTAGAACAGAGACTTTGCTCAGGAGTTCCCGATTCTGAAAATTAACGGTTAACATTTTCCTATCGGCGTCGGACTTTGGTCGTCTTGGTGTTGCTTACCATTGGGGTCAGCGGAGGATCGCATTATGAGTGAATTTAGAATCGGGACCCCAGTTCCGTGCAACCAATTAAGACTAGAGAATCGAGAGCTGAAGGCTCAACTAGCGGCGATGAAAGAACAGTTTGAGGTTCATCAACTTCAAACCGAGAGTTTCGAACCGGCCTTCCATTCCAACGCTGAAGAGCTCCTGGACGGTGCTCCGGAATGGGCGAAGAAGAACAAGCTGATCGAGAGCTTCAGGAGTGGACAGGTCGAGGAGGAGGAGCGTTTTGACGCCGGCTACAACGAGAAGAGCAAACACTCTGAGCTCCGCCGGAAACACCTGGATATGGCCAAACTCGACGAGACCGAAAAAGACTTGTCGCCCGGACGGGGGACCGTCACCACGGAAGAGGGCACCCTCGTGTATCGAGGCAGTCCGAAGCTGGTGGAGAAAAATCTCGGTGGAAGCTTCGAGGGCATCTTGAGCACCGGTACGGCAAACTCAGACGGAGACGGCTCCCTATCCTGGACCCTCATCCACGACGGCCCAGACGGAGAGTATCAACAGAGTTCACGAGAAGCCAGGTATCGAACGCGGTATACGGAGCCGCTCACGGTGACCGGTACCGACATGACTCGAACCCTGCCTCCCGACAACGGAAGTGCGTTTCGAGCCTATCGCGACGAGAATCGTGCCGTCTATCAGACCTTCGGTCCAAACGAGGTTGTCGAGTAGTCTATAGGTGACCAAGACCCGAGCACGAACGGGTCTGTATGAAAATTCTCAAAGTCTTTGTTGTTCTCTTTGTACTAACGTTCGCGGCCTCGGCTCAGGAAACGGTCGAGCTCAAGTGGAAGCTGGAGCCTGGCGAAGAGCTCAAATACCGAACGATCATGAACTCCCTCGACGAGTCGTCGATTTCGTTTGACTTCTCTCAGTTCTTGGAAACAGCGGAGGGGAACACCGGGGACAATACAGAGCTTGAAAAGATGCTTTCCGACCTCAACAAAGCGTTCAAAAACATGAGTTTCGAGTCGGCCCTTTCACTCAAGGAAGACAACGTGGTCGAGGTGACCATCAGCGGGCTGCCCTCGGATGGTGAGGGTGAGCCTGACCCGATGCAGCAGTTGATGGAAGGGGTTCAGCTCCGCGGCTCTGTTTACGCCGACGGTGGGGTCCACAGTTTCTGGGTGAAATCCGCCCAGAAGAATCTGATCGCTTTGCTCTTTGAACTTCCGAAAAAGCCGGTGGCCGTGGGCGATTCCTGGCCTCTAGAGGTGAACTTCATCTCCAACGACCAGAACTTTGTCTGTACCGAGTCCAAGAAATGGGGCAAAGCCGAACTGGTCGGGTTGGAGCAAGAGAACGGCGAGACCGTGGCCGTCATCCGCTACGACTTCGGCGAAATGGTGAAGGGCGACTTCGTCATGCCCGCCCTGTCGGAAAAGGGAGAAGGGAAGCCACTGAGCATGAACTTCACTCACCACGCCGTGGCTCGCTTTTCCGTAGACCGCGGACGCTGGATCGTCTACGACGGACTGATGGCGCTTTTGGCCGAGGGCATGATGAACTCCGACCAGAAAACGAAGCTGACGTTGCTTCCGCAGGAGTAAATCAGTGGGGAGCTTTGAAAAGCGCGGTTGTGCTGGCTGTCTTGCTTTGCGCGAAGCTCGTTGTTGCTCAAGAGTTGCCTCAACTCATTATGCTGGACAAGGAGTACAAGACATATCTTGAGCTTTCCGAAGGCCAGGGGCTAGACCGTCGTGTCGAACTCGCTTTCGTATGGCAGCAGAAAGGCCGGATTTGATGCGAGTGGACCGGGAGTAACTTCCGTTGTTAGAGCTACAGTCTAGATACGATGGCTCGCTGGAGCCCTCGCGAAGCCCATCGGTTTATGCGCTTGGTCTCAAGAGAATCGCTTCCCGAGGCGGCTAGAATTTTGCCAGCGGATGGGCTCCGGTCGCCGAAGCGGCCCTAGGTAACATTCGGTCGACCACGAATCGATCTTCCATGACATTCATGAAGACTAGTGCCCTCCACTTCGCACTCTCTTGCCGGTTCCGCCCGGACGAAGGTCGAGCTTAGGTGGAACCCGCGGGCCGCGACAAGAAGACCCGCTTGAGATTGCGATTGCTTCTTGTCACTCTCACCTTCATCTTCAGCTATGCTTTGCTTGTCATACCCGTACGCAACCACATCCTCCTGGAGCGAATTCAGGAGACGCCTGCCGGATGGGATTCGGGAGTCACCCAGGCCGATCCCCAGATGGGGTATCGCATGAAACCGAATTCAACAGCTAGGGAGTTCTATCAAGATGTTCAAGGCCCTATGACCTTTCACGACGAGCAAGGTCATCGAGTCCCCGGACCAGACGAACCGCAACCTCCAAGTCAAGGACCGACTCTTTTAGTGATAGGCGACTCTTTCTCATACGGATTCGGATGCTCGGCCGCTCAAACGTATCCTCAAGTGGTGGCCCGAGAACTCGGCATGACGCTAGAGAACACTGCCCAGCCGGGTTGGGGCCTCTGCCAGATGCTGGCAACCGCTCGCGAAAGAATACCGGAAGAGAAGCCGGAGATTGTGATTCTTCAGCATTCCGTGTGGCTGGCCCAGCGCTCCATGCTGACCTTCGCTCAAAGCCACGTCCCGATTCCAACGCCATATTTCACTGGAGATGAGAAGCCCCTTAAAATTGCTCCGCCTCAGCATGAAACGACCGTCTTTGATTACCCGTTCAGCTCTTTCCAAAAATCTAAAGGCGACCTGGGAACCGAACTAAGATTTCTTCTTACCTGCGGCGGTCCGTTCCTCATTCGAGAGGATTTCAGACGTTTCGGCTCACTCTTACGTCGCTTGACCGGGTCCACACCGCCTGTGGCGAAGGACGAAGGCGCAGCTTTCTTTCAAACCTACGCGGAGATCGCCGAGCTTTGCAGACAAAACGGTAGCAAGTTGGTCATTATCAGTATCGGATTCGACCAGCCTGTACCAAGGTCTTTCTTTGAAGATCTAGGTGCCACGGTGGTCGATTGCCAAGCCGACTTCGAAAAAGATATCGAAGGGAAACCCACTCGGCAAGCTCACTTCCTGGTCCACGCCGTTACCGCAGGCGAGCCTCCCCGGGTTTTAGACACGCACTACAATGCGCGTGCTCACGCGCTCTTGGCTACCGGCACCCTTCGGGCCCTCAACGAAGAGTCACTGAAAAGCAACGCCTCAGTCCCTGGGAACCACCTGACACAACAAGGCCTTATAGACCGGAAACCCTGAGATAGGATCCCGATTTTCGTGGTCGGTCAGCTCGTTGACGTTGCAGTCTTTCCAGGCCCTTACCGCGATCGGACTACCGCCGCCGCCGTTGGCCTCCACCACGCCCTCCACGATATCTTCCGTGACCTTCAGTCGGTAAGGAACCTTACCGCGTGGGGAGACGACGAAAACCGGGTCTCCGTGTTGGAGACCGCGAGCCTCGGCATCAGACGGGTGAAGCCAAACTTCGGGCTCCCTTTGCATCCGGAGGAGTCCTTCGATGTTGTGGTGTTGCGACCGAAAGTCGGAGTGCAGGCGTGCTCCCGAATTGAAAACCAGCGGAAACTCCTCGGCCACCCGCGGCGATCCGATGGGTCCCTCGCTCGGGGCGTTGAACTCGGGCAGCGGATTGTATCCGTAGCGCTCCAGCATAGTCGAAGCGAATTCGAACTTACCCGTAGGAGTGGGAAATCCGGGCCGTCCGTCTTCCCGCAAGGTGCCGTGCTCCCAACCTTTATAGACTTTCTCGGGCTCCTCCGAAGTGATCCCCATGGGTGCGTCGACCAGCTCCTCGTAGGTGTGCCCGTGGCCTTCCAGGGCGCGTTCAATCATGTCTTTCCCAGTCTTCGGGAAGAGCTCTCCATAACCCAGACGCTCGGCCAATTCACCCACAATCTCGACGTCGGTCCGGCACTCACCGATCGGGTCGACCACTCGCTCGCGATGTTGGATACGGTGGCCGAAAATCTCATAAGACTCCAGTTCGAAGAGAGTGGCGGCCGGCAAGATGTAGTCGGCGTAGAGTCCATCTCCTGTCATGAAGCGATCGACCGTGACCAGAAGGTCCAGTTCTTCGTAGCACCTTCTCCAGAGGTCCGGATTGGGATAAGACGTTGTCAGAGAGGAACCGAAGACCAGCAAGCCTTTCACATGGTAGGGATCGCCCTCCAGGATGGCTTTCGGAAGCTCCATCGAGTGAGCTTCCTTGCGATAGTGGTGATAAAGCGGATATTTCGCTTTACCGATCGGCTCATAATCGTGTTCGGGCACGTCGAGGCGCCTATCCTGGCCAAGCTTGAACTGATGGTCGGGTGTAAACAGGATACCGCCGGGCACATCGAAGTTTCCGGTCAACGCCCACAAGCAGTATACGGCCCGAATGTTCTGCACACCGCTGTCGGCGTACTCCAGGCCTGTCTCCATGACCAGACCGGCGCCTTTGCAAGCCGCCAGTTCGCGAGCAAACTCTCGAGCAGATTCGGCCGGAACTCCGGTAATCTGTTCTACCCGGTCCAGCGGATACTCCTGAACATACTGTTTCAGCTCCTCGAAACCGTGGGTCCAGTTCTCCACAAAATCTTTGTCGTAAAGCTCTTCTTCGATGACCACCTTGATCAAACCCAGGGCAAGAGCCCCGTCGGTGCCGGGACGAACCCCGATCCACTCGCCTTTGGTGGCGCCCACGGTCTGGGTCCGGCGATGGTCGATGACCACTGTTTTAGCACCTCGAGCAGCCGCTGCCTTCACCCGGTTGTACTCGGACGGTCCTGAGTCGGTGGCTGGGTTGGCGCCCCAGATGACCACCAGGTCGGAATGATCGAGGTCCACTTCGGTTTCCACTCGCCAGAAGCCGTGGGTGACGGCCGGCGCGATCACACCGTGGGAAACGTAGCAGATCGAGCCGACACCCGTGGTGTTAACGGCGCCGAGGGGGAAAAAGAGGGTCCAGGCGGAGCTTGTCTTGACACCGGCGGGAGTGAGTTGATCGCAGAGGGCTCGTTCGAAGGTTCCTCTACCGGTGTAGAGAGTGAGGGCTTGGGGTCCGTGGTCTGCCACCACCTTCTTGATTCGCCCGGCGATATCGTCCAGCGCCTCGTCCCAGCTGACAGGCTCGAACTCACCGGCGCCTCTCGGCCCGACTCGCTTGAGTGGGGTCGTTAGCCGGTCCTCGGAGTAGACGATTTCGGGGCCCTTTACCCCACGGGGACAGATCACGCCGCGAGGATGACCCTTCCAGGGCACAAGGCTCTTCAGCTGGTCGTTTTCGAACTGCATATGCACTCCGCAACCAGCCGCACAGACTCCGCATATGCCGGATACTTTCACCTTGTTTTTGGCGTTCATGAAATACTCTCCCAAGCTCTAGAAACATCTAGACGTCTGTAATCAGACCATGTCCGAGTGTACTTCAGGTGGAACCAAGTCTCAACCTGGGTGATGTTACAAACTGTTAACATGAGTTTACATTCTGTTTACAAGAGAGCTGTCCGAGAAGCGGCTAGATGGGTTTAATAGTATAGGTAACCACGCTCCGTGTTTGCCAGAAACGGGAGATAAGACGTGACTATAAATCGCTCAGACGAAAGATTTGGAAGTCTTCAAGAGCGAGAACTCCGGGAAGTTTGCGTGGAGAGTTTCTGGTGTGGCCAGGACCGCGCGCACGCTCTGAACCAAAGCAGCGGTGGGATGTGTTTTCGCATCGCCAGACGAGTGGAGCCCGGAGAGATGTTGACACTCAGCTTCGGTCCCTGCGACCAGGTGACAGGCCGGGCGGCCTGGACCAGACGGCTGCACAACTGTACCGAAGTTGGGCTCGAGTACTACGACCACATTGAAAGAATAAGGCACTGGCGTAAGCTATTGGATGAGAACTCGGCGGAGGAGCCCGTTTTGGCGCTTCCCGCTCCGGGTGGGTACTACCACTAACTTATTGCTATGACCTAAGAACCAGGGCAGCGCACGTACGCCACCGAGATTCGGTGGCGTTTTTGGTTGCTTCGATCACACAGGGGTCGCGCGTTTTCCCCAGAACCGGGGCCCCTATGTCGAGCGAAAGTCCAGCCACAAACGCGAATATTCTGCTCACCTGCGAGCACGGAGGCAACGATGTGCCGTCCGAGTACCAACATCTTTTTCAAGATGCTCGCCACGTGTTGGAAACTCATCGCGGATGGGATATCGGCATTCTGCCCTTCGCCGAGCAGATGGCTCGTCATCTGCGAGCGCCCTTGATCAGTTCCACCGTGAGCAGGCTCCTGGTAGAGTTGAATCGCTCTCTCGGCCATCCCCAACTCTTTTCGGAGTTCAGCGAGCGGTTGCCCAAAGGGGCCCGGCAAGAACTCCTGGAGAAGTATTACTATCCGCACCGCGACCAGGTCGGACAGGCTGTGAAAAGAGCCTTAGAGTACGGCCGGGTCTTCCACATCACCGTACACAGTTTCACTCCGGAGCTAAACGGACAGGTGCGAAACGCCGACGTCACCTTTCTGTACGACTATCGCCGCACCGAGGAGCGGAGCCTCTCCACTCTGTGGCAGAAAGAGTTAGAACGAACGATGGATATCAGAGTTCGGCGCAACTACCCTTACCGCGGTCATACCGACGGTCTGACGACTTCGCTTCGCAAGCGCTGGGATGAGAGCCGGTATATCGGGATCTGCATCGAAGTCAATCAGAAGCATTTGGGGGACGGACATCCGGAAGGGTGGCCTGAACTGGTGGCCGGCGGGCTGCAGAAGGCTCTGGAGAGTTTTCAGCCTAGATAATATCTAGGAATCGTCACCGGAATCCGCGTCACCACCTCATAGTTGATGGTCCCGATCTTTCCGGCCACTTCCTCCACCGGTAAGTCTCCGCCCCACAAAACGACTTCGTCGCCCCGCTCCACATCGGGAATGTCGGTGATATCCACCACGGTGAGGTTCATGCAGATGCGCCCCAGCACACGAGCTCGGCGGCCTCGGACCAGCACTTCCCCACAGTTGGAGAGATGTCGATCGTAGCCTTCGGCGTAACCCACAGGTAGGACGGCGATGCGGGTCTTCCGTTGAGTTTCATAGGTGCAGCCGTAGCCGACTTTCACGCCCAGCGGCAGCCATTTGGTCTGGATCACCGCGCACTTGTAAGTGAGAACGGGTTTGAAAAGCGGCTTGATAAAGGCGGTTTCGCGATCCAGAAAACCGTCTTGCAGGCGCTTGCTCAGGTCGTTGGCGGCCCCGTAGTGCAAGATCTTGGTCTCCGGTGAGGGCCAGTAGCCGTAGAGAGAGATCCCGACGCGCACCAGATCGAGTCGAGAATGCTCTAACAACATGGCGGCCGCTGAAGCTCCGATGTGACGGAGCTTCGGATCGAAGCCCTCTTCTTTGAGGGTCTCTAAGCAGGTTTTGAAGTTTCGATACTGCCGCAGCGTGTAAGTCTGGTCCAGTCCCTCGGCGTCGGCCAGGTGGGAATAGACACCCTCGATCTCAAGGCCTGGCAAAGATCTGATCTCACGAAAATACTCCAGGACTTCATCGGTGGTCACGGCAAGACGGGAAAGACCGCTATCCACTTTGAGGTGAACAACCGCCTTCTGTCCGCATTTCTCAGCGGCGGTCGACACCTCGCGCGCCTGATCCACATCGTAGACGGCCAGGGTCACCCGCCGGCGGATCGCCTCTTCCAGCTCCTCAGGGAAAGACGCCCCCACCACCAGAATCGGCTTTTGAAAACCGGCCTCTCGCAGCTTGATGCCTTCGGCCGGGGTGACCACGGCCACGCCCCAGATATCTTCACCCTGCAAAGCCATAGCAACCGGCACCATGCCGTGGCCGTAGGCCTCGCTCTTCACCACGGCACAAACCTGAGCCGGTCGAGTCAACTCGGCCAGATTGCGCAGATTCTCCTTGAGTTGGGCGAGGTCGACCTCCACCCAGGCTCGTTGGTTCATTTGCGGGGCCGCAGAAGCGGGAACAAGATCACATCGCGGATGGAGGAACTGTTGGTCAGTAGCATCACCAGCCGGTCGATGCCCATACCCATCCCGCCGGTCGGCGGCATGCCGTATTCCAGAGCCATGATGTAATCGTCATCGATAGGATGCGCCTCGTCGTCGATGTCTTTGTTGGCGGCCTGAGCTTCGAAGCGCCCTTTCTGGTCCACCGGGTCGTTCAACTCGCTAAAAGCGTTGGCCACTTCCCGGTTGGCGATGAAAAGCTCGAAGCGCTCGGTGAGATCCGGATCGTCGGGCTTTCTTTTAGCCAGCGGAGAGAGCTCGATAGGATATTCGGTGACCACGCACGGATCCACCAGATGAGGTTCCACGAAATGCTCGAACAACTTGTCGATGCAATGAGCTATGGTGGATTTGGTGGGGTGAACATCCAGGCTGTGCTCTTTGGCCAGAGCGAACGCCGTCTCCGGATCGCGGATTTCGTGAATCCCTTTCCCGGCATACTCTTTGAACAGCTCGTCCATGGTGGCCCGGCGGAAAGGCGGTTCCAGATTCAGTGTCCGGTCTTCGTACTGGACCTCATACGTCCCTAGCACGTCCTTGCAGATATGGCCGATGATGCCCTCGGTCAGCTCCACCATACCCTCGAAATCCGAATACGCCTCGTAGATCTCAAGCAGAGTGAACTCGGGGTTGTGGCGAGTGGAGATCCCCTCGTTCCGGAAAACGCGGCCAATCTCGTAAACCTTTTCCATTCCGCCCACAATGCAGCGCTTGAGATAAAGTTCGGTGGCGATCCGCAGATAGAGCTGCAGGTCCAGGGCGTTGTGATGAGTCATGAACGGACGCGCCGAGGCACCACCGGCAAGGGAGGCCATATTGGGCGTTTCCACTTCCAGAAAGCCGAGCCCGTCGAGATACTTGCGCATGGAGCTGATGATCTTGGAGCGCAACACGAAGTTCTGGCGAACCTCCGGATTCGACAGAAGATCCACGTAGCGACGACGGTATCTGATTTCGGTGTCTTTCAGCCCGTGCCACTTCTCGGGAGGCGGCATCATGGCTTTGCTCAGCATGGTCCACTCCGACACCTTGATGCTCAGTTCACCCCGTTTGGTGCGAAAGACCTGGCCCTTCACACCGAGAAAATCGCCCAGATCGACCCAGCCCAGCCTCTTGTACGATTCTTCGCCTAGATTGTTCAGGCGCAGATAGACTTGCAACGAGTCGTCGCGGTCGGCGATATCCAGGAAAGCGGCTTTCCCCATATCCCGTCGCCCTACCAGGCGTCCGGCGAAAGACACTTCGGTACCTTCTTCCCCGGCCTCCAGACCGGCCCACTCTTGCTTGATATGGCTGGCCGAATGGGTCAGCTTATAGCCCTGGCCGTAAGGATCGATGCCGGCCTCTCGCCAAGCTTCTAAATTCTTCCTTCTGGAGGCGACCTGGTCGGCTAGCCCTCCGTGCTCTTCGTTTTCTTCGTGCTCTTCGTTTTCTTCGTGCTCTTCGTTTTCTTCACTCATGGTCTGGGGAGTTACTTTACCCGACATCAACACCCTTCCGACATAAAATTTTAACGGGTTTGTAACAGGCGTTTTGCGTTTTTAAGACGATCGTATAACGCCTCCCCGCTATAGTGAGTTTATGTTAATCATCGCCGTTACCGATAAAGAGAAAGCTCAGCCCAAAAACGACCTTCTGTCCGTCAAAAAAGACGACCTGAACATCTGCCCCTCGGCAGCCCAAGAGGCTGACTTTCTGCAGATGATGGACGGTTGGCTGTAAGCCCTTTTCACTACCAGCCGGAAGGCACCGTGAAGAAAAGCTTGGGATTGACCGGCATTCCGTGCACTCTGGTCTCCCAGTGTAAGTGAGGAGCAAAGCCTCCCGTACCGCCCACCGTGCCCAAAACCTGACCCTTTTTGAGTTCCTGACCCTCACTCACCTGAATCGAGTTCAGGTGGAGATAAACCGAGCCCACCCCCGCACCGTGACTCAGCACCACGGTATTGCCGTTGACGATACCTCTGGCCGTGTGAAGAACCACCGCATCGGCAGGCGCCTGTACCGCCTCACCCTCCCAACCTGCAAGATCGAGTCCTTTGTGCCAGCCCTTTTTCCACCCGTTGTAAGTGCGGCGTAGCCCGAAACCGGTGGTTTGAGGAGCCTGAACCGGATAGATAAAATCCCCGCTAAACAGCTTGGCAGTGCGGTCGGCTTCCAGAGCATCGATGATCTTCTTGTCGTCCGCCTTGTTTTGAGGATCGTCGTAGCCCGCCAGAGTCGACGGATTCAGAGTGATCGACTGATGCCCGTAGTTCCTTGATGTGACTTGAAACGACCGCTCAAAACTTTGCTCATCGCATTTCACCGCGAGCTTCACGGGCCCGCCGGACTCGGTGGAGAGAGGCACCACGAGTTCCCACAAACCCTCGCCGCCTCGCAAGAATTCGTATGTCTCGCCCTCAATCCGGGCGCTCGGGGGATTCTCATCGGCGCAATTCGACAAGGTGAGGAAGAGCGCGCCACCCTCATAGGTGTTGCCTTTCACCGAAAGAGACGGCTGAGCGCCGCAAACAGATATCAGAAATAAGAAAAGAAATGCGTATCTCACCGCAGCCCATTCAGCGACTCGCGTCACTTTCCCGTGAATGTTCATCATCTGTTTACATTCCCAGGGCGCCATTGGACTTTGGTCGGAGCCGATCGGGATATTCTTAGCCCATAAGATTTCAGAACCAAGTAACGCGAGACTCCGAAACTCGCGATAAAAACTCGGTCTGACTTGCTCACTTCTCCAGAGGACCACCGGGCTTACATCGGTGGCCTCTTTTTTTTGCCTCGGTTGAGCGTGATTTTAAGGGTTTGTTTTCAAAGGATTTACTTCGCGTGCTAAGGACTCTCACCCGGGGAGTGTCGAAGACGGGGCGACTATGGAACGTCGTCTTTTTTATACATTGTTTTTTGTTTTTGGGATCGTGCTCCCGCATTTGTCGTGGCCGAATCTGACGGGGCTGACATCAACCCTCGTCATCATCGTCGTCTGGCGACCTCCGCTGCGCACCGTGCTTGTGATAGCGACCGCCTTTGCCGCACTTTTCCTCGGTATAGCACGGAGCCAATGGGATCTCCGGGCGGAAGAACCTACTCTACCAAACCACAAGGTCGAAGCCGAGGGCATCATTCTCGAACCCCCGAGACGCTGGGGAAAGTCTTCCGTCTTCTTCTTCCAAATCGAACGGATCGAGCAGAAACGCGTCCGTCCCATCAAAGTCATGGTCCGTTGGAGCGGCTGCGAGCAAACGCTAGAAGTCGGGGACCGATGGAGTCTTGTCGGAAGACCGAGCCCCGGCGAACCCCCCCAGTTGCCAGGAGGTTTTGACCAGCGCCACTGGTTGTGGTCTCAAAGAGCGGTGGGTGTCCTCCATCTTCACCGCCACAGTGGCTTCCACTTCATCGGCCCTCCCAACGGGTTCACGCCCCACCAGCTGAGCTATCGGGCCCGGGCCTGGATGATGCAACGCCTTCGCTTGATGGAGAACGAGCGAGCGAGAAGCCTGGTGGCGGGAGTGGTTTTCGGAGAGACCCAATCCCTGCCCCCCGACCTTCAAGAGCAGTTTCGGCGCACAGGGACGTCTCATCTTCTGGCCGCCAGTGGAATGAACGTGGCCTTGCTCGCCGGCATCATCATCTTTGCCGGGCGACTATTCGGCTTGGGAGCTTGGCGAGTGGCGCCTCTGGCCATCCCGGCTGTGATTGCCTACGCCTTTCTGGCCGGATGCTCTCCCTCCATCACACGAGCCGCGACCGGAGCGACCCTGGCCCTCACGGCCCTTTCTATCGGGCGCACTTCCAACGCCTGGAACACTCTTTGCCTCAGTATCTGGGCGCTGCTGCTGTGGGACCCGCGGACGTTCTTTGACCTCGGCTTCCAGCTGTCCGTGGTAGCCGTGATCGGCCTGGTGAGCGGACCCAAGGCGCCCCAAGGGTGTGGATTCGTGGGTAGAAGCCTTCTTCTTACAATCTCGGCGAGTCTGGCGACACTCCCGATCTTCTGGTGGTCGTTCGGAGAGCTCTCCACCACTCTTCTGCTGGCCAACCTCCTGCTCGGACCTATCGTGGAGTTGCTCTTTCCGCTTGGCCTGCTGATGACCTTAGTACCGATCAAGCCTCTGCTTTTTGCTTGCGATCGGGTGGCTTGCCTCAGCCTCTGGATGGTCGCCTGGCTTTCCGACCTGGCCGACCCCTTGAGTCTCTGCAAGCCGGAATGGCCCAGTTGTCTCCTCATTCTCACAGCTTTAGCTCTGTGGTGGCGCGGGCGTCACTGGCTCCACCGAAGCCTGGCCGGTCCGGCTGTCTTCCTCGCCGTTTGGCTCTGTTTGCAATCGGGGCAACAACCGAGTTGTCTGCCCGGCGAACTCCTGGTCAGAAAGATCGGGAAGGAGCCGGCCGTCTATTGGGTCTCTACCAACTCCCGTGAGGTGCTGGTGTTGGACGAGCCGTGGCAAGAAAAGCGAGCCCGTGACCTGGTCAGACAGTCCGGCTGCCTCAAAAACCCCGAAATTCGGGTACTCAACGGCTCTCCTCTGCGATTTCGATGGGGAGAGTTTGAGTGGAAGGAAGTAGCCCCTTACCTACCGAGTTGTAGCTATCTCGAAGTGAAAGTCACTCGGGGAGAGTACTACCTAAGGTTCTGGGTTCCGTAAGAATCTTTAATGCTTTTTTTATCACCCTGACGTAGTCTAGCGTTCATGACCCAAGAAACCGCCATACTGGTCACTTTGATCATTTATAAGATCGTGCTGCTGGCCATCGGCTTCTTCGCCAGCAGCAAAACCAAAGACGGAACCGATTTTTTCCTGGGTGGTCGCACCCTCGGCCCGACCGTGGCGGCGCTCAGCGCCTCGGCGAGCTCGTCTTCGGCCTGGACACTCCTCGGAGTCTCGGGAGCGGCCTACGCGGGAGGTCTTTCAGCGGCCTGGATTTTCCCGGCTTGTGTGGGCGGGTTCTTCATCAACTGGTGCCTCCTCGGCCCGGGATTGAGAAGAGAAAGCGCCCAATCCGACGCCCTCACGGTAAGTGAAGTTCTGGCCGGACCACCGGGGACTCCGAGCCGTCAGGCGGTCAGCCGTCTGGGCTCCTTCATCATCGTGGTCTCGCTCGCCACCTATGTGGCTACGCAGTTTCAAGGCGCCGGCAAGACGTTTTCCGAGGTCTTCGGTCTGAATATGGGCGAAAGCATCCTGATCGGGGCCGGCATCGTGGTGATCTACACCATGATGGGCGGCTTTTGGGCCGTCAGTCTCACCGACTCCCTGCAAGGTTTTTTGATGATGGGCACCTCGATCTTGCTGCCCGTGGCGGCCCTTTATCAAGTGGGAGGCCCTGTCGAACTCTGGTCTCAAATGCAGCAAATCGAGGGCTTCGGGTCCTTGGGAACGGGCAATGGCTTCTTTGCCTCGATGGGATTTATCGCCGGTCTGCTGGGGATCGGTCTCGGCTATCCGGGACAGCCGCACGTGGTCAACCGCTTCATGGCGCTGAAAGATGAGAAGTCCATGGCGCGAGGGCGCCAGATCGCCATCGGCTGGGCCGTCGTGGTCTATTCGGGAATGCTCATTTTGGGCTGGTGTGGACGAATCTTGTACCCCGGACTTCCGGACAAGGAGGTGGTCTTCCTCACAGCCACAACCGCCCTGTTTCCGCCCATCGTCGCCGGAATCATGATCGCGGCCGTGGTCTCAGCTATCATGTCCACCGCCGATAGCCAGTTGCTGGTCCTGGTGAGTTCGCTGACTCACGACATGAATCTGGACGGCGAAAAGGACGATCGACTGCTGGCCAAGTCGCGAGCTGTCATCCTGGTCGTGAGCGCCGTCTCCGTGATGGTGGCGTTGTACGGACCCACCGAGATTTTCAAATTCGTTCTCTTTGCCTGGTCGGCCATGGGAGCGGCTTTCGGTCCTTTGCTGTTGATCACGGTGCTGAGAGGTCGAGTCACTCCCCGGGCCACCCTGGCGGCCATGGCCGTCGGATTTGTGTTGAGCGTCGCGTTCTACTTGATACCGGCCACCAAGGGTGGTTTTATTGAGAGAGTGCTTCCCTGGTGTATCGCGATGGCGATAGGCTTGGCCGGCTCCTCCAAAAAAGATGCCTAGACTGTATAAGCTTTTCATATTTCTACTCTTATTGGTCCAGCCGTCACCGGCAGACGAAGGCTACGTCCGACTCCTACGAGGCGCCGATGGTAAACCCACCGAGCTCCAAACCGCGATCGCCCGCTTCGCCAAAGACGGCACGACCGTTGATCTGGTGGGCGTCATTCACGTGGGCGATCTCGTCTACTACCAAAAACTCAATAAGCACTTCAACAACTATCAATCGGTCCTGTACGAGATGATCCTGGACGTCCCTAAGAGCGTGTCTCACCAAAACGACGTCCGAGAACTCCTCGGTCGAGAACGTAAAGAGCCTCGCGTCGACACAACCAAGGGAGGTCGAGACTCCCTCTCGCTTTTTCAACAAAAGCTAGCCGAGCTACTCGGTCTTGAATTCCAACTACCCAATATCGACTACACCCGAGACAACTTCCACCACGCCGACCTGACGCTCCAGGAGTTCAATGAAGCCATGGCGGGCAAGAAACAGTCTCCCCTCGAGCTGCTCAAATCGCTCTTCGAAGTGGGCAACTTCGAAGGTCCGCCGGAATACGAACAACTAGCCTCCCTACCTCTGCTCCGCATCATCGCCCAGGGGCCGACACCGCAAGAGCAGCAGGTCATGAGAATAGGCATGGGAGCCTTACTGGCCGACTCCAACGACCTCTCCGGAGAACTGCAAAACGAAGTGGTCGTCGGTAAGCGCAACGAGAAAGCGTTAGCCGTGCTCCAAGAGCGCCTCCAGCGAGGAGAGACTCAATTCGCCCTCTTCTACGGGGCCGCTCATATGAACGATTTCTCTGAACGTTTGCGCAAATGGGGGTACAAGCCGGTGTCCAAAAACTGGATGCGGGCATGGAAGCTGTAGCCAGGGTCTCGGCAGGTCATTTCGAAGACTTGATAGTGACCTACTATCGCCTGGATACCTCAAAGCTTACGATAAGAGAGTGCTTTCGCTTAGGCGGTGGATTGGCGCCATTTCTGCTCATTCTGAAGGTCCTACGGGTCAACCTCGCAGACCAGGAAGTCTGTGCCTGCGACATCGAAGACCTTATCATGCTGGAGCAGGGGCAAATAGAGTCTCGTTGCGCCGAGGCTCCCAAAATCGATGCTCTGCGATCGGAGCTCTCTCAGTCCGGAGGGACGTTTCTGTTCGGATATACGATACCGCCTCACCTCGATAAGCTGTTTAGCCTGGTCTATCTCATGTCCGACGAGTGTCTGGTGGAAGTCATTCACTCCAACGCAGAAAAGCCTCACACCATGGTCGTCGCGATCACGCCCATGGAGCCGCACGGTGAGAAAATCACGGTCCTCTTTCCCGCCAAGAAGGGGATGGACTCCGATCCTCTTGATGATGTCCAAAAACTAGACTCCGGTACGGTCGATGAACTCCTCGAATTCCACCTGACAAGACCGTCCAAGTCTAGTCTCCGGATTGCGCCCGTCAACCACGAAGAAGCCCTAACTTACATCGTACGTCGCGCCCAACGAGCGGTTCAGCGATTCGTGAGAAGAGGTGTCTATATTCCGCTCCCTCCTGATGAGGAGTATTGAGCCATCGGAGTGGGCCTAGTTCTTGTAACTCTCCCCAGCAGAAAGGGTCGTCTTCGACCCCTTGACTGTAAAGTTGGCCGGCAGAGCACGATAATTCATCCCCTGATCGGGCACCGCGACCTGAAACCCCACCGGCTCTTCACCGGCCGCACCCAGCTCTTGGCCGGCCTGCACCTGCGAGCCCAGTTTCGCAGTCACGCTCTTCAACCCTGAGTAGATGGTCACGCTGCCGTCGTTGTGAGCCACCGTCACGCTGTCTCGCTCGGTAGCCACGACCAATCCCGCCCGTCCGGCGACGACTTTCTCTCCGGCATCCATCTTTAAATTCAGGGCGTTGCGTTCCACACTCTCGACCGTCGCGCTTTTCCCCTTGGCCCAGGGCAAACTCAAGGGCATATTCGAACCGCCCAGACGATAGTCGCCGAACTTAAACTCCACTCTGACGTCGGGGGCGCTGTAGTAAGCACGCGGATCCTTGGCCGAAGTCTGAAAGGCCTCCTTGCTACCCCTTGGCGGGATGACGAAGAGATAAGGCATGTTCTGGGATGTCTTCAGATTGTCGCCCGAAGCGTTCACCTTCACCGTGACCGGCACGGCCGCGGTATTGGAGTAGTTGTACTTCACGAAGTGCTGGGTCTTCTGCGTCTCTTCCGATATCGGAGACTTCATCGTATCGGCCAGTCCCGGGCTCAACAGCAGGCTCACGGCCGCCAGCAAGTAAAAATAGCTTCTCATCTCAATCATCCCCTCTTTCCTTAACCCCGCCATAAGACGAGGCTTAGACCTTCTCGGCACATCGCGGGCAGACCTCGCGGAAAAGGTCTTCCTGTTTGCGACCGATAACTCCACCGGCCAGAACCATGGCCGCCGAGTTACCATATCAAAAGCCTTCCGAAGCCCTGGCCAAGCTGGTCGATCAACCCAAGCTGCCCGGTGCACGAGTGTCTCCCGACTATCGCTGGGCCTGCTTCCTCTCCCAAAACAGCGTGGAGTCGATCCGAGATCTGGCGGGCCCCGAGTTGAAACTGGCGGGAGTCCGCTTCAACCCACAGCGCTACACTCCCAGTCGCAGCAGCTGGACCTATGACTCCATTACCTGGCACGACCTTGAGAGTGGCGAGGAGACTCTGATCGAGGGCCTTCCCGAGGGAAAAATCCACGTGCCGACCTGGGCCTCGGATTCTCAGAGCCTGGTGTTCGTTTTGGAGCAAGACGACGGGCTCAGGCTGTGGTGCGCCAGACCCGGAAAAACTACGGCTACGCAACTTTCCGAACGGCGTATCAACGGTATCTTACCCGGTGGACTCTTTCGTTGGACCGCTGGTGGACAGTGTGTCTTGACCCGTTTCGTGGTGGAGTCGGAGACACCCGACACCCAGACCGTACCCACCGGTCCGGTGGTCCGCGAATCGAAAGGGGAGAAAGCGCCGCTTTTCACCTATCAGGATCTTCTGACCGACGATCGAGATGCGGACACGTTCGAGCACTATGCCACTTCTCAACTGGCCAGAGTAAGCCTGGACGGTCAGGTAACTCCCCTGGCCACGCCCGCCGTCAACTACACCTACCGCGCCTCGCCGGATCAGCGTTACATTCTCCGCCGCGTTCTCACACGCCCGTATTCCTATCTAGTTCCATACTCCCGTTTCGGCGGCCGCTACGAACTGCTGTTTTGGGACGGCACACCCCACCTAGCGCTCAACGAATTTCCGGCCGCCGAGGAGCTCCCCAAAGGCTTTGATTCCGTGCCGATCGGACCTCGTGAATACGACTGGCGAGACGACCAGCCCGCCACCCTCTACTGGGCCGAAGCTCTCGACGGGGGCGACATGAAAATGGAGCGGAGCCACCACGACCGGATCTACCTGTGGCCCGCGCCCTTTGAAGATGAACCCTCGGTATTCCGGGACCTGGAGATGCGCTACGAAAGCACCGATTGGAGAGACGACAATCTGGCTTTGATCTCGGAGTGGCGTTACTCCGACCGGCGCATTCGAACCTGGGCGTTCCAACCGCTCCATTCATCCGAGCCCGGCATCCTATTCGACGATCGCTCCTTCAACGACAAGTACAACAACCCGGGCGCTCCGATGAGCGTCAACGGGCCGCTCGGCACCAGAATTCTGGCCGACCCGGGCGACGGCGGGTTGCTGTTGGCTGGGAGAGGAGCCAGCCCTGACGGCCTCATACCGTTTCTGGACCACTGGACTCCCGAAGAGAAGAAGAGGCTCTGGTGCTCGGAAGCGCCCTACTACGAAAGAGTCGTGTGTCTGCTGGACCCCAGGGGCGAAAAGGTTCTCACTTTGCGGGAGTCGGTGGACGAGCCTCCCAACTTCTATTCTCGCAACCTCAAGACCGGGGAAGTGACAGCGCTGACGCACATGGCCCATCCCACTCCCGACTTCCAGGGCATCCACAAAGAGCTTCTGACCTACAAGCGACACGACGGCGTGGATCTCTCCGGCACACTCTATTTACCTCCGGACTATAAGGGCGGACCGTTGCCCGTGGTCATGTGGGCCTACCCTCTGGAATATAAGGATCCCAGTGTGGCCGGACAGGTCACAACCTCGCCTTACCAGTTCAATCGAGTGAGCTACTGGGGCCCGCTGCCTTTCCTGGCTATGGGCTGTGCCGTGCTGGACGACCCCAAGATGCCGATCATCGGCGAGGAAGATCAACTGCCCAACGACACCTTCCGAGAGCAACTCGTCTCCAGCGCCCAAGCCGCGGTGGACGCCCTGGTGGAGCGAGGCGTCTGCGATCCGGAAAGGGTGGCTATCGGCGGCCACTCCTACGGGGCTTTTATGGTTGCCAACCTTTTGATCCACTGCGATCTCTTCACCACCGGGATCGCGCGCAGCGGAGCTTACAACCGAACTCTTACTCCCTTTGGATTTCAAGGGGAAGAACGCGATTTTTGGGAGAGCAAAGACGTCTACTCCGACATGTCGCCCTTTTTTCACGCCGAACGTCTCCGCAAACCGATCTTGTTGATTCACGGCGCCGACGACAACAACGCCGGTACTTATCCCATGCAATCGGAGCGGCTCTTTTCGGCCATTAAAGGTCTAGGGGGTCAGGCTCGGCTGGTGCTCTTCCCCCGCGAATCCCACGGCTACCGGGCCAGGGAGTCGCTACTTCACATGCTTTGGGAGCAAGAGGAGTGGCTTAAGAAGTATCTTCTCAACGCTGATCTTGCAGCTGATGCTTCGCCCTCGAAATCAGTCCCGGCAAGAGCTTAAAGGCCGTCTCGGTGCATTCCACCTCGTGCTGCATCTGAGCCGCGTTGGCCGGATCGGCCAACTGAACGAGTTGGAGACCGCCCAGGATAAGGTTGCGAGCCTTCAACCAACTCTCTAGAAAACGCAAGTCTTCCTCGGTCACCCCTTCATCCGAGCCCAGAGGCCTTGCAGCGGCGGGAATGCTCTGCCTTTGGAGTTGGCGGAGGGCCTTGGTACAGAGTTGTTGATTCTCCTGAATAGCCTCCAGCAACTCTTCGTGGGACATGGAGCCGGGGTCTGTTAGGCAAGTGGTGACGAAGGTTTCCAGGTGGGCCAGTTCGGGCTGGGTCAGACGTTCAGACATAACCGTAGCTTCAGGTTGAGACGGCAGACACCTTTGTTAACATGACGGGTTCGTTTTCCAAAGAAGGCTCCAACCTCATTCTGTACTCTGGGTGTATGAAGAACGCCGCCATGGGTTTGGTGAAGACCGTCATTCGTCCGGCCATCAAATCACCCGTCACCAACGTCACCCCTCGGGTCGTGCCGGAATCGCCGCCGATCCAGGGCGATGAAGTGATCGTGGGGGCCGGCCCACTGACCTTTCGGGCTGCCACGAAATACGTGAAACCGGCCGTGGAGGGCATTTCGGAAGGCCTTGGCGTGGCCGCCGGCACGCTGGCAGGCGCTGCCACCACCGCTTTGGGAGTCGCCTGTTATCCGGCTTCGGCAACGGCCGTCGGGATCGCCACTGCGGCCGCTTGTTTGACCGCCGACGTGGAGGGAGAAACGGCGTTCTCACGCGGAGCCAAGAAAGTCGCTCTCGCTGCGGCACTCGCTCCCGTTGCCGCCGTTTTCGCCCCAGCCGTCATGGGTGCCGCCGTGGCCGTGGCCACCGAAGAGGTGGTCACTCAGGGAGCCGAGTACGGCATCAATCGCTATTTAATCCACTCCGCTTAGGCGCTTAGAGAACCGGATGGAGGGGAATCGGACTGTCCTATTCGAACCGATCTCCTGATGCAATGCCCTAGATGCTCTCAAGATAATCTGTACGGCGCGAAGTGGTGCGGAAACTGTGACGCCCCTCTCATTCCGGCCCTCCCCGTTGAGGAAGAGGTGGCGGTCGGTCTTCAGGAGGGGGTCGAATATCCTCACCCTACTCATCACTACGAAACCGAACAGATCGTGGTGACCGCTCAATACGTGGAACGTCTGTTGGAAGGGGACGACTGCTTCGATGAGTTGGAAGACCATCTCGATCTGATGGCGGCCAACTTCAAAGAGTTTGAAAAGCAACACGCCGCGGAGATGCAAAATCTGCTCTCTCGGGAGTCCCGTCGAATGCCCGACGACAGTTACAATACCAAGCTTTCTTACGTCTTGAAGACAGGCTTCGGGCTGTTCGAGCAGGGCCGCAGGGCTTTCAACGAGTTCTTTGAGACCGAATCCGAAGACGCCGACGAACTGGAAGCGGCCTTTGCCAAGGTCAGAGACGGCAACAACTACATCTGTCTGGCTCTGGAGATGGCTCAGAAGCGGTTTGAAGAGCTTCAAGAGGTATTGAAGCATCACCCGGAGGGCTGACCAAACTGTAACATCGCGTTAACAAGATCTGCTCCCATTCCCCCCTCGTCCCACATGCGTCCTCCATACTGTTGGAAAGGATAGGCGCCCTCTGCAAGGGGCCTTCAACGAAGGAGAAACGATATATGGGACTGATAGATGGAGCACTAAAAGCGGTAAAAGGGGTGGCACGAGTCGCCACGGCACCGGTGAGAACCCTGGGTAAGATTGCCGGCACCGGATTGAGCACCGCGGGAAACGTCGTCACAAACGTGGCCGAGGGAGATTTCAAAGGGGCAGCCGGTGCCGCCGTCAACGGCGTGAAGAGCCAGGTTGGTAACGTGACCGGCTACTTTGGCGACAATGTGAAGGGCGTGAAAGAAGTGGTGGGAGGTCACGTGGACTTCCTCAAAGGTGGAGTGGGACTGATCGGCACACCCGTTCAGGGCGCCGCTCGCCTAGCCGGAAACGGCCTCAGCACCACCGGAAACGTGGTCGGCGAACTGGCTACCGGAGATTTGAGCGGGGCCGCTCAAGCCTACGGCAACGGAGCTTCGGGTGCTCTCAACATTGTGGGAGACACGGCCCAGGGCCAACTCCGCAACATCGTCGGATAAAAACCCGATGGAAAGCGGGGCGTCGCAAGACGCCCCCTTTTTATTTCTCGGTGAAGTGCTGGAAAAGATGCCCCATGGCAAATCCCGTACCAGCCAGACTGACACCACCGGCGATCGCTCCAGCCGTACCGCCGACAGCACCCGCGACCACACCGGCGGCTCCGACGACCGCTCCGGTGGTGGCCAGGATCTTGGTCCATTTGGAGCCGTCTTCGCCGTCGATCTTGGAACCTATTGTGGCACCGGCAAGGCCGAGTATGGCGATCCCCGGAAGGCTGGCTCCCGCACCGAGTCCCTCCCCGATGAGCCCGCAGGAGCCTCCCACGGCCGCACCCGCGAGAGCCGGTAGAATCACACCGAGCTTGCTCTTCTTGGGCACCGGATCGGTGGCGAATCGGTGTACCAAAATGCCGCCGATGCTGTCTTTCGGTCCCTCTTGTTGGGGGCCACTCTTGGCAGCCGGGGCCTTTTTGGGAGTTGGAGATAGATTTCTTCTAGTGGATGAAATGTTCATAGGCCCTCATCTTGGGCGACCGAACTGTCCTCAAGCTTGAATCAGCCCGGATGGGGCTCCGGTCATGTGAACGGGCGGTAAATTTCCATACATGAAGCCTCCAGTAGAGGATCAGCGGGGTCACTCGCCGGAAGTATACCCCATGATCAACGACAGGCAGGTGCAGATCGAGACCGAACAGCTCTTGGCCCTGCGCAAAAACCCCCATATTTCGAAGAAAACTCTGAAGAGAGCCTACGAGTTGGCTTTCCCGGTGCCCACGGCCGCGGAATGGCAGGGCTACCTCTCCAGTCTTTTCTACACTCTCGGCGCGGCTTTGTTGATCTGCGGACTCCTTTTCTTCACCGACTACCACTGGGACGACCTCGGATATCTCCAGCGTTGCGGGGTTTTCGGTCTCTCCACCACCATCAGCGCGATCGTAGCTTACATGAAGGGTCGGCGCACCACCGCCGGCAAAGTGGCCCTGACTTGCGCCTCTCTCCTGCTGGGCGGCTTATTGATCGTGGTAAGCAAGGTCTATCAGACCGGTGAGTGGCACGTCATCCTGACCCTCTGGAGCACCCTCATTCTCCCCTGGTGTATCCTAGCCGAGTTCGCTCCCCTCTGGCTCTTTGCCACCGGGCTTTTCAACACGACCCTCTACATCGTCTGTCGCGAGCTTTTCGATCCCTGGTTCTTCAGCTGCCATTATTTCGAAGTCAGCGTCATGGCTCTGAACCTCATCCTCCTGATCAACTGGGAGGTCGGCTTCTGGCAGGGGCGGACCTGGATGGGCAGGCGTTGGTTTCCCCCTATTCTGACGATGGCAGCCGTCATCCCCACAATGGTCAGCCTCGGTAGCATCCTGGTCCGGTGGAAGTCGGGCCTGAACCTACTCTTCCCCCTGGCCCCGGCTCTCGCCCTCGCCTGGTGCGGCCTCCTCTTTTACTACAGCAAAGTGCGAAGAGACATCTCGGTGCTCTCCCTCACCCTGGGAAGCGGCGTCTATCTGGGCACCTGCCTACTGTGGCGGTTCGTCTTGCAGAGCAACGACCCCGGCGCCTTACTCCTTCTGGCCGTGGGGGTCATCGCCCAGATCAGTATCGCTCTCGGCCTCCTACGAAGGATGGCCCCGGCCCTCCCCGCGGACCCGAAAGCACCCAAGCGCGAAACTCCCGACGTGAAGATATGGCTTGGCCAACTCGCCACCGAGGGCTATCTTCACTCCACCCAACTCGAAGACATCGAACTGGCCATGAGAGTCCAAAACGAGTCGGCACTCCCCTGGCTGGTGCGCGCCCTCACCGCACTGGGCGCGTTCTTCTCCTCCATCTTCCTTCTCATCTATCTCCTTGTGGAAGGAGTCATCACCGAGCACAACGGCGTGGTCTTCGGTCTAGCGATGTGTGCCGCCGCCAGTTTCGCGGCCACCGTGATCCGGAGCGAATTCGTCACTCAAGCCTGCCTCTCGCTCTCTTTTTGCGGGCAACTCACCGCCTGGCTCGCCTTCGGATTCACTCACGACAAGGTGGAGACGGCTCTCTTCATGGCCGGACTTCAGCTCGCCGTCGTCATGTTTTACCCGAGCGTTTTCGGAAAATTTCTAGCAGTCAATCTCAGCGGTATGTTCCTGGCCTACTGGCTCACTCTGGTGGCCCACCCGATAGCTATCGACTTGCTGGTGGTGGCGGTGGCGTGTCTTGTGGTCTTTCTCTGGATCTACCAACACGAGATTCTAGCCGGTCCTTACGCCAAGGCCCACGCATCCGTGGCGATGGGCTCGGTCACTCTTTTGTTCACGCTGCTCCTCTCCACCATCGTCCGGGTCGGCACCCTTCCTCCCATCGGACTGGTCGGCGCGCTGGGCCTGACAGCTCTGGCCGTGCTGGCCGCCCGTGGAATGGGCGGACACAACCGCACCTCCATTCAACTGGCCATCGTAGGTCTTCTCTCCTGCTCGGCCCCCGGCGTCATGGCGGCCGTTCTCGTCTTGCTCCTGGGCTTTCACCGTCGCAGCCAGACTCTTCGCGGTCTTGCCATCACCTTTCTCCTGGCCTTCGGCTCTGCCTACTACTACCACCTCGACCTCAGCTTGCTGGTCAAATCGATGGTGCTCATCGTCAGTGGAGCCGTCTTTCTCTATATGGCCAAAAGCGTGGAGCAGTCCAAGTAGCTTTCAGTCACCTTTAAGGTTGCTCCGGTATCTTGAAGATGGATGAACGTCTTCGAGAGAATCATAGGAGCTTTCCGCCCGAAGCCTGCTCCCCCGCCGGCCGCAATCCCCGAGCCTCCGGCGGATCGAAAGAGCCACGTTTACAAAGTCACTGAAGACGAACTCTCGCCCACCGCATCCAGTCTGGACGAGTACTACCAGATTCAAGATCTCCGTCACCAGGCCAATGAAGTCTTCGGCACGATGAAGTACGCGCTCGAACTGGCCGTCGAAGACGGCTCCCCACTGGACTCCGACCCTCGCCAGGGTCACGTCAAACTCGAGCAACACCAATTTGAAGCCCATCCCGAATCGGGTTTTCAGTTCTCCGAGGGCGAGATCCAGATCAAGGGTAACGACTCGACGATTGAAACCACCAGGATCAGCGACAACTGGATGGCTAAGAACCAGAGTGCCGTTTGGGACAGGGAAAATCAGAGCTTTGTCCTGAGTTTTGACGGTGGGGAGGTGCCCCTCATTCCGCGAGCCCCGGAGCATCTCGCGCACCGGGAGACCTCACAGCCCGGCCGGGAAGACCGAGCCAACGAAATTCTCAAAGCGGCCCGCTATTGGCAAGAAAAAGCAGGACTACTGGACAACTCCGACCGAGATCTCCAAGCGGACAGCGGACGGGTGGTCGCACCCCACACCACGCTTGAAGCCGAGCCTATTCTGGCCGAAGCTTTCTACAGCGACCAGGATGGCCGACACAAGTACTCCGCCTTTGATATCGAGCAGTCTCCGAGCGGGACGATCGTAGCTGGGAGCATCGGTCAAGGCCGCCCCTTCGGTGCCAGGCTTTCCACTGTCCGCAACGAGCGCGGCCTGGGAATCGTCTTGGAACGCCCGGAAATCGGCACAACCGAAACAGTGCAGTGGGGCGTGGCCGACGACATACTCCACTACGAGAAGTACGAGAAGGGCTGAGGACCTTGCTGATCGCTGCGCCGGGAGCGTAGCCTCACTGTCGGGATAGAATCCAGTCCACCGCCGTAGCCATGTTGGCGGTTTGATAATCCGCTTTCACGTCGACTTTACCGTCTTTGCCCCCAAAACCCGTTTCCACCAGAATGGTGGTTGTGTCGGCAGCCTCTCCGGCTCCGATGTCGCTGGTCATATCGCCGATCATATAGCTGTCGGCAAGATCGACCGCCTCACCAAACATCTGAGCGCCCGCCAGGAGCATTCCGGGGCTGGGCTTGCGGCCGTTCACTTCCCCTTCCGGCACCTGAAAATCGCTTCGGTTCGGGCAGTAGCAGATGGCATCCAAGCGTCCGCCAGCTTCTGAGATCCGTTCATTGAAACGGTTCAGTATAGCCTCGGCGGTGTCGGGAGTCATCTTTCCGTAGCCCACGCCACCCTGGTTGGTCACCATCACGATCTTGCCGTCGAACTCCCGCGACAACTTGGCCAACGCTTGAACAGAGCTTTCCATGATTTGCTTGTCGACGTCTTCCACCCGGTTGATGAAACCGTCGGTGGTGTTGATCACTCCGTCTCGGTCGAAAAAGACGGCCGGCTGCTTGCCGGGTGTGTTGGTTTTGATGCCCTGAGGGCTGACACTGCTGATGGAACGGATCACGGTATTCATTCCGGGTGTTGTATCACTTTAACAATGAATTTTTGTTGCCTGCTTGTTACACGGCCACCCTTAGTTCGCACAGGTAGGTGCCGGAGATTCAAGAAACTCAGGGAATGCCCATTACCGAAGCTCGTCCCGGGGAGATGCCCCTCGTCCGAGAGCTTTTCGAGGAATACGAGGAGTTTCTGGGGTTCGACCTTTGCTTCCAAAACTTTCAAGCCGAGTTAGACTCTCTTCCAGGCGCCTACGGACCACCGACGGGAGCCCTCTTCCTCGCTCGTGAAAAAGAGCTGACTCTCGGTTGTGTGGGCCTGAGAGCGCTCGAACCCGGCATCTGCGAAATGAAGCGCCTCTACCTTCGACCCGAAGCCCGCGGAAAGGGCTTCGGGCTGGCTCTTTGCCAGGCCGTTATCGAAAGAGCCAGGTCTCTCGGTTATAATCAGATGAAGTTGGATACCGTAAGCAAACTAGAGAAGGCAATCGAACTGTACCGTTCCCTGGGCTTTGTGGAGTGCACCGCCTATTGCCACAACCCCCAGCCCGACGTGCAGTACTTCGAGCTGCAACTATGACGTTTCCCCAGAAGGTCAAGCGCTGCATCATCGGTTTCATGGAGGACGAAGCTCCCCAATCGGCGGCCGCCGTTTCCTTCTACGCCGTTCTGGCCTTACCGCCGCTGATCGTCCTCATGGTGAGCTGCGCCGGACTTCTGGTATCCGACGTCAGTTTCCAAAGCTATCTCATCGCGCAGGCCGGTCAACTCTTCGGGCCCTCGGCCTCCGAGATTGTGTCGATGATCATCGTGCAGTCTCAGCACCAAAGACACGGTCTAGCCGCCCTGGTCGGTTTGGTGGTGCTGATCATCACCTCGGGAGGGCTACACTCGCAGCTTCAAGCGGCGCTCAATAAAGTCTGGAACATCCAGCGACGACGCAAACCCGCTTGGAAACAGTTTTTCGGCGACCGGCTGGTGGCCTCGTTGACCGTGGCGGCGACCGGTCTGGTCCTTATCCTCAGCCTGGTCCTCAGTACGGCTATGAGAGCCACTTCGGCCTGGCTCAATAGCCGACTTCACCTTGATGTCATCACCTTTCAGCGTACTCAAGCCGTGGGCACCTTTCTTCTTTTGACAGCGTTGATCGCGCTGCTCTACCGAATGCTGCCGGATGCCCGAGTCGCCTGGAGAGACGTTTGGCGGGGAGCCTTTATCACTTCCCTCTTATTCGCCGTTTGCCGTCACTTTTTCGCCATCTATCTCTCGGAAACGACACTCACTGTGAGCTACGGTCAGGCCGGTGCCCTGGTCCTTTTGCTGCTGTGGATCTACTTCTCGGCTTTGATCTTCTTATTCGGAGCGGAGTGGACGTCCATCGAGGCCCAGCTTCGGGGCCGCGAAATCGTGGCCAAAGAGAGGCCTTTCATTCAGATTCTGGTTTGCAAGATGGAGGACACTCCCATGACCCGCGAGATCTACAAAACCTGAATCCCTAGCCAGTTCCAAAACACTTGTTCACTGACCAGGGTCACCTGGTGGGTCTTGGCGGCGCGAAGCTTGTCGCAAGAAGCGTCGGCCTCTTCAAAGACCACATAGTCGGTCTCCGGAGTGACCTCGGACCGATATTCCAGACCGGCCTCCCGGACCAGTTCGGCGAAACGCTTGCGGTTCACTCGCTGTTCACCAAGCCGCCCCCGAGGTGCCCCCGAAAGGGCCACGACCTTGCCTCGAAGATCGCGGGGGTAAAGCGGCAAAACTTCGGCCGAATTATCTCGGACCACATCTTCCACCTTGAGAGCACGGGCCACCGCTTCCAGGTGTTCGGCCTCCATTTCGGTGTAGTAGCCGTCCTGGTAGGCCACCTGCAACAGACCCTGGACATACCGCTCGTGAGCCGCATCCGTGTCTTTCCGGCTCATTCCAAGTTCGGCCGCTCGCTGAAACAGTGCCAGGGCTTCTTGCGGCTCCAAAATCGAGTCGGCGAAGACCAGGTCCAACAACTCGAAATAGGCGTCGAAAGACGGGTTTTCCGTGGAACCGTGCAAGCCACTGGTCAGACGCTCCAGGATTGGAGCCCTAGCCAACGATTCATCCTCGCTTTGCTCTCTCGTATAGGCTTGGCTGAGCGGCAGCTCCTGCAAAGCCGAACGATGAAACTGAGATTCGCCTTGAGGCAGCTCCCCCAGATACTGGTCCAGCACTTTGGCCAGCGCTTGCACCCTGGGAAGCGAGCGATGAGGATTGAAAAGGCTCACTCCGTGAGAGGTGCAGATGTCCTTGAGCTTGCGGGGGCTCTGCGGGGCGACCCTTCGGATGAAGGCCTGAAGACACTGAGCTTGAGTCTGGGGTATGGGGCGTCTCGTGTGCATGAAGGCGTAGCCGAGCATCCGCCACTTCAACGGCAGGTTGAAGGCGAACAGATAGTCGGTCTTGGTGATAAAGTCTTCCACCGTCTCGGCCACTTCTTCGAAGGTGGGAGCGTTCTCCACCATTCCCTCGCTGATCCCGTGCAGAGCGGCGTTGTTGATCGGTCGTTCAGGATTCAACAAGGTCTCGTACTCGCGGATGATGTGCCCCCTGTGGTCCATCTGAAGCAAGCCGATTTCCACCAGGCGATCGTCGGTGTTGATGCCTGTGAACTGTATGTCGAATATCGTGTAAAACAACGCCCGCGACCTATTGTTCGCCATCGGCAACAGTCCTTCGGTGGAGGTTCCCCCTGCGCACCTGCGAACGGTTTAGGGCAGATGACCCTCGTTCGTTGGCAAGCCACCCTTTAGATTAGCTACATGGATCTTTGTCTCACCAATACTCGTTTCCGAGGAATGTTCTGGGCTCAATTTTTCGGAGCCCTAAACGATAACGTCTTTAAGAACGCCCTGGTTATTCTCGTCTTGTACAAGGGTTGGACTATCGGCGACCTGGAGCCCGAGAAATTCGCGGTGATCGCCGGAGCCATCTTCATCACGCCTTTTTTGCTGTTCTCCGCCTGGGGTGGACAGCTGGCCGACGGTATGGACAAAGCCAAGCTCGTTAAGTTTCTTAAGAGTAGCGAACTTGCCATTTCCCTGGTCGCCGTGACAGGTCTCCTGACTCACATGGCCCCCCTTCTTCTCCTGGCCCTTTTCGGTTTCGCCAGCCAGTCCGCGTTTTTCGGCCCGGTAAAGTACGGCATTTTGCCTCAACTGCTGGAGCCGGACGAACTCCTGGGCGGAAACGCTTTGGTGGAGACCGGCACCAGCCTGGCTATCTTGATGGGGACGATGCTGGGGGGTGTCCTGGCCAGCCATGACGCTCGCTCGGTGGCCGCCGCTACTCTTATGATCGCGATAGCAGGCCGGATGTTCGCCACCGCCGTCCCCTCCGCCCCGGCCCCCGGCAACCCCCGGCGAAAGAGCTGGTTCAAGGCCAATTGGCAAGCCCTTTCGCTCACCTGGCAGACTGTACCGATGCTGCTGACGGTGCTCGGCATCAGCTGGTTCTGGCTGTTCGGCAGCACTTGCCTGACCCTTATCCCTCTCTACTCCCGCAACGTCTTGCATGGCAACGAACACGTCACCACACTGCTCCTAGCCGCCTTCTCCGTGGGTATAGGCGTGGGCTCCCAAGCCTGCGAAAAGCTCTCCAACGGGCGCATGGAACTCGGCTGGGTACCGATCGGCAGTATCGGGATGACGGTGTTCGCTCTCGACTTCAGCCTTTTGAGGTTTCCCCCGGCGGTAGAGCGCACAGCTCTGGATCTTTTCCAGTCCCCCCAGACCGTCCGGATGCTGCTCGACCTCACCGGCATCGCTATCAGCGGCGGTCTCTTCATCGTCCCCCTCTACACCTTCATTCAAAAGCGCAGTGCCGATTCGACGCGCTCTCGATTGTTGGCCGGAAACAGCCTCTGGAACTCCGCCTTCATCATCCTCTCCACCGTCATCATTTTCGCCTGCATCAGTCACGGCATCGACCTGCCCGAGATCTTCTTCGGACTCGCTCTGGCCAACATCCTCACAGCCTTGTTGGCCTACCGCAAACTGCCCGAGTTCACTCTCCGTCTCTTCGTGGTGTTGGTTTGCAAAATCTGTTACAGCCTTCGAGTCTACGGCCGCGAGCGCGTCCCCGAGGAAGGCGCCTGTGTGATCGTGGCCAACCACGTGACCCTGGTGGACTGGCTCTTTTTGGCCTCCGGCACCGACCGGCCGGTGCGCTTCGTGATGTACCACGCTTACTACAACCTACCCATGGCCCACTACATCTTCCGCGACGGAGGGGCCATTCCGATCGGGTCCGGCAAGAGTCATCCGGAAATACTGAAACAGGCCTTCGAGAGCATCCACGAAGCGCTGCAAAACGAAGAGATGGTGATCATCTTCCCCGAAGGCAAGCTGACCACGGACGGCCAGGTCGACGACTTCAAGCGTGGGGTCGAGCGGATCCTGAAGCGCGATCCCGTGCCCGTCTTGCCCATGGCTCTCAAGGGGCTCTGGGGCACGCGCTGGTCTCGGGCCGAGGGGCGGCGCTTTCACTGGAGGCCTCCCATCGACATGGTGGTCGGTCATACGATACCGCCTGAAGAGGCGACGGCCGACAAGCTGCGGGAAGTGGTCCTCGAACTGCTGGACACCCCCTCCGAGCGATACGCCTAACTCGGGCAGGCCTGGGTGAAGAACACGGGAAGGTGCCTATTATGCGAACTTTGCTCCTACTTCTTTTACTCGCCTTGCCCTCACTTGCCGAACACACCGTCAGCCACGGCGGCCGCGCCATCGTGACTTTCGATGCCCCCGAGGTGCAGTACCGAGGCGAGAAGGAAGGCAAAGAAACTCGCACCTTCTTCTCCAATCCCGTGGGCAGCGGCAACCTCAAGATCACCGTCCGCAGTAAGGGCTGGATGAGTGAAACCAAGGCCGAGCAGCGCTTTCAAGACGATCGCCACGAGAAGAGAAACAGTCAACATTCGCGCCTGGAAGTCGAAGTCGAAGTGCCCGGCGCGCTGAAAACTCTCACCTTCTCCATGTCCTCGCCCTACGTGGGAAAAGGCATCATCGTCTATACAAAGGACTTCCGTTGCGAACTTCTCGTCACCGGTACCGAGGAGGCGGCCGAACTCATCGAGCCGACATACCAGCAAATGGTAGAAACTCTGAAGGTGGTTCCGCGCACCAAAATCGGGGAATTGAAGATAGGTGACTGAGAAGAAGCAGACGCCGCCCGGGAAGGGGCAGTTGATACTGGACCTGGTGGTCAACGGGGTCTTGCCCTGGGCGGGGTATGTGTTTTTGCAGAGCCGGTATGGGTGGTCGGATTATCAGGCGCTTCTGGCGGTGACGGTGATTCCGGGGGTTTTCGCCTTGGTGGGCATTGTGCGGAAAGGGCGGCCGGATCTCATAGCCTCGATCTCCTTAGTCACGATACTCCTCAGCCTCGGGTTGGCGGCCGCTTCGGACGATACTCGCGTGCTGCAGATTCGGGAGTCCTACATCACCCTGATCATGGGCGTTGTTTTCGTGGTGTCGTCGATGGTTCGTAAGCCAATCTTGTGGTTGTTGGCCAAGCACCAGGCAAAGTCCGAGGAGCACCGGGCGGCTCTTGAGCACCCTCAACGGAAAAAGATGCTGGGGACGGTGAACGCCGTTTGGGGTTGGAGCTTTGTGCTGGAGTTCGGGGCCAAGCTTTGGATGATTGAGAATTTGCCGATTTCTCGGGTGTTGGCGTTGAGTCCGATTATGTTCTACGGGGTGACGGCGGTGACGTTTCTTTGGACTTTGTGGTGGTTGCGGCGGGAGACGAAGAGAGCGACTAAGGCGCGGACGACGGCTGGGGAGACGGAAATGGCCGAAAGCTCATCTGGCTCCTAGAAAATTGGCCGACCCAAACTGACCACTTGGTCATAGGTCATGTTTCCCACTCGTCGTAAACTATTTAATTATAGGGAATGTTTTGTTCACTACTGTCCGCGACACCGGACGTCCGCACTTATTTCTGTTTTTGATTTCCAGTTTCTTGCTCTTGGTCACCGGCTGCGAAGTGGCGGAGACGGATTCCGCCGGAAACAGCACCGGTGGTTTTACCTCACTGGGCAACCAGCGGTACTTCGCGA
>Ga0208331_100041_pt1 | contig 42805 bp, 32 predicted proteins | sample DeeseametaMP1648_FD_184184 | JGI IMG/M metagenome (GOLD analysis project Ga0208331, IMG submission 184184) | Marine microbial communities from the Deep Pacific Ocean - MP1648 (SPAdes) | ecosystem: Environmental > Aquatic > Marine > Oceanic | place: North of Tokelau, South Pacific Ocean... | reverse complement strand
TTCCTTCCGGTCTCGGCGAGCTTTTCGAGTTCACGACGCTCCTCATCCGAAATGGATTCCCGATTGTATAGCGTGACAGACGACTGATTTACCGGCGCTGTTACCATTTTGTAGTAGGCGTTCTCGGCCTCAAAATACTCGAGCGTCGCTTGGTCAAGCGGTTGACGGAGAGATGGGTCGAGGCCGTTTATGTAGCTGAGCGTCTCTGTTCTAAGTCGTCGAGCATCCTCACCCAGTGCCTCGATTTTGGGGCCCAGGTTCTGGGCGCGCTCAACCCACGCTTCAATTTCTTCTTCACTGGTCGGCTGGGTGGTGTCAAGTTCGTCCGATAGCTCATAGAGTGCTGTCATTTTTTCGAAATCGCCAAGAATTGCATCCTTTACCCGGCCATCCGCGCGACCACCAGTCCGAGTCTGTAAAGAGACAAAAATAGCTACCAGAGCGAGGATCGCCACTAACGAAAAAACTAGATTCTTTCCCACCAAGTAAGCTTCCAGGCTCCGGAACCTGCCCCTTTTAAGGCAACTCCCCCTCCTCCAGATACCGCCTCATCCCCCTATGGACCTCATCAAAAGCGACTAGGCGCCGCGGTAAAGCACCCAACCCTTTCTCACCTCGAAGCTGCTCCATAGCTTCGAAGATCCGATCGAGACTCTCGAGCCGTTGAGATGGGCTGGTCTTTTCGTCCACCACATCGACCCGGCGGAGAATTCCCTCGTCCTGGCCCTCCAGATAGAGGCTCCAGGGGAGGGGAGAGGCGGTGGTGAGCAGATGGTCATAGAGAGGAGTCTCCTCTGCAAGGGATCGTGCGAAATCGCGATGCAAGCTTGCTTCCGAAATTTGTCCGGCAGCCTCCAAGATATTGCCGGCAAGCATCCGAGTGAGACGATCTTTGGGACTGCCTCTGAGTGCTTTTTGAATCCACTCCAGAGCCTTTTTGGGGTTCTTGGAAAGGTGAGCGTGGGCGGCCAGGACTCTGTTGGGTTGATGAAATCTCGGGTTGAGTGTTCTTGCTCGTTGCAGCCAGTATTCACCGGTGGCCGCGGAATTCAAGCGAAGATAGCAGAGCCCCAAGTTGGTATCCACGAGGGGATGGGTGGTGCCGAGTTGCCGGGCTTTCTCCAGGCTTTGGAGCGCCTCTTCCCAGCAACCGAGCGCACCTTTAGTGACTCCGATATTGTTGTGAGTTTCCTGGTCTAACCAATCCTTTTGTCGAGCGTCCTGCCAATGCTCCATCGCTTGCTCGAACTCTTTTCTACGGAAGGCTTGGAGAGCGAGTTTCTTGTGCTCCCTGGCTCCTGCGATATCGAGGGCAGACAATCGTGAGGTCGGATCAAGGTCGAGGGCCAAAGCTCTGGCTGATGGGTAACGCTTTGAGGGTTCCTTGCTGAGACAACGCTCGGCGATCGCCACCCCCTGGGTGCTTGAGCCGAGGGTCTCGGTTGGACAATCGAGCCACTTTACAAAGTTGGCGTGATTTCCACACAGAAGGCGCATGAAGAGGGCACCCAGTGAGTAGATGTCGTCGGCGGGCGTGGGCACCTCGCCTTCCCGGACGCTTGGGCTTCGAAAGGGGGTCTCCCAAAATCTATCGCTCGGACCGAAGGTGAGTTCAAGGCGAGCAGTGGGGACGGCCCAGAGCAGCAATCGATAGTCGTGGTCGGTACAGATGTTGAAAGGGGTCAGGGCGCCGTGGACTCGCCCTTGTCCCTCGTGAATTCGTGCGACTCCGTAGCATAGTTGTTCGAGCATAGACCGAACGTAAGTTTCTCCCGTGGGGGTAAAAGACTCCCGGAGATACTCAACCAGCGTCTTGCCGTTTCCGGTGCTTAGAAGCGTCATCCGAGTGCCGTGGATGCGCAACTCGACCGGGTCGATCACCCCGAAGCCCAGGGCCGGTCGAGCATGCTGAAGACCTGGGACGAACCACTCCGGTACTTGCTCCGACCCACAATCAAAGCGTCGTATCCAGAGCTTTTCAAAAAGTTCCGGCGCGATAACACGGCGGAGGGTAATTTTGTAATGGCGCTCCTCAGAACTCAAAAGATACCCCAGAACGGGAGCCGCCGGAAGCTGCTGCTACTGACTAGCCTCGGTAACATCGACAACGCCGAAAAGGTAAACACCCTCCTCATCAAAGCTGGCAGGCCCGACCAGCCTTGTCTCTGATTTCTTTGTCCAGAGCGCCTGCCCGTTGCTAGCGTCCACGCAACTCAAACTGTCTCTATCGTGCGAGATCACGAACAACTGGCCTGCCGACGGGTCTACGCCGACGGCGCTACCAACGCTCTCGAAAGTCCACTTTTTCTCACCCGTGGCGATATTGAAAGCTTCCAGGTTGCTACCCACGGGGAAAGCCACAAGGCCTCCCACGACTCTAGGACGGGCCCATCCGTTAGCTCCGCTTTCCCAAGACTGCTCCCACAGCTTTTCGCCGGTTTTGCGGTCCAGGGCCCACAGCCTTGGTTTGGCTGTACCGACCAGTACGGCATTCTCTGACAGGGCCACACCGCTCGGCTGAAAGGGAGTATCCACCTTCCACAACTCTTTTCCGTCGGCCGAATAGAAACGGCAACCGTTGGGGTTTGCCGCGGCCACTTCTCCGTTTTCATCCACGGCCGCGTAGGAGACGCCGGCTAATTTCACTTTCCAGAGTTCCTCCCAGCTTTGAGTGTCGTAACAGATGAAAACATCCGGTGTAGCGGAGTACAGCCTGTTGCCCTGAGCGGCGAGCGGCAGGCCGCTGACCTTGGGGGCCTGTGGGAGCTGTCCGCCGGCCGGGTCAAATTTATCGACCAGACCCCGACGCATAAAGAACGGTAGGGCCCTCGTGTCGGTGCTGGTTGCGGTGGCTGGAAAACTTCCCTTTTCGACGGCACCCGTCTTGACGTCGGCGGCGAGCAAGACCGAGTTCTTGGGCTCGGTCCCCACGAAGTACAGTTTGCCGTCGTGGACTATCCCCGGACCGTCGAAAAGGTAGGCGAGATCGCTGACTTCTGTTTGGTACTTCCGTTCTCCGGTCGCCCTCTCGAAGCCGAGTAGCGCGTGGCTTTTCTGGGCCTCCGGTTCGCCGCTCGGCTTTTGCTCCGTGCAGCCTAGCAAGAGAAGGCATACCAGTAAGATCAGACAAGAAATTTTCATCCAGGTGGTTTTGACCAACGTGAATGTTCCCCTTTGGCAGTGGAAGTTTCTAGGACGTTTTTATGTCCGTGTGCTAGAACTCCACACTGAAGTCGGAGAAGGTGCTGCCGAAGAGTTCTTCGCCCCGGTCTTCCACACTGGGACGGCGGCTTGGAGGAAGTTGACGGCCTGTTCTCTCGGGTAGGTTGGCCTCCAGAATCTCTCCGGCCCAGTTTTTGATCACGCCGTCGCCTCTTTGCACGTGGTCCTGGATGAACGGAGCCAGCGCGGGGTTGTTGACGGCCAGAGCGCGGAAGTCTTGTTTGAGGAGGTCCCCGATGTTGGCCACATCGTCGTTGCCGTCGCGGCCCTGGATGCGGCGGTCAAATCGGCGACGCACGGCTTCATCGGCCAGCTGGTCCAGTTTTTGGCTTTCGGCGGAGTCTTCGCTCAGGTCGACGTTGCCGTTGATGAGTTGCTGGATCCCGGCACCTCTCAGGTCACGAATGTGGTCGGCGTTTTTGATAGTATTTTCGAGCGCTTCCTCGATTTTGACACCGGCACCATATTTGTTTTCCTGGCTCAGCTGAGCTAATGCTTGTTGCTCGGCCCGGGTGTAGTTGCTGAGATTGTCATCGGCGTTTAAGGCGGACGTTAGCTCGCGGTTTGTGTCGAACTTCTTGAGGGCCCGGGCAACTGCTTCAGGGGAAGCTTGCCCGGGGATGATTCCCTTGGCCAAACGCTCGTCGATGGCGCGTTCTTTGATCACGGCCAGAGCTTTGTCGAGTTCGTCTCTTTTTATCTTCCCGTCGGTCCCACCCTCGGCGTCGAGTCGGTCGAAGCCTTCCTGGCCTTTGTCACTGCTGAAGTAGTCGGCAGCAGTCTCGAAGCGTTGCTTCTCTCTCTCCAGAGCGCGGCCCTCGAGCCCACGGTCGCTCAGAGACTGAGTCAATTTCTCTTCGTCGTAGCCTTCTTTGACGGCCGCGAAATCTTCTTGAGAGACGATGCCGTCGGAATCTTCATTGGAGCCGGTGTCGAAGAGGTCGAAGTTTCTCTGGAAGGCGGCCAGGTTGGTACGGAACTCGCGGCGCTCCTTCTGCTCAGGGTCGAAGTTGGCGTCGTTTTTGTCCCTAGGTGCGGGCGGAGAGCTGGGAGGCGTTCCGTTGTCGTCGCGCACCGGTGTGGTCGGGCTGTCATTGTTGACCGGAGCAGTGCCGCCGTTGTCTCCGGAAGGAGTCGGGGGCGTGTTCTCGGTGGTGGGCGAGTCTTTCTTCTTGGGTGCTGTTTTGGGAGGTGTGTAAGTCGTGGGGCGGATGCCACCACCTGATTCAGACGCCACTGCCATATCTCGTATCTCAACTTTCTTTCGTTGAGGATAGATTACGGGTCGACGCTGACCGGGCGACTGCCGAAGCCGGGTAACATGTTAACCGATTGTTACAAGCTCACCACGTCAGGATGCGTTTTGGATGGCTAGAAGCTGATCGACGAGCTCCATCCATTCGTAAGGCTCTTCCTCACCCAGGTTATAGGTGGAGGCGGAGTCTACCCTAGCATAGCCGTCCTGAGCACGCGTCAGTAGGTTTGGCGGGGGAATATTCACGGGGGCTTCGCCCAGATCGTTCACTCCGGTCCGACCTTCAGCGGCGTCCTGGATGGCATCCCTCGCTCTTTGCGAGTTTTGATAGTCGAACTGGCGCAAACCTCCGTCGGCTCGAAGACCGTACTGCCAATGCTGGTCGCCGATGTTGGAGACTACCAGTCGGTCGCCGCTGCCGACGGTGAATTCGGTGGCCACGCTGGGGTCGGTGGGAAGAGCGGATTCTCGGCCCAGGGCGCGGGAGTCGAGACCGGCCACGTCGTCGGACAGGTTGGCCAGAGTGGAGCCTCGGCCCAAGCTTCCGGCCGAGGTTGAAGCCCTTGAGAACCGAGCGTCGCCGGTTAGCTCGACGATGGCTGCTCCGCCGGGGCCGGCGTCGGAAGCCAGGTGCCGGAACTTGCGAGCGATGTCTCGGGGGTTGCTGAGATCCTTGGTCAGTTCGTCGAAGGCGGCAGCGCGACTGGTGCTAACGACATTTCCGTCCAGTCCGGCGGCCAAGTCGTCGGCCAGACCCGGGTCGATCTGGTCAAGTCTGTCCAGATGCTCCTTGAAGCGCTCTCGACTGATCTGCCAGGTCCCGTTTTCTCCCTGTTTGAAGATCTGTTCCCCGAAGCCCTCGGTGCCGTCGACCAGTTCGAAGTTGCCGCCGGTCTTTCCATATTCTTGGCTGATACGACGTCTCTCTGAGAGCAGTTCACTGCCTCGACGCAAGTCGTCTCCTTTGGAGCTGAGACGTCCGATTCCGGTGCGTCCACCCAAGTTTTCCAGTCCACCGCCCAAACGTCGACCAGCTTCGATGCGAGCGGTGACTTTGGCGTTTCCGATAGCGTTGCGGCCGTTTTGGAACGCGTCGAGTCCTTTCACTTTGGCCGAAGTGTTGTCCAAGAACTTGGCGGTCTGATCGAACCCCAGGGGTCCGAGGTTGTCGGCTAGCCTGGTTGCGGCGGTGGTGCTTTTAAGCTTGGTCAATCCGGAGCCGATGCCTTTGGTGCCGAAGACGTCGAAAGCGACGTGGCCGAGGGCGCCTGCGATTCCGTGCTTGCCGGCGGTCTCTTTGTAACCCTCCACCAAGAGGGTCGGATCCTTGGCGATCTCGGCGAAGCCTTGGACTGTGGCCAGCGGGTCGGCGATGGTGGAGGTGATTCCTTCCACGGCTCCAGCCGCGCCTTCACCCGCTCCCTTCACGAAATTGTCGCCCTGAGTTTCCAGGAACTTCGTCCCTTTCTCCACACCGTCTCCGATGAGTTCACTGCCCCGGTCGACGAAATCGGCGGCTCCGTCGGCTCCCACCGCATCGAGCCCGGCGGAGGCAAGATCTCCCCCGGCCTTCACAGCTGTTCCGTAAACTTTACCGGCGATGGTGAGTGGGCTGGGAAGCTTGGTGGCCAGGTCGACGGTCTTTCGAATGCCGTCTCCCACGACCGAGCCTGCGTCCTTCAAGAAGTTCCCGGCTTTCTGAAAGATGTTGTCGTCGGCTCTTTGGATGTCCTGAAGCTTGTCGCCCAGGTCGGCCGTCTTTTCGCCCACGTGCTTTTCGATGTAGTCGGCCACGGCGAGATTATCCAGGGCCAAACCACGGAGTTCTTCGCTCACCCGATCGCCTGCGTTCTCGGCTGCGGCGTCTCCTCGCCGACCGGAGAGAGTGCCGTCCAAGACGCTCTGGACTTTTTGTTCGGTCAACTCTTCCAGCTTTTGGGCAGACGCTTCGTTGAGCACCTCCCCTTCGGCACCCAGGACGTTTTGACCGATCAGCTGTCGGAAGCCGGAACCGCCGAGTTGGTCGAGGCTCTCGGCGTTGTTGATGGTATCTTCCAAAGCAGAAGAAACGGCGGACTGAATTTTGGGGTCGTTTTGACCGCGACCGGCCAGGGTGAGGAGTTCGGCGTTGCTGTAGTTGCTGAGGTCACCGTCTTTTTCGAGAGCGGTTCTGATGGAGCCGGCATCTTGAAATTTCTGTGCGGCCGCTCGGAGTTCGTCGTCCGAAGGCATGTCGGGGAGTTCCCCGCGCTCGAGAGCGGCCTGCTTTTCGTCGTTGGCGCTCTTGAGCTTTTCGATTTGCAGATTGTCGATGTCTTTGAAGGAGAGCTTGCCGTCGGTGTCGCCGTCGTCACCGGCACCTTCGAGCTTGGCGAATTCGGATTCGTTTTCGTTGAAGTATTTGGCAGCCGACTCCAGGGCTTCGACTTCTTCCTCGAGCTTCTCGCCACTCAAGCCCCGATCTTCGAGCCTTTCCCGTACACCGTCTTCATCGTAGTCGCCTTTGGCCACGGCTTCGATATCTCCATCACTGATGGTGCCGTCTTCATCGTCGCCGCCTTTATCGTCGACGTTGGCGAAGTTCCGCTCGAGAGCATCGAGGTGAGTCTGGAAGTGGTCTTCCTCCTCCTCGCTTTTGTCTTCTTTTTCGGTGGCTTCAAGAGACGGTTTAAACTGGTCGTAGGTGGCCTGCTTTTCGGCCGGCTCGGACTCAGGCGCCGTTGAGGGGGCCGCGGGCTCTTCGCTAGGAGCGGTGGTGGGTTTCTCCGTCTGCGTGGTGGTTGCGGGCTTTTCCGTTTGAGGGGCATCGGACTTTCGCTTTTCTTCAGTCTCCCTGGTGCGATACCCGGAAGATGATGATGTTGTCGATGTCGATTTGGAAACGGCCACGGTGTTGCTCCTCGCTTTCTCTTTTTTGAGATTAGGGGAGGGGGGTGACCGGAGGGTTTCCGCTGAGTGGGGGATGTAAACGGGATGTAAACATTCGGTCAGGAGGGCGGTCAAGATGGAAGAGGAGAGTTCTGATTTCGACGACTGCTCTATGCGCCGTCTCTGGATAGCAATGCTCCTCGTCCTTTGCACTGTCGCTCTACTCTCAAGCCGCCCGAAGCGTGTCTCTCTCTACGATGCGTTTGTGGATGAACGAGCCGTTCCAGCTATCGAGGGTACTCTAAGAAGTGAGAGTGTGAAGTTCTACATCCGCGAGGGTCGGTTGGTTGTCCCGCATGAAGATGTAGCCCAGGCAAGAGTCATTTTGTTTAGAAAGGGGCTTCCGGGTTTTCCTCCTGTTCCAGAGGAGATGGGTCCGCGTTCCGGGCCGGAATGGGTTGAGCAGGTAACTCAAGCTGAGGCGACTGCGGAACCGTTCCTCCGTAGCATTCCAGGAGTCCAGGATTACCGAGTTGCGTACGGCTGTCCGGGGTGCCACTATTATTGGCCGGAGAATCACACGTGCGATCGAGTCTGGCTGAGAATCCTGACGAACTCAAGCTTCGGTCTGACCGCGGAAGAACGGCTAGGTTTGCTATCTTTTTTGGCCCACTCGATGAGTGGAGTCGAAGCTGTGGGATTTGTCGTTATCGACGAGAGCAACAGCGAGAAGCCCTACTCCTATAGCCTTGATCTACGACGGATAGCTGGTCAAATCAAGATGAAAGATTGTGAGTTCACCACCTATTGAGTATCCGCCAAGAGTTCTGACAATCTTCAGTCGGGCCAGAGTTTCCGCTTCAGCGACAGGAGTTCGGCCAGGGCTTCGAACCGCTCTTCCGGTGTCGTTCTCAGAAGCGGAGCGTACAGTAACTCTTCGAAAGTAATAGCCGACCCTTTGACCGCGTCGAAGAGCGGCTGGAAGAGTCGGGCCGGCATGCGCGGTTTGGTGCCGACCTGCTGGTCTCCGCTCTTGAGGAGCGCCAGTCGCTGGTGGATATCGGAATAACGGTCTTGAAGCTTCTCAGCGTTACCCCGATCTTTCTCGAAGAGATGAAGTTCGTTTCTAAAGGAGCTTTCTAGGGCTTCCAGATCTGTGTAAATCTCAGCCGCCTTGGACTGAGAAAGATAGCCCGAGCGGATACCTACGTAGAGCCCTCGGAACGCTTCCTGACGAGCTTCCACCAGGGTTTCAAGCAGTTGATGGCTATCTTCGGCGGGGGTCAGGCCCACTTCGCTGAAGAGCGCCTCGAACAGGTCTAGCTTGCTCTTCTTATCTTCGTCCTGGTTGAGCACTCGCTCCACAGACTCGAGCAGATAGCGCAGGCTAAACGGCTTGAAGAGATAGTCGTCGACGCTGAGCCGAATGGCGCGAACGGGCGTGTCCTCGCTGGCGTAGCCGGTGATGACGATGAACTTGAGGGCGAACTGGATATCCTTGAGACGGCTCAGAGTCTCGACGCCGTCAATGCCCGGCAATCTGACGTCAGTGATAACGAGATCGAACCAGACCTCCTGACACAAGTTGACAGCCTCTTCCCCCCGGAAGACGGACTTCACCTCGTGCCCTGCATCGGACAGAGTGCTGACCAGAATCTGGTTCATCGACTCGTCGTCTTCCACTACCAATATACGCCCCACCCCGACTCCTTTCTCTGACCGGCCGTCAGAGTCCCTCGACCACAGATGAAAAGTCCTTGCGCAGACTCTCAAACTCTTTCTCAAATTTCTCGCAGAGAGCTTCCGGGCCTTGAAAAACGTGAGCCCCCCCGATCACTCCGGCAATGGCCAGGGGGACGCCTAGAGGAGGAATCACGAATTTGAGGCAGACCCCGCCGACCACGGCCGCAGCAGCGGCCCGCTTTTTGAGACGATACCAGTCCTGGTCGATGACATGGAAGTGGTGATCGATCTCTTGGAGCCACTCGTCGACCTTTCGCATCGCGGCTTGGCGACGGGGAGCCACCACGTCTTCTTGAAGCCCAAAACCCGTGATGTCGGTGGGGATGTCGTCGGCGCAGACATGGATGGCCAGCGACACACAGCGCTCGGAGAGGTTCAGCTTTTCCCGCTGAGTGACGACACCGTCTTTGACCCAAAAGAGTTCCGAGGCGGCAGGGTCACTTCTCCAGGTGGAGCTCTTGCCACCCTGGTAGAGACCTCCGTGCGCGGTCAGAAGAACAACTACTGATTGGGGTTCATGAAGCATCTGATGCTTGAATCCGTGGCTAAGCGGACGAAGCTTGTCGTGTTGCTCCATCGTCTTTTCGGAGGATTCCGGAGGCGGAAGTATCGGGGGACCACCGATATCGAAACCGGCAATCTTCAGGGGGTTGCGATGCGCTCCATAGCCATGAGTTTCACTGTTGCCCCAACCACTTATCGGTCTGTTGTCTACCATCACGGGGAACGGCAACGGGTAGAGAGTCTTTCTCATGGCGGATAGGAGTTGAGTGCTGTAAATGGCTGATTGAATGTTGCGGATGAGAAAGACCCCTTGGCCTTGGGAAGTCGTTCTTTGAGATACGGTGAGGGACAGATTGGGTGCCGGGGTGGCGGTGAGTGCGAGAAGGTTGGTGCCGTTCCAGAGTAGGCTTCTGTCTTTCCCGGGGAGGGTTAACTGAAATGGTCTCTTCTCTCCAAGCCCCGCTAACCAGAGTGCTCTTCGCAGTGCGGTCGTACCGGCGCAGCCCATGTTGCGACTCGGGTCGAAGAAGAGTTGTTCAAAGTTGCCTTCCGGCTGCTGGGAGGGGTGGAAGGAGATGAAGGTTTCTTTGCTTTGTTGGTACACGTGGAGTTTTCCGGCGCCCAAGAGCTTGGCAGCGCGACCCAGTTCCACGACCCAAGCGTGATCGAAGGGGGAGCCGTGCTCGGCGATCTTTTGGAGCGCTTTGGCGCGGTCCAAAGTAAAAGCACCGGAATCAACCCTTGACCCGGCCGATTCCTGGCTTTGAAGATAGCTCTCGAGACTGTGGGGGCTTGAAAAATGCAACGCGTTTCTCTCTTTCTTTCAGGCCTCGATCTGACCTCCGCATGCATTGATTACGAGCGGAAGTTTAGTATACTAACCCGAGGGTCTATGGAAGAACCAGATAAAAGCAAACGAGATACCGGTTCGTCGCCCGAGCCGGACTTCGGTGATGCCCTGACGGAAATCACCAAGAATCTGCAGTGGGAAAAGATGATCAGCGACGGTGGCTCTAGCCGAGAGGCTTTGTCACTTACTCTGCGAGTGGAGGATCGTTTCGATTTTCTGCGTGCCTGGAAAACAGCCGCTCGAGATTTCGCGCTGGAGACCGGGGTGATGTTGCCCTCGGTGTCCTTTCAAGACGGTGACGGTCGAGAATTGCACTGGGGAGAGCGACGACTGGCGATTCTGACGACGGGCAAAACTGAGGAGATTTTGAAAGCTCTCAAGGACAACGCCTGGAGATTCCTTTCCATCAGGCAAGTCGAGGCCAGGCTGAAGAAACTGTGGACGGACCGTCCCGAACTCCATCGTACCTTTCAAGAAGTTGATCTGACCGTGAGCAGAACGGTGAGAGTCTTACGAGATTTGATTCAAAGTGGCTATTCTATTAAGAATTTCGGTTCCGTGATGGAAAGTCTGATTCTTGCGCGTTCCCAGTACTCTTCTCACTCTGACCTGATACAGGCGATAGAGAGCGATCTGGGCAGACCGACAAGTCGGCCGGCATCCAAGAAAGGACCCTCGGAAAGAAAGCCGACATCGCCGGAGGGTTACTTTAGCGACTCTCGGGCAGCTGAGATCACAGTGCGCTTGGGGCGTGGGATTCTGGGATTGGTGGACCCGCGCGAGGGAAAACCGTTGTTCGAAAGAGTGGAGAGCATCCGGATGAGTCTCGCCAAGGAACTCGGATTCGTCCTTCCGGGTGTCCATTTTACCGATGACTTGAGGCTCGATTCTAAAGCTTTTTGCTTTGTGATCAGGGATGAGGAAGTCTTTCAGGGGGAGGTTCAACCGGGACTCTTGTTGGCGATTGGCCCGGAGCCACTTCTTGCCAAGATCCGCGGAATCCGTACAGAGGACCCCGTTTACGGAATGCCGGCATCCTGGGTACTGCCCGAACTGAGGGGCGAGTGCGAGAGTGGCGGCTGCATGGTCTTTACTCCTGAAAGCGTGGTAGGCACGGCGCTAGTCGAGACTCTTAAGAAACATGCCGGTAGGCTCTTTTCCTACGGGTATCTCTCCGACGGAGTGCTCAGCGCTCTGAAGAAGGACGAACCCGTCCTGGTCGATTTCTTTGAAGGCAATCCGAAGCTTTTGAGGACGGCCAAATTGGTGTTCAGCAATCTGCTCGACGAAGGGGTGCCGGTACGAGACCAAATTGCCATCTTGGAGACCGTTGTCGAGCACGAAGAACTTGGTGCCGACCGCCTCACTGAGGTCGTCCGCCGGCGGTTGGCCGGCGTCATTTCCAAGCTTTTCGTAAACCAAAGTGGAGTTTTGCCCGCCGTGGTACTGAGCAAGCCTCTCGAAGACCTGTGTCTGTCCTGCCTCGATGAAGAGACCCAGACTCTTGCTCCAAAATGCGAGCACGAACGGCGAAGACTTCATCTGTCTTTCAAGCACGCCGTGGAAGCTCTTCGCGACCGAGGATGGCCTGAAGTGCTGATCGCCGCTCCGAAGCTAAGGCGACCGTTGCGCCAGTTCATCCACCGGCATATCCCGACCTTGAGTATCCTGTCTGAGGATGAAATCCCGAGTCAGGTTGAAGTGGTATGTCTCGGCCAAGTGGCTTCCAGATTTACCAGGCCTCCGGTCGAGCGCCAGCCTTTTCCGCGTGGTCGCAGAAACAAAGCGCGGTTTGCCAAAGGCCGCCGATGTTACCAAGACTGAAATTCAAACACTTCGCTATCACAACACAATCAATGATCACGATGTGCTGCCGATAGACTGAGTCCATGGTAAAAACTTTTCGACACAACGGCGTGTCACGCATAGTAGCCCAAGGTGAACTTGACCGGGCCGACTGCCCCAGGCTGCGAGCAGAGTTCCAGCAGGCCGCCGGTCGTCTGGATTTGGACTTGGTGGGAGTTGGGTTTATCGACTCTAGCTGTGCCAAGCTTGTCAGTGACGAGACGGAGAAGCTTCGGAACGAAGGTTGCCGTCTTTATGTCAAGGCGTCTCCACAGGTTTTGAGGACTTTGGAGATGCTGGCCAAGGCGGGGCTGAAGTCGGCTCGGGAGCTTTTGACGGACCTGAAGATGTTGCGGGTGGCTCTGGTTTAATTCTTGAGCCCGGCGTCCAACAGTGCGGTCTCCAGCTGTTCCGACACGTTCAGGTTCTTGGCCCATTTTCTCAGGTAAGTAAGATCTATGGTCTCCTGGACCATAAGTACCGTTTGGACATCTCTGAGCTGGCGCTCCAGGACTCCACCGCTCTCCTTGTGCCATTCAAGCTTAACTAAAACGATATCCTCTGCCGTGCAGAACCAGAAGGGGAGGCCCGTGGCTTCTTTTCGGACCTTCCTACTGAATCGGGATTGTTCGAACGGGCGCTCTCTACTCACGATGATATCAACCTTGAAGTTGGTACCGAGGTGTATGAGGTTGGCAGAGCGCTTTCTCTGGACCGCTTCTAGTAGGGCGGATTCGCTCACATAAAAGTCCGACTTGAAGTTCTCAACGAGCTTTTCGATTTTCTTCTCGGGAAGCCGGACGATGAGGTCCACGTCCTGAGTGAAGCGTGGCTCTCCATAGGTCGTGCTGGCGAGCGACCCGCCGATAAAGTACTCAATCTCCTCTGCCTCTAAGAAAGACGTTATCTGGTGTGCGACTTCGAAGGGATTCATCGAAATTGGTTCAGGGGTGTGAATATTGAGGCCTGCTCGAATAGCTCCCGCCGTCACGGCGTATTTCTTTTCGAGAGGCATCTCGCGGAGCTTCGACATCTGAAACTGCTGCGCCTCGAGAGTTGTGTCGCTTGAGAGTAACTTCACCGGCTAAGCATACCGAATTTGATTCCCTGGACACAAGATGAATCCAAACTAAAAAAGAAAAGCCCCGAAACTGTTGAGTTCGGAGCCGACCAAGAAGTGTGCTTAGTTGTGTTATCCCACGGAGTTTCGGGTTGACTACCCCCTGGGGAGAAATTTTCTGAAAAAGTTTTCGGGCTCATTCTAGACGACGCTCCAAGAACTTGGCGTCGATTCTCTTCGGGTCCCTTGCTTCTAGACCGATCAGCAAGTCAAGTTCGCTCAACACGTGGCCAAGACCCCAGGCCCCGAGACCCAGATTGAAGGCTCGGTTGGCCAAGTACTGTCGAGCGCTCTGAGTCACCTTGTATTCTCTGAAGATAGGCGAGTTTGATTTCTCCAGCAGGGCCAGAATGTCTGTCGGACCGGGGCTCTCGAGGAAGAGCTTGAGTGGCATCCGAGCGACCACCTGCTCGGGGAGACCTTGCTCTAGGAGGGTTTGAATCTGCTTGCCGTTCTTCGGTGTCGTTTGGGACCGAAGGAGACCGACGAAGATCATATTGTCGGTCTCCAATACGGCCTTGCCGGTGAGGGTGATATTGCATCCCTCCAGATACATCAGGAGTTCCCACCACAAGTTCTGCCGATGGGGATTTGGATGATGGAACAGCCAGCTATCTAGATTGTCGAGTATGACGATACCGTATCGAGCTTTCTCCCGGTCACCGTCCGTCTCTCGCAGTAGAGCACGAACCGTGGCGGTGAGAGAAATACCGTCGTGTCCGGCCGGCGTCATCTGGGCGACGTCGATAATAGCGGTTGGGGCCACCTTTCGAAGGGCGAGTGCCAGCCTGGTCTTGCCGGAGCCGGTGGGACCCACAATCAGGACGTGATTGGCCATGCCGTTTCGCTGCCCCAGGAGTCCGAGAGGTAGGTTGAGCGGGCTTGCCAGATGACGAGCCAGTTTTCTGGCCGGTCCGAAAAGAGTCGGAAGCCCGAGAAAACCCGACAGGGCTTTGGAAACCTCGGAGACCGCTCCACTCTGACGGTACGGCGGCGGCTGGGAGAAGTGGCGGATGGCGGTTTGAGCACAATCCTGGCAGATACGGGCCCCGGCTCCCGCGACCAACGGAAGGTCGACTTTGTCGCAGAAACTGCAGCGAGGGAGATTGAGGGGGTCCTTGCTCATAGAGAAGAATTCTTGTGACCTGGGGAATATGCCTTGAGAGGCGGAGCTTTGCGGTTCTCGAAGACTCGACTATGAACTTGCGAGTCGCCACGGTCAATCTCATGGCCCCAGCGGGACCGTTCTTTGCCGTGGGGGAGAGAGTCGATGCTCTGGCGGACGCCCTGGTCCGGCAGTCTCCGGATGTGCTCTGCACCCAGGAAGCAATCTTTGAAAGCATCGGTTCTCTGTTGCGGGCGTTCCCGGAGTACGAGGTACTTGGGCGGGGGCGTTGGGCAAACGGGACGGCATTCAGAATGCGATTCTGTATCGTCCGGACCGATTCTGTCTCCAAAGCTTTGGCCATTTCTGGCATTCGAAGACACCGGAGAAGCCTGGCTCGAAGCTGCCCCTGATGGGTTCGGCGCGGGTGGCGACATGGGCGACCTTCAAAACGTCGACGGACTCGCTCACCGTCCTTAATCTCCACTTCAGCCATTTGTGTCGGAGACAGCAAGCTCGGCTGATTCTGGAGAGACTTTCGACCCTCCCGCGTCCCTGGATCGTGACCGGCGATTTCAACTCGACGCCCTGGCCGTTGTGGAGCGCTCACCGAATACTGGCCACACAACTTCACGACCTGGCCGGGTCGTCGGGAGCCACATGGAACGCCGGGTTGGGACTGCCGATAGCTCGTCTTGATTGGATACTTGGGAGTTCGGAGGTCAGGTCGAAGAGTGCGCGGGTTCTGCGGACTGAGGGGTCCGACCATTGGCCGGTGGTGGCGGATTTGGAAGTGCGCTCGGGACGATGAAAGCGCGGTTGCTAGAATTTCTCACCTTAGTCGCGGTTCTCGCGTTGGCTGCCCAATACGCGGGGAACGAGAGAAGAGACTCGTCTCTCAATCGCGCATTGAGTCTCGACGGCGTTCGGATCGGAATGTCTTACGAGCAGGTTCTAGAGGTTCTCAGCCATTCGTGCCTATCGTAAGTCAAATCCGTCCCACTGAGGGGATGGTAACCCTACAGATAGAAGCTGTCAGAATGCTGGACCGCATCGAGATAGTGTTCCGGAGCATTAAGAGCGCATCCACTGCGGGCGACGTTCTAGTGGCCACTCTCGTCGGACTGGAGGAGTTGATTGACGGTGCTCGTGCTAGAGTTCGAATCGAGAGTTTTAATCTCACTCTGAAAATAAGAGGGTCGAAGCTCGAAAGCTGTTGGCTTATCTCGTCGGAGGAAGAGGATGAGGTCTTTCAGGAGGCGAGAGAGAGTAGAGAAGCTGTCGTATCCACATCCGGCATTGACGAGCAGCGCCTGCACTGCCACGTCATTCCCTTTCACGGCGGGCTCGTCTATATCGATCACACTCGGCCTTTCAGCGGAGACGAAGTCTCGGTAGCTCGAATGATCACACAACAAGCGGACGCACATTTGGGCACATCTCATCTCGCCGTCGCCGTCAGCAATCGAGACTCACTCACCGACTTACCTAATCAATGCTGGTTCGATAACCGGCTCAACGACTATTCCGAGTTTTCGGTCATAGCCCTGGACATCGACGGCTTTACGGAACTTAACCAGCGCAAGGGACGGAAGACCGGCGACCAGGTGCTGCTCGAGCTGGCCGGATTTCTGCGGCACCACCTCCAGGGCGCCGAGCTTATGGCGCGCTCTGAATGTGATGAGTTCCTGGTTCTCAGTCTGGAAACGGACAAACCGACGCTGGGAGCTTTGTGGCAGGGACTCCTCGCCACCTTTGAGGAGATCACGCTCTCCATAAGCCATAATCTTACTCTCTCCGCGGGCATAGCGACGTACCCGGCAGATGCATCATATCGACAGTCGGTGCGAGAGATAGCGCAGACCGCTTGCCATAAAGCCTCGAGACTTGGTAACCGGGTTTTGACAGTTGCTACTTGGGAGCAAGTACACTTTCACGAAGCGGAGGACCCGAAAGCACACTTCGATATGCGGGCTGCAGCTGTCGTTCGAGCGGCCGTGGAAGAGTGCCAGAGTAGTCGCCGGCAGGTGGACGGTTTGGCCATTGTCTGGGGTCTCTTAGCTTGCGAGAGAGATTTTTCTCGAGTCCTACGGCAAGCTGGGCTCAAGCAAAGCGAGTTGCGAGAGCAGATGGCTCTTGAATCCGAAACTTCGACGGTATTCTCCGCAGAGGCCAAACAGATCTTTGCCCAATGTTTGACCGATGCCCACAGAGCTGGGAGAAAAACCATTGGCGTCTTCGAACTGCTGCTCGGTTGTCTCGGAGAGGCTCGAGTGGAGCACGACCTGACTCAGTGTGGTCTCTCCGTGGGCAGCGTGCTGACGGGGTTGTATCGTCAGGGACACTTCAGCTCAGCGGACACCATGTTGATTGGTGATTTGGCTATGACTTATCAACGTGTTCGGACTCTGCCCGCGAGGAAAAGAGTCAAGAAGCTCGGCCCTACATTCGGCAACAATTTTGATGCCGAAGTTTGGAGCCTGATTGCTGAGGCGAGAGAAGAGGCGAAACTGGGAAATCACGACATGGGTCTGGAGCATCTGTATCTGGCATTTCTCAGTCGAGAGGGGAAAAATCTCGAGCGAGCGAGAGAGCTTCTAGTGAGGATCGGACTCCCGCTGGTCGGTCAGGAGTCGCCTATGCCAACGGCGGAACTTCTCGAGTTCTTTCACAAACTCGACAGCAATTTTGAAGAGGTGAGGGTCGAAATCATACGTTCCAAGCTTTATCTTGAGCCGCAGGTCGTTCTGCTTCGTGAGCTTCTCGACGACTAGGCTGACCTACGAAAAAAGAAAAGCCCCGAAACTGTTGAGTTCGGAGCCGACCAAGAAGTGTGCTTAGTTGTGTTATCCCACGGAGTTTCTGGTTGCCTACCCCCTGGGGAGAAATTTTCTGAAAAAGTTTTCTTAGAGCTTTTCGATAACCAGAGGGCTCATCAAGAGCGTCGTTTCTCCGCTCACAACGAGCTTGCCGGAGACCTTGAGTTTGCTGTTGGGACTGACCCGATTCTAGAGACATACATTGAGTTGGATTTCAGTCCTGCGTGAACTCGTATTCGTGGTTGTAGAGCTCGGCGAATCCGTTGAAGTACTCGACTAGCGAAGCAAGTCCGTTGTTGTAGGCGAATTGCAACTCTTTGTTCTCTTTCATCTCTTTGGAGACTTTGAACCCCGACCCGACCACCCAGGGAACGCCGATGATCGGGAAGGTGAAGGCTACAGTCGCGCCAACGAAGCCAAGGACCACCGTGTCTGACCGAAGGCCTTTGACGGAGAAAGGTTCCTCCCCGATGGTTTGACTCAGTTCTTTGAGTCGAGGCTGGAGGAGGGCGACGGCTTGTCGAATGCGCTCTCGTTTCTCCAGGCTGTCGAGCGGCGTGAAACCTGTAAGGTCCGTGGGCAGGCCCTCGGCCGAGACGATGAGTCCGAGCCCCACCGGACCTTCGTAGCCCAGAGGTTCGCGTTTGACGATCACCCCGTCGGAATACCACAAGATCCGGCTCTGGCGGTCGAGCGGGTGATAGATCCACTTGTCCAGCTTCATATCTCTTCTAAAAAGTTCAGGGCGGTAGAAGAACGAGAGTATGGCGGCGGCCGAGAAGGAGGTGATAGCCTCTCTTTCAGTAGGCAACGAGACGGCGATTTTCTTGTCGTGTAGCTGGGATTGAGGGCTGTAGAATTCGCCTTTTAGCTCGATAGGTTGCCAAAGAGAAATGGGGTGAGCCTTGAGCACGGTGAGCGGATGGGAGGTGTCTGACTTGCCGAAATCAGGGTCGCTCCAGTAGCTGATGAGGCTCTTCGAATCGAGGGTCACGCGTTCGCCGGCCAGGTGGCAGTGTTCGCAGAGTGCACCGGAGATGTCGGCGCGGAAGCGAGCGGCCTGGCTGTTGCCGGCTGAGAAGATGATTTTGGATTCGCCGAACTCATAGTTGGTGACCGTGAGGGTGAGGGACGCTGCTCTGGGAGCGTCCGGGTCGAGAGTTGAAAAGGAGGAGCCGTTCCAGGCTACCCGGTTGCCGTCGGCATACTGGATAGAGAAGGGGCGGGTCTTCTTGCGAGCGAGGGCACGTACGGCGATGGCCAGGTGATCGAGGCTCGGCGCGGCTTTGTAGCTAGTGTCGAAGATGGCCTTCTCGAGCTCCGTTCCGCTCCACTCAGGAGCGTGGGTGAAGTCGAATCGGGTTTCTTCTCGAGTCTGAACCACGGCCAGTCGGGTGTAAGGAGTAGAAAGAGCGGCTTGCACCAGCTTCAGTACCCAGGCCTCAGGAAAGGGGAGCTGAAACTCGCCCAGCTTTTCCCAAGCCTTGCTCTGCACGATGGTGAACTCGCCTTCGGAGTCGAGGGTGCCGGCCGCGGATTCGGACTGGAGCCATTCGTGAAGCGAGAAGTTGGACACCATATCAATTTCATGGGATTCGTGGGAAACGCCTGCTGAATAGGAGGCATTCTGTCGGTTCTTGCTGGGATCCACCATTCGCGAGGCGGCTTCGGTCGGTGGCCGGGCCGTTGCCTCAATCACATCAGTGAGTTTGGCAAGTTTTTGTGCATTAAAGATTGCGCGACCAGAAACTCGGGAAACTCACATCAGTGATTCGCGTTTGTTGACCCGCCCGTGACCGGGGGAATGCCCCGACTCTCGCCCGGGGCACCCACCCGACCCGCCTCTGACCGGGATCATGCCTCGCCTCTGACCGGGATCATGCCCCGCCCCTGGCCCGGAGCACTCGCCCGACCCCGACCATCTACTTCCGCCGCATCCCCTTCACGTTCACCTTACCTCCGATAATCTTGAAGACAGTCCGCCCACCCATGCCGACCTCCCGCGCAAATTCTTGTCCACAATCGGGGCAGCGGAGGTCACCCTTGGTGTAGTCGGCCAAAATCCGTTCGGGAAGGCACTTGACCAGGGAGCCTCGGCCGCCTTTTCGATATTTGTAGAGCTTACAAAGACAGGCGGAACAAAGGATATCGATGCTTCGGAAGTTGTTGCTTTTGCTGCTCATAACTTTTTTTCAAAAACCACTAGACGTTTTGAAAGAGCGTGGGATAAGACAAATAAGCACACTTCTTGGTCGGCTCTCGCAAAAAGTTCGAGGGCTTTTTCTTTTCCCGAAGTTGAGAGTCAAGAAGTCGCTACCCGACGGGCTTCCACCGATACCCCATGGGCTGCCCGTAAAGGATCAGGAATGCGATAACGACTGCTCGATAGAACGGTCTCCACAGCTTGTTCGAGTTCCATGTCGAACCCCACAGACACGTAGACCGGCTTGACTCCCTCCCTGGTTCGTACGGCCGCTCCTACCGTTTCGTTTTCGAATAGAATCGGGGCTTGCGCCCCACGTGTCGTGTCGAGCGGCCCGTGTTCGCCCACCAACAGATTCTTGGCCACACCGACGGTGGGCCAACCGAGCTTCTCGCCAAGCAAGCAGGCGAGACCATATCGCCTGGGGTGGGCTCGTCCTTGACCATCGACTAACAGTATCGAAGGAACCGACTGGAGCTTGCCTAGCGCCTCCAGAGCGCAGGGCGCTTCTCGCCGAGCGAATTCACCAGGCTGATAATCGGCCACGGCCAACCGGTACTCGAGCGAGACCGACTCCACGACATCTCTTCCCGCCATGACGATCGCGCCTACAAAGGCACGGTCTTCGTGGTAGGCAACATCCACAGCAGCAATCAGCATGGGGGTTGGATACGCAACGATACCCGGAGTACCCCCTCGGGGATGCCCCAACTGGAGCCTTCCCGCTGCAGGCCGTACGGGTACCGATCGTCGAAGCCGGGTGCCATGAAAAAGGCACCCGAGCATCCCTATACGATTGAAGCCGACGAGCTTGTAAAGCAGCTGGAGACGGATGTCTCCAAAGGGCTCAGCGCCGGCGAGGTAGAGAAACGGAAGGAGCAGTTCGGTCCAAACCAATTTCAAGAGAGCGAGCCGATTTCGCCCTGGGCCATCCTGGTCAATCAGTTCAAAGATCTGATGGTCTTGATCCTCCTCATCGCGACCGGCATCGCTTTCGCCAGTTGGTGGCTGGAGGGAGCCGAGGGTTTCCCCTCCGACGGAGTTGTGATTCTGGCCATCGTGGTGGCCAACGCCATACTCGGGTTTTCCCAGGAGTATCAGGCGGAGCGAACGATCGAAGAGCTGCAGAAGTCGACGGCGGCCAAAGCCAAAGTCGTGCGCGACGGTAAAGAGATGACGGTGGAGCAGTCGGAGCTAACCCTGGGAGACATCGTGACGTTGCACGAGGGCGACAGGGTGCCCGCCGATCTGATTTTGCTCAAGGCTAGCCACCTACAAGCCAACGAAAGTATGCTGACCGGTGAGTCCGTACCGGTTTCCAAAGAGGTGGGGCCGGTAGAGCAAGACGCGCCACTCGACGCCCGACTCTGCGAACTTTACGCGGGAACCACCATCACGGCCGGTGAGGGTCGCGCCGTGGTAGTGCAGATCGGCTCAGAAACGGAAATCGGCAATATCGCCACCAGTCTGGGCGGTACGGTGTCCGAATCGACACCGATGGAGCGACGTCTCAATACACTGGGCAAACAGATCGGGTGGGGAGTTCTGGCACTCAGTATCATCATCGGGGCGACCGTACTGATCGTGGAGGGAAACACCGAGCTGAGCACGCTTTCCAGAGTGGCCATGTTCAGTGTGGCCTTGGCTGTAGCGGCAGTGCCCGAGGGGTTGCCCGCGGTTCTCACCGTGAGCCTCTCTGCGGGAGCGCGTCGACTGGCCGGCCAGAATGCGGTTGCTCGCCGGATGGCGGCGGTGGAAACTCTCGGTTCGGTAACCACCATCGTGACGGACAAGACGGGCACCCTGACTCATAACCAGATGACGGTGCGAAAGTTGTATACCGAGGACGGAGTGCTCGAAGTCACGGGCGACGGCTACTCCTCGGAAGGAGAGATAAAGGGGCTGAACGAGCAGGCCAAGGAGCTAATACATTGTGGCGTGATGGCTAACTCCGGTTCTTTGGAAGAGGATGAGAAAGGCCACACCCAGGCGGTGGGAGATCCGATGGACGCGGCCCTTCTTGTGTTAGCGGAGAAGGCCGACATGGACTGGAAGGCACTGCGCGGGTCTGAGGAGAGTCTCTCGGAGGCGCCTTTTTCTTCTGAGAGAGCCCGGATCTCCGTGCTCAGGAAGACGGACGAGGGCGCCGTCCTTTACGTCAAGGGAGCGACCGATGTGGTGGCTGAACGTAGTGAGGGGCTGAAAGATAGAGAAGCTCTTCAGCAGGCCGAAATGGAGTTTGCCGACGAGGCCTTAAGAACCCTGGCCTTTGCCAAACGGACCGGCGCAGATAGCTCTAAGGAAGCGGTGGAACAAGAAGAAAACCTTCAGTTGCTCGGTCTCGCGGCCTTCGAAGACCCCCCTCGTGAAGAGGTAAAACTAGCTCTGGAGAAATGCCGCAAAGCGGGCATCCGGGTGGTGATGTGCACCGGTGATCATCCCGCCACGGCGGCCGCCATCGCCCGCAAGGTCGGTCTGACCGAGGCCGATGAGGAAGCGTTGACCGGTCGCCAGATGAAAGAGCTTTCCGACGAGGAGTTCGATAAGGCGATGCGAGAGCGTCACGTCCTAGCCCGCGTCTCACCCGACCAGAAGCTCAAAGTCGTGGATAGCTTGATCCGTCAGGGCGAGGTGGCTGCCATGACGGGCGACGGCGTGAACGACGCGCCGGCTCTGAAGAAAGTCCACGTTGGCGTTTCCATGGGCAAGGCCGGCACGGCCGTGGCGGTGGAGGCTAGCGACCTGGTGCTGATGGACGACAACTTCGCCACTATCGTCAAGGCGATCGAAGAAGGGCGTTCCGTTTTTAATAACGTGCAACGCTTCATCGCCTTTCTCTTTTCCGGAAACTTCGGCGTGGTCACGGCGATGTTTATCGGCACCATTATGGCCGGTATTTTCGATCTCCGTTTCGATGGGGACATTCTGTTGCCGCTAACAGCGGCCCAAATTTTATGGATGAATCTTGTCACAGACGGTGCGCCTGCTGTGGCGTTTGCTCTGGGCAAAGGGGCGGGGGAAGTCATGGACCGGCCTCCTCGCGACCCCCAGGCCCCAATACTCGAGAGACGTAGCTGGATGCTGGTAGCCTGGAGCGGATTGATCTTGGCGGCCATCTTTCTTTTTATCCTGGATGTGCTGTATGCGGGCGGAGTATGGACTTTTGCCACCGACAGTCACGGTTATGCGCAGTCCGCGGCCTTCTACACCTTGGTCACAGCTCGGCTTGTGAACGCACTCAACTTTCTGGACCTGGAAGGCAGCGTTTTCAAAGCGGGCACCTGGAGCAACAAGTTCGTACCGGCCGCTTGCGTCTTTTCGTGGATACTCACCCTGGGCGTCATCTTCTTTCCGCCGGCGGCGAAGATGTTCGGTCTGGAGCCGATCAGTATGCATCATCTGCTCCTCCTGACTCTGGCGGTGCCCCCGGCCGTCATCATTCCGGCCGAGGCTTTCAAGAAATTCACCAAAAAGTACAATTTCTAGTCCAAAAGATTTAACACGGTGTACCTAGGCTAAGGTCGGCCTCGCTCCAATAAAGCAAGGTTATGAAAAACCTTGCTATTGAAATTCTCAAAAAAACATTTGGATTCCGCGAGTTTCGCGGATCGCAAGAAGCCGTCATCAATCACCTCTGCGACGGCTCGGACGCGCTCGTTATTATGCCGACCGGAGCTGGGAAATCGCTCTGTTTTCAACTCCCTGCCCTGGTGAGGGAGGGAGTGGCGGTGGTCATCAGCCCTCTGATCGCGCTCATGGAAGACCAGGTGCAAGCTCTGGAACGCTTCGGAGTGAAAGCCGCGTTCTTAAACTCGACCCAAGACCCGGCCGCGCAGTGGGCGACTCAGTTGGCCGCCGTGGAAGGTCGGCTGGACCTTCTCTACGTGGCGCCGGAAAGAGCGAATTCAGCCGCCTTCCACGAGTTGGTGAGTCAGCTGAAAGTTTCTCTCTTTGCCGTCGACGAAGCCCACTGTGTGAGCCAGTGGGGCCACGATTTCCGTCCCGACTATTTGGAGCTTCCGCAAGTCTTTTCCCACCGACCGGAAGCACCGAGAGTCGCTCTGACAGCGACCGCGGATAGTCGCGCGGAGGCGGATATCAAGAAGAGGCTGGGCCTCCGAGAGGCTCGTCTCTTCAAGGACGGCTACGACCGTCCGAATATCGACTACTCTATCGAGCCTCGCGACGGCGGACGCAAGCAGTTGGAGGCCTTTCTCAAACTCCATCGCGAGGAGTCGGGTATCGTTTACTGTTTGACCCGGAAGAAGGTCGAGTCGCTGACGGAATGGCTCCAGGGCAAGGGGTTTCATGCCCTTTCCTATCACGGCGGTATGGAGGCCGATGCCCGTCGAGAACAACAAAAGCTTTTTCAGAATTCCAATTGCGTCATGGTGGCTACGCTTGCGTTCGGGATGGGAGTGGACAAACCGGATGTTCGGTTTGTGGTGCATATGGGCATGCCCGGATCTCTTGAATCCTACTATCAAGAGACGGGTCGCGCGGGGAGGGACGGTTTGCCCGCAAAAACACTTCTTCTTTGGGGTCTTTCCGATGTTGCCATGCACTACCGTCGACTTCAGCAGTCGGAAGCCGTGGAGGAGGTCAAGCGCTCTCAGGCTCAGCGCATCAACGCCATGGTGGGACTGTGTGAAGCGGTACGCTGCCGTCGTGAGGTCATCCTGGAGTTCTTTGGTGATACTCCGGCTGCTTGCGGGAATTGTGACAACTGCCGCGATAGTCCGGAGACTTGGGACGCCACGGTTGAGGCGCAGAAGGCGCTCTCAGCGGTTTTTCGGACCGGACAGAGGTTCGGAGTGAGCTACCTCACCAAGATCTTGAGAGGTCAAGAGACGGCACGCATCGTGACGCTCGGGCACGACCGGATCCCGACCTTCGGAGTGGGGGAGGACCTCGGCAAAAAGGAATGGGCGGCCGTCTTCCGGCAGCTTTTGGCGGGAGGCTATCTCACCCTCGACGCCGCCGGCTACGGAAGCCTCCTCCTGACTCCTAGGAGCCGTTCCGTTCTCAGGGGTGAGAAAACTTTGCTGCTGAGGAAACCGTCGGAAAAACAGACCGCTGCTCCCGAATCTCGCTCGGAACTTGAACCTCACGAGCTACGTGTTTGGGAGGCGCTTCGCCGATGTCGTCTGGAGATAGCCCGTGAGGAGGGAGTGCCTCCTTACGTTGTGGCGCACGATGCTCACCTTTTGGCCCTGCTGCGACGCTGGCCCGATTCGCTGGAGGATATGCTCGAGGTCAACGGATTCGGGGAGAGCAAGGTGAGTCGCTACGGTCAAGGCTTTCTGGACGCGATGAAAGGCTGTACACCACCGGAAACCCTTGCCTCCTAAGCCGCCACCATCGAGAGTGAGTGGACATTCACGCCTGGAGCGATCTCGTTCCAGCTGAGCACGACGAGAGCGGGAAAGGAGCGTTCGCAGAGCCGTTTGAGGTGAAGGCGAATGCTTGGGTTGGTCAGCATGATCGGCTGCAGGCCTTTTTCCTGGAGGGCCTCGATCTCTTTGGAAATGGCGTTGAGGATGTCTCCTCCCATGGCCGGGTCAAGCATCAGGAACTGTCCCTGTTCGGTCTTCTGAACAGCGATCTCCAGAGCTTGCTCGAGGATCGGGTCGAGGGTGAGGACGTTGAGAGTGTTTTCACTGTTTTGATATTCGCGACAGATGGTGCGGCATAGTACGGCTCTCACGAATTCGGTCAGGGCGTCGGGGTCCTTGGTGAGGTGAGTGTGATCTGCTAGAGTTTCGAGTACAGAGACCATGTCCCGGATAGAGACACGCTCTCTGAGGAGGTTCTGGAGAACTTTTTGTACCTGACCGAGGGAGAGTTCGTCCGGCACCAACTCCCGTACCACAACAGGGTGAGTCTTCTTCACGGTATCCAAGAGAGCTTGGGTCTCTTGTCGGCCGAGGAGACGACTAGCGTTACCTCGCACGATCTCGGTGAGATGGGTGGCTACCACGCTCACCGGATCGAAAATCATGCATCCCAGTCGTTCTGCGTCGCCGCGGAGTTCGGGGGCGATCCAGACAGCGGGCATGCCGTAGGTGGGGTCGACCGTTTTGATTCCCCTCAGATTTTTCAGCTTCTCTTCCGGTCCGATGGCCAGAAAGTGGTTGATCTGCACCTGGCCTCTGGCCAGTTCGTTGTCTTTGATCTTGATGACATAGTCCTGGGGATGAAGCTGGAGATTGTCTCGAAAACGCACTCCCGGTATGATCAGTCCGAGTTCCACTCCGATGTGACGCCGGATAGAGGTCACTCTTTCGAGCAGCTTCGCTCCCTCTCTCGGGTCTACCAGACTGAGCAGCCCGCGCCCCACCTCGAGGGCTATCTGGTCGACTCCCAGCACCTGGTCGGGGCGGTCCGTGAAGGTGGGTCGAGGCGGGTTGGCGGGGTCCGGGACCCTGGGGTCCGGCCCGGGTGTGGGAAGGTCGCTCGCGGTCTCGTCTGTCGCGTTTTCGGTGTCGATAGCCCAGGCTAGGTAGTAGAAGAAGACACCCAGGCCGAGGAAAGGGAGGGGAGGAAAGGCCAGCATCCGCACGGTCGCGAGGAGCGACACGAGCAACATAAACCCGGAGGCTTGACGGAGGACCTTGGGGTGCAAGAGTTCCGAGGTAAGGTCTTGAGCAAAGTTGGAGCCGGTGGCTGCGCGAGAGACCAGCAACCCCATCGCCGTGGACACGAGAAATCCGGGGATGGTGGTCACCAGGCCGTTGCCAACGGTCAGGATGGCGAAGGTGGAGAGAGCTTCTTGAACCGGCAGGTTGTGATAGAAAGCGCCGACCAGCACACCGCCCACCAGATTGACAATCATGATGACGATGGCGGCCATGCTGTCGCCTTTCACAAACTTGCCGGCGCCGTCCATGGAACCGTAGAAATCAGCTTCGCGTTGGACTTTTTCCCGACGTCGTTTCGCTTCATCGGCGTCGATGTTGCCGGCCGCCAGGTCTGAGTCGATAGCCATCTGTTTCATCGGCATAGCGTCCAGCGTAAAGCGCGCCGCCACTTGAGCGATCCGCTCGGATCCGGCGGTGATCACCATCAACTGGATGATGATGAGGACGATAAACATAATCATGCCGACCACGATGTTTCCACCGACCACCACGTCTCCGAATGCGGGAATGATTTGCCCGGCACCAATGGGCGTTCCGTCGACGGGATCTTTCAGGTGTCCGTTCAGCAGTACCATGCGGGTAGACGAAACGTCGAGAGCGAGTTTGAACAAGGTGAAGCAGAGAAGCATGGTTGGAAAGATCGAAAACTCGAGGGTTTCCTTGATGTGAAGTACGGTGAGGATGATGATCATCGCCATGGCGATGTTGATGACGAGGAGGACGTCGAGAAGCGGACTGGGTAGGGGAACGATAAGCATGAAGACGACCCCGATCAGTCCGACGGCCGTGAGGACATCCGAGAATCGGAGCAGGCTGAGAATAGGATTAGCAGTCAATAGGGACCCTCGCTTTCATCTCTTTGGTCGCGGAGTACAACCGGCTCATCCCGTTGTAGCGAGAGTTTACAATGCTTTAACTTCGTGTTAACTGCGGGTTCATAAAACCAGATACTTCTCGAACCACTGCACGGTCCGCTCCCAGAGGAGATTCCAGTCGGCTTCTCTCATAAAGTGGCCCGAGTCGGGATATTCGTAGTGCTGGAGCCGCTCCGGACAGTCTCGGTAGCTTTCCTTGGCGCGCTCCATGAAGTCTCTCGTGGGGAGCGGACTGACGTGTTCGTCTTTTCCGGCGTTTTGAGCCAGCAACGCTTTCGGATAGATCCGCTCAGGGTGATGGTGCGGACTAGCGTTGTACCACGGCTCGGGTAGGGGCTTGGGCGAACGGGCCGACCAGTCTGGTGAGCCGAGAATAGGAGCGACGGCACGGATGTCGTCGCAGACGGCTCCGGCGGCGAAGGCGATGTAGCCTCCCATGGATATGCCGGTCAAGCCGAAGGATCCGTGATTGGGGAAGAGTTTCTTTAATTCGCAGACCAGAGCGGGGATTTCGACGACGCTGGCCCGGACCATCTCCAAGAAGTGTACGTGGGAATTCTCCTCGGACATTCGTCGCTCCAGGTCCGGGTAGCGCCGCTCTCCGTGTCCTACGGCATCTACTCCTACGGCAAGGAAACCGCGACGGGCCAGGCCGGCGAGCTCCTTTTCTTGAGTCTCCTTACATGCCGTGAGGCCGTGATACACCAGCACGGTTCCTCGGAGATCTCTTGCCTCGTGAAGAATGAGGACGGGGACGGCTCCGATATGCTGTTGCAGACGCTGCAAACTACACCCCGAAAAACTCGCTAGAGTACATCGTCGAGAAGCTCCTTGAGGTAATCATCTCCATGAAGGTTCATGAGCCACGCCGAAAGACGCATGACGTCTTCGTTCTTATCTTGCCGCCTGTAGTGGGCCACCGCTCCTTCATACCAACTCCGAGAGTCTCGGCCCAGGCGTTGGAAGACGTCACCCAGCGCTTCGAGGATAGGGGCACTTTCGAGCGGATTCAGGCGCATGCCGTCTTGCAGGACCTGGGCCGCCTCCTCGTAGCGTGCCATTCCGGTGAGAGTTCTTCCCAATTCGAGATAGGTTTGCCATCGGTCGCTGTTGAGAGCCATACTGTCGCGAAAGCATTTTTCCGCCATTTGCAGTCGTTGACAGTCTCGATGGATCTGACCCTTCTGTAAGTGGATCTGAGGCTGGAGCAGTCGCAGAAGGTCTTGTTCGCCCTGGGGACGGTTTTCAGCGCAAAGAACAAGCAACTCGTCGAGTTTTTCAAGGGCGGCGTCGTGCCGCTTCTCGTTCCACAAGAGATCCGCCAACTCTACCAACTGGTGCGAAAGTTCGACGACGTTCTCCAGTTTCTTACAGAGTTCGACGGCGAACTCTCTTGCGGAAAGGTCGCGGGGCCTTTTCCTAATCCCTTTGAGACACAACTTGAGCGCGTCGTCTAACCGGCCCTCTGCCTCCAGGGAGCGGGCCCGAATTACTTCATCAGCCATCCGGGACATTTCGCCCATTGGAATATCTGCCCTGTCTAAAAGAAGACAGTTTAACCCGATATGAACCGGCGCTAAACCGGCTTTAGCAGTTCTACTTCATCTGGCGTGAACAGGACTCGGATTTCATCCCCGGGACGGACCACTCCACCTCGGCGCACCACGGCCATCACTCCGGCTTTGCGAATGAGACCTCCGTTGGAATCTCTCCCGAGCACCGCTTGCATCAGACCCGGTCGAAACTCATCGAGTTGGGCACACGGGTTCCGGAGACCGCTGATCTCGACCACCGCCCGGGCCCCCAGAAGAAGCTGGACTCCGGCCGAGAGTTCGAGCAGGGCGATGCCACGGGTCGTGATGTTTTCACCAATCATTCCGGGCCCGAGGTCGAAGCCTGCCGTATTCAATTCGTCCAGAAGCTCACCATGCAGGAGGTGCACTTGCCGGAGATTCGGCTGAGTCGGGTCGCGACGCACTCTCGACCGGTGCTTCACGGTCCGGCCGAGATGAGCGTCTCCTTCGACGCCCAGCCCGGCCAGGAGAGTGATACTGGCAACGACATCCTTAACGAACCGGTGCTCCGAACTCAGGCTTACCGATTCGACCAGCATTTCTATTTCTTAGGTGTGACTTTGAAGATGCTGATGGTGGCCGGGTCGCTCATTCCCTTTTTCTGGGATATCACGGCCAGCGTGTTGTCGGCGTTGTAGTTGATGCTCTGAACAGGGAGCTTGCTCTCGTCGATGCTATCGATGACCTTAGGGCCTTCTTTGGTCCAAACCACGAACTCAGTGGCGGACTTGTAGCCCTGCATGGGGTTCGACATATCGTTGGTGCTGATGGAAAGTCCGTAGAACGGCTTCCACAGATACTTCGGGTTGAAGTTGAGAGTTTTCTGGCCGAGTTCGAAAGCGGTCACATACTTCTTGGTCTCGGCGTCGATGATGAAAAGACCCGCTTTGATCTTGGGCGGAATCTGATAGTAGCTGATCAACAGATGTCCACCGCCCCACTGCCAGTTGGCTTGGAGAAAGGTCATGGAGCCTTCGGGCGGCTTCTTGTCGGCGGGTACGTCCGTCAGCACGGTCGCGTTGGCACCGCTGTCGAGATCGATGATACCGGCCACGTTGTCCCAAGCAGCGTTGGGCGGCATGAGAGCCCGTCCCCATCCGATCTTGCGGACCACGGCCCCGGACTTGGTTTTGTAGGTGATGTAGTCGACTCCGGAGATAGCTTGGCCGGGAAGGAAGCTCTTGAGTTTCTTGCCGTTCTTGACGTCCCAGACCACGATACCGTTGCTCATGGTACCCAGAACAAGAAGGCTCTGGTCCTCACTAAAGTCGTGACACAGGATCTTCTTCGGGTCGGCCTTGATGTCGAGCTTTTTGACGGCTTTGCCGGTCTTCCAGTCGACGTAGGTCAACGGCAAGTCTTTGCGCATGAGGATCAGTTGGGTCCCGTCGTTGGAGAACGCAAACCCGTCGACTCCGTCGAAGCCCTCCACGGACTCCTTAACCTCGGCCACCTTCTCGCCGCCGGCGACGTCCCAAACGGTGACGACTTTACCGGTATGGGCAAAGGCAGCCACATACTTGCTATCCGGGCTGAAGGTCGGTCGGGACCAGCTAAACTGGTCTTCCCCCGCGAGTTTTTTATCCAATGTAAACTCCGGAGGAGCCGGCACGATGGTCTGTGCCACGGCCATTTGGAGGCCGAGCAGAAGAAACAGCCCGACCCACTTGAATCTTGATTTGAACATTGAAATACGCCTCCCTTGACATCGGCGCGATTCTCAGTTGAGAGGCAAGGCCCTTCTTCGGCCTTCTGAGCAACCTACAGGGAAATTTTGTCGGAGGAGTCGTCGGTCAAGACGGCACCTGTCTTGAGTTCGGCAAACCAGCAGTAACTGGCCAAGATGAGGTAGATACCAACCGACAAGCCAAGGGCGATTTCGATGCTGGCGACCCATGCTTCGGTTTCCGCGTCTGTACTGGTGAATATGGCGACCGCGAGGACGAGCATGATTGTAAGGAATCCTTGAATCGAACGGTAGTGGACCGCGGCTCTCGAACCTTCCGTTTCCGAAGCCTGACGTCGTAGAGCTTCTATCCAGAGCAGAACTCCTCCGAAAATTACCAGTGGAGCGAGCCGGTCGCCGAGCGAAAAGCAAGTCAAGAAGCTCAGAACGGATAAGGCCAGACAGAGGCGGACGTCTCCGCGTTTGGTCAAAATCCCTAACACGAGTCCGGCTGCCCCATACAGGAAGATGGCGAACAGGATCCCCTCTCCCAGGGTGACGAGCGGGAGTATGTTGGCGATGAGGATGATGAGCGCCACGATCCGGACTGGTGGTTTCAGCATGGTCATAAATAATTCCAGGTGCCCTCAGGCAACTCCTAGCCCGGCCAAGACCTGAAGGAGTCGACTCACAGCCTGAGTCGCCACCGACTCCAGATGCTCGTCGAGCTCGGCCGTTTCAATAAGAAGGTCGGAGTCGGCTCCCTCACTCTTCAGTTGGTCTTCAGCGGCAGTCCAGGTTTGCGCGGGCCCGAAGAACACGCTTGGTTTTCCGAGCCTCTGCATCCAGACCACCTCGGTCAACGTTCCAAGTGTATCGCTCACGAAGACACAGCCGTGACAAAAGGCCACGTTGACGACGTTTCGTGAAAAGGGACTTTGACCAAGATCTTTTGGAGCGTCGAAAGCGGTCCGAATGACGTGGTCGTAGTCGGAGGGCTGGTACTGAGCTCGAGGTAGGATGGCGTAGCTGATGCCTCGGCGGTCTCCTACTTCTTGGAAGCCCTCCAGCGCCGAACTCATGGCACCACCGCCCCCGCCCGTCAGCAGGTCGTTTCCCGAGACGGCTATGGCCTTGCCCGCGGCTCGGGCGTAGGGACTTGGGTCAACTCCCGAGCCAAAAACGGCGATTACCAATTGTCGTCGTCTTGCTTTTCGTATCCGTTGAGGATCTCAAGGTCGGTGGGCGTCACGGGCACGGCGTTGTACGGAAGGTCGGCGTAGCTCGAAACGGATTGGATATACCCACTGTAAGAATCGAAGCCGACCGCCAGGTAGTTGCCTGGCTGCTCCAGACTGTAGTCCCAGTCGTAGCGCACGGAACACTCCCAGATGTAAAGCTTGTCACCCATAAACTCGGCGGTATGTTTTGGGTGGCCTAGGAAACCCAGGAGCTCCTTAACGTGTCCGCCAGAGCGCCATTTGAAAGTGCGGGGAAGCGTGACAAGCTGCTTGCCGCCCTGTCTCAGCCAGATATCGTCGGTATCTCTCTGGCTGTATCGAGTTTCAATGACGTACTGATTCGGATCGTAAGAAACCCCCGGCTTCAGACCGCGTCCGGCAATGAGGACGGCACAGATGGAGAGGACGATGATAAAGACCCAGATTTCTCGTTGACGCGCTTTCATTCATCTCAAAACTTCGAGATCTGTATTGAAACCCCCCCTTCGAAAGGGTCTTGGAAGCCTTCAGTATTGTTTGAGGATTTTTTCGGTCTTTTTTAAGAGTGATGGCCCGTTTACAAGTTTGTGATACTTTGTACGACTCTCCTACGTACTATGTTGTTAGCACTTATCTCGAAAGGTATAGATATGAACGTCAGAGTTGCCAGTTACAACGTGAAGAACCTCTTTATGAACAGAGACATCGACAGTGGAAGTCGCACTCGTCCGAAGTCGGAAAGGTCCTTGGCCGCTCTGGCTGAGAGCTTGGAAAGAATGGAAGCCGATGTTGTGGCCTTCCAGGAGCTGTCTTCACAGGAAACTCTGGAAAAAGATCTGCTGAGCCGACGCGGACTGGCTGAAAAGTATCCGCACGTGGCCTGGACCAAAGGCAACGACGAGCGCGGTATTAGAGTTGGCATCATATCGAAATACCCTTTCACCATGACGGAAAGCCACGCCGACCACGTCATTCCTTTTGCCGATGGAAGTGGCGAAGGAAAGTTTAGCCGCGACCTGCTGAGAGTCGATATCAACACCGACTCGGACCCGGAAGCAGACCTGAGCGTCTACACCACCCACTTCAAATCTCGCCGCCCCGCTGACCCGGGCGAGGTCAACGCCGACGTTCGTCGCCTCTCCGAGGGCATCGAGACTCGGAAGATCGTGGAGAAAGAAATGGCGGAGTTCCCGAACCGTATGTTCGTGGTGACCGGTGATATGAACGACAACACCAACGACCCGCCGGTACAGGCCATCCTGAACGGTTCCGGAGAGGGCGCCGAAAAGTGGGTCGACAGCCTGGACCACCTGGCCGAAAACGACCGCAACACCTGGCCGGCCAATCCCACCCATACCCGCTACCCTCCCGAGCAGTTCGACCACATCATCTATCCTCAGCGCTTCGATGGCCAGGTGACTCGCCACGCTCCTCTGCGATTTGAGCAGTCCATCGATTCCGACACCAAGTGGGTCTCTTCCGCGGCCAGCGATCACCTCCCGATCATCGCGGACCTGGAAATCAAAGAGTAGCCAGAGACACCTTCCCCCCCAAAAAAGAGGGCCCCGAAAGGGCCCTTTTTTCGTACTGCTACAAAAGCGGAGAGTTATCTGATAAGTATGATATTTGTGGGGTTGATCTTATTTATGCACGGTCATACGACCGACAAACAGCGAACTCCCCGCTTGTTAAACGACTTTGCGACGTCGCTACGACTGCCCTGCCGGGGAGTCAGAATGTACTAGTCTTAAACTAATGTGAGTCAGCTTAGTCCTCTGAGAGTCGATGGCTCTCCTAGTAACCGTACTCCTCTTTGTCACGAGCGGCCTGTTCTGCTGCTCGCTTCTCGACCTCGCTGACATCCTGTTCCTCATCGATGTCCTGGAGAGTGGCCAGAACCTCTTTGAGGCTGGGATAACGATTGGCCGGATCTTTCTCCATCATACGAAGAACCATATCCGCCATTTTTTCCGGAATCTCTTCGCGATGTTCGCGCGGGTTCTTAGGCTTTTCTTGTAGCTGCATCATAAGGAGAGCTACGGAATCATTGGAGATGAAGGGACGCTGACCCACCAGAAGCTCATAAAAGAGAACTCCCAGAGCGTACTGGTCGCAGGACGCACTCGGCTTCTTCCCCTGAATCTGTTCGGGTGCGATGTAGGCGGGGGTGCCTAGCACCGTGCCTTCCTTGGTGAGAGAAATATCGTCGGAGATGGCACGACCCAGTCCAAAATCGCTTATCTTGCACATTCCTTTAGACATGAGGACGTTAGCGGGCTTGATGTCGCGGTGCACGATATCGTGTTCGTGGGCGTGCAGTAGAGCGGTCGCCAACTGGCCCATAAGCTCCCGGGCCTGCTTCAGCGGCAAGCCTCCGGGTGTGATCAGGTCGCTGAGAGTACCTCCCTGGACGTACTCCATGATGATGAAAAGGAGCTTGCCTTGCTCGCCCCAACTGTACATTCGAACGATGCCGGGATGGTTTAGCTTGTGGGCGATTCTGATCTCGCGACCGTACCGAGCGAGAGCGTCCTTACCTTTGGTCGCTTCCTCGTTTAGGATTTTGCAGGCCACAGCCTTGTCACGATCGAGGGAGTCAGCGGGCACACCGAGATAAACTCTGGAGTTCGCTCCCGAGCCGAGCGGCTGAGAGAGGATGAATCCGTCCAACTCCTTCATCAGGAAGGGGTCGTCGGGATCGGCTTCCGCTTTAATGACCTGAAGATTCTTGGCTCGGTCGGAGTTCAGCTTCCACTGGACAAGACCCGTGACCGCGAGCGCTCCGGCGATCCCGGGCACGATATAGATCCCCCAGAGGTTTGGTCCCCACTCTCCGAGGAGTCGACTTCCGAGCCACGCGCCGACGAGACCGACCCCGGTGGAACCTATGTGACCGTAGGGGATCTTGGTGGGGAGTATATAGTTGGCGGCGTAGCCGATGGCAAAAGCCATCACGAACATCATTAAGAATCCCAGGACGCTGCTAAAAAGCCAGAAAAAGAGGGCGATACCCGCGATGGCGGCCACCCAATGCTGGGGGGTAAAGTTGTCCGTGGGCATTTGATTGATTGTACGTGTTCTCGACATGACTACGCTCCTTGGAAAACATTGGACACCACGCGCCTTAAACCTGTTCGTGCAAGGGGGGTTGCGAAGAACCGGGAAGGCCCTCGAAGTATGATACAACTTTTTGCCCCGCTAGTCACACCTTTTCAATCCGACGAGTCGGTCGATGAGGAAGCGTTTGTCGAGAATATATCGCTGTACGAAAAGGCTCCCCTGGACGGTTACGTCATCAACGGCAGCTCGGGTGAGGCGGAAATGCTCACCCAAAGCGAGAGAGTACGTCTGGTTCGTCTGGCAGTTGAGCACAGCGATCGCAAGGTCATCGCGGGGGTTGCCGCGACATCCGTTCGGGCAACGATGGAGGAGTTGACGCTGCTTGAGGGACTCCGTTTGGATGCCGTGTTGGTGCGCACTCCGAGCTATTTCGGGGCGCAGCTGGACCAGGTCTCCTACTATCGTGAGGTGGCAACACAAAGTCGATTCCCGGTTATAGTCTATCAGATACCGCAGTGCACGGGAGTTCGACTCACCGGGTCGGAGTTGGGTCGGATCGCCGGGTTCGAAAACGTTTGCGGAGTGAAGGACAGTCTCGGCGATCTGTCCTTACTCAACGAAGTGGAGTGGCCGGAGGACTTTCGGTATTTCCTGGGTGCCTCTGCTCTGCTCCAACCCGGATTGGCGGCCGGGGCATGCGGTGGAATCCTCGCCCTGGCGGATGTGGTGCCGGAGTTGTGCCGGACCCTGTTGGAACTCTCGGCCGATCCCGAGCGCCGGCAGGAGGCCAGGGAGTTGCAGCGCCGGCTTATTCCTCTGAACAGACTGATCGGGGGTTCGAAGGGGTTTGGGATCGCCGGTCTCAAAGCGGCCTGCGAGCTCCGGGGCTATAAAGGCGGAGCGCCCCGCCGACCCTTGAGGAGTCTGAGCGAGGCGCAACGCATAGAACTGGAAAAAGTGATTACTCGACTTGAAACAGGACTCTAGAAGTCTTGCCGCCTCCAACCACGTTGGCTAGATGCCAGCCGGACTGGAGCTGTTTTGCTTGCATATTGTCGCTGACCGATTTGGATGTCGAGGCGTCGAAGAGCAAGATAAACGGCTGCACACCGTTTTTCACGTTGCCGGTTTCATCGCAGGGAAAGATATTCACGATGATCTGACCTTCCACATCTTTCACCGCCATCGCTGCCGAGGGGGCTACCGCGGTTTCGACCACGGCGAAATTGTCGGACGACTCCGTTTCCATGGCCGGCTTGTCACCTACTGATACAGGGAACGGCAGATAGTCCGGGTTGCTGAGCGCCGGCACGGAAAGGACGAGCACGGCTAAGATAGTTAGTAAAGAACGCATAGGTCACTCCTTTAGGTTGGGGGTTGAATCGATTGTGAGTTACGCCGCCACGGGAGCTTCCCCTTTTTGCGAGCTAGGGCTTAGAAGAACAGCTCGGGCGGCAGTTCCATCTCCACCTCGTCGACCATGGCCATCGGCTCGGGCGCCTCCGACGGACCGTGCTTGTCGAGTTTGAATCGATCCACCTCGGCCTTCAATTCTTTCAGGGTGTCGTTGGTGCCGAGGCTGTCCAGAAGAGTTTGATGCTTTTCAGCTCCGAGCACCTCTTTCGTGGCCTTGAAAGTAGCATCTCCGTAGGAGTAGCCGCTGTCTATAAGCTTGTCACGCAGGTCGGCAATCTCCGGATGAGCTTTGGCCAGGTCCTGATGCATTTTGCCCGACTCGCGTTCGTAGTTGCCCAGGAGGCGAAGAACATATCGAACGGAGCGCTCTCGATCTTCCTCGATAAACCATTCCTTGCCGGGGCCGTCTTTTTCCCGGTTGAGAAAAGCGGCGTGGTCCTTGGTGTTGAGCTCGAATGCATCATCCCAAAGCTCATCGAATTGTTGAATACTCTCGTTTTTGGCCTTCTGGGACCCTTCATCTTTCGGGTCGAAGTGAATCAGCGCCGAAGTCTCCCAATTTTCTCGCATGCCCTGGGTGCTGAAATTGGTGCTCCCGGTGATCTCTCCCTTATCGGTGATCAGTTGCTTTGCGTGGATCTTTCGGTCGTGCTCATTGGACCGCTCCAGTTTCGACCAACGCGGTTGAATCCCGTGGTCCTCCAGGTACTTCACACCGTAGCTGTTGGGAGTGCCTCCATGAGGATACAGACCCGAGTCGGCAACCACTCTGATGTCCAGTTCCTTGCCTTGCTCCTGGAGTTGATCTCTTCGTTCGACCAGTGCGGCGGCCACGGCTCGAGTGATAACGAAGCTTGGCATATAGACGAATTCATCCGCTTTATTGATAGCCGACAACACGAGGGCTTCGCGTTCTACCGGCACATCGGCGACATCCACTCGAGTGGAGCCGGCTTTGGCGCCCGATGCGGTCGTCATGTCGTCCAGTCGGTCGAGATTTTCAGGAGCGGTGGTCACGTCGATCGCTCGCTGAACCAGACCGGTCAGTAGCTTCTTTCCTTTGGGGCTCAACTGAAGATGGTATCTGCCTCCCAACATGCGGGACACCTCTTTTTCGTAGTCTCCCTCGAACACGATGAGGTCGGAGAACTTCACTCCCGACTTCTTGGCCATCGCCTCCAGCTGCTCGACCGTTTCGACTTTTGGGAGCTTGGTTCCGGGCTCGCTCGGGCCTCCGACCGTATCTAGCAAAGAGAGAAATCCGCGTTTACCCAACCTGAGATTGGTGTCCGCGAATTTTTCGATATGACCCTCTCCCCAGATGTCTTCCAGGGTGGCACCTCGCGAGGTTTGAATGTCTCTGACCAGGTTTTGGGACAGTTTTTCGGCCGCCGGACCTTTCACCACATATCCGGAATCGACATTTTCTCCCGAACCCAGGTTGGCGTTCATTCCACTCACCAGGACCTCGTCGCCGAGTCGAATCACCTTGCGGTGCATCAAGTCGGTGGGGCTGTTCAAAACTTTCTTCTGCGGGAAAAGCGACACTCCGATGTCGGCGTTAGGAAGAGTGGCCAACTGAATGATGGTGCGAATTTTATCCGGAATCGCATCGAGTGAGAAATACTCTTCGCCTTCCGCGTCGCGGGAGGGAAAGTTGAGACGACCGGCATCCAGGTTGAGGCGAACCTTATTGCCTGCCTGACCGGAGCGAGCGATCTTCTTGATCATCTCAAAGGAGGTTAATTCGTAGAGTTGCACGTCGAGTTCGGTGGGTTTACCCCCTTCGGCTTTCTCGATCGACTCATCGAGCATGGAGTGCATCTTCTTCCAAAGCTTTTCGCGATGGACTTGTTCCACGGAGTTGCCGGTGGTCACCATGGTAGAGCTTCCGCTATCGAGAGCCTTCATCTCCTGGATAACGGCCCTGGTGTCCTCTGTTTCGGGGCCGGTCCAGGTCTTGCCGTTGGCGTAAGCGGAGTAGGCCGCAACCAATCCGGGCACTCCGGAGAGGGTGCCGGCCATCGCCTGAACGGCCGCTCGGGCGTTGGCCTCTCTCAGTTCGGTGGTGAGCTTGTCGTGGTAGAGAAGGACCTCGCCTTCCACTCCCATCTGCTGCTCGATGTCTTTCTTTTCGGCCGAATCGGGGTCGGCTTTGTGAAGCTTCCACCACTTGTTTTCCAGTTTATTGAAGCTCTTTTGAACGCTATCGACGTAGGTGTCGAGAGACTCGAACTGCTCGGAGGAAAGCGGCTCTTTGGTGGTCCATCCGTCCAGAATTCGGGCCGCTCCGACGCGCCCTTTGCGGACCTTGGAATTTTCCAGGGCTGACTTTGCGCCCTCCACGAACTCCCGGTCGACTCGACCAGGGCGAAGAGGGGTAGTTCCTATGGAGAGAGGCTTAGACTTCAAAGTTTAGACAACCTTACACATCCTACTATAAGTCCTTCGCGTAAGAAACTTGTAACAGCCTCTTTCTATTGTGTTAACGTTTCGCCATAGCGAACAGGACGAATCAAGCCTGAAGCAAAATGCCGGTGTATGAAAAAACTTGTACTCATTCTTCTACTCTTGAGCGCGCCCATGTGGGGAGAGACGATTTTCGAACTGGTTGAGCGCAACCGAGTCGAAGAGGTCCAGACCGAACTAGAAGCTCATCCCGAATGGATCGAGAAGAAGCAACACCAGGTGACTCTCCTCCATGTGGCTTGCTTCAACGGCTCCCGCTCGATGACGGAACTCTTGTTGAAACACGGTGCGGATTTGGAAGCTCCCGATATGCTGGGCTCCACCCCGTTGAGCCGTGCCCTTAGCAACGGTCACGGCGAGTTGGCTCTTTTTCTGCTCGACAAAGGTGCCGACATCGACAAGCCTAACAAGAGCGGAGTGACTCCGTTCATGGAAGCTGCCGGCAGCGAAGAGTTCGACATTTTCAAGACGCTGGTGGCTCGGACTTCGGATGTAAACCTTGCCGATAATCGCGGTCGTACGGCCGCCCACCACGCCCTGGAGGCTGATGAATGGGACAACGTATTGATTTTGGTGGGAGCTGGAGCGGATGTTAACCACCAGGATAAGAAGGGTCAATCTCTTTTGCACAAGGCGGTAGCCGCCGGTCGCGCCGGCACGGTCGAGAAGCTCCTGGATGTCGGAGTCGACACCTCCTTGAAAGATGAGCGTGGCCGGACTGCGGCCGCGCTCGCGCAAGAGCGCGGAGACGCCTCGATGTACCGGCTTGTCACGACAGAGCGACCCGTCAACAAGAACGAAGGTCGTGGCAAAGGTGTGACAGAAGTGGACTGAAGTTTGCCTGTTTGTGCCGTTTGATTGGCCGGAAACCTCGATGCGTCGGGGTTTTTGTCTGTCTTGGGCAACCCTGAGAAGCGGTTTACCCGCCTGTAACTCAATGTCGACTCAGCCATGACAAGATCGAGCTATGCTCGTCGGTCGATCTCAGAAAGTCCAGCCTATCCGCCAACGCCAGGTTTTCACCCTGGACGAGGAGCCGCCGAACCTTCGCGGCCTTCTTTTTATGCAGAAGCAGGATGCTTCGGTAGAAGTTCTTCGCTACTCCGGCGAGTCCGACCCTGATACTCCCCCGGACATTCCTGAAGAAGCGGTGACAAAGCTTGGAATCTATATCAGCGTAGACGGCATCGGTCAGGACTGGGACAAGCATAGAGCCCAGATTCGAGACTGGTTTCACGGGGGAGAAGACTACGGGGTGAGCCTCCCCGGCCCGGTGGTGGGCATCCACGAGGGTGAGGGCAAGAACACTCTCCACGACGGGGTTCGGATCTTGAAGAATACAATGTATCTCAAGGCGCTGCAAAGCGGTCGTTGTTCGAGCCGAAGCGTTCGAGAAAAGGCTTACAAAAACGATCCTTCGGTCAAGACTATTTACGACCAGCTCCAGCAAAGTCTGAGAGTCGGGCGCCAGGTAACCTTCATGGCGCATAGCGGTGGAGCTTCTCAAGTGGCCCTGGCTCTGGCGCTTGCTGTGGAAGACGGGGGAGCAGAAGCGCAGGCCGCCGTGGCCGACAAGGTCCGGTTCTTGGGAACGGCGCCGGCCGGGCATCGCAAAGACCTGGAGTGGTCCGGAGTGAAGCCGGAGAATATCATGATCACCGGAAGCAAGAGAGACCCCGTTTTTCGATTCTTTCGCAATCATCTCGACCACGCGCGTCCTCTGACCTTCTTGAAGTTTCTCTTTGACGGAGCGGGAGCGGCGGCCAGGTTCCTTCTGGAGCCGGGACCGTATCACCAGGGGGAGTACATCTTCGGTCTCCACAGGACCGAGGAGGGACACAATATTAAGAAATTTCTCGACGGCGGAGCGGGAAAGGACTTTCCTTTGCCATAGACCTTGGAATCCTAGTGACCGGCTCGTGAGACGTACCGAGGCCAGGGAGAGGTACTGAGAAGCCCCTGGCACCGAATATCGGAAGGCCAGAACGGCTTAAGTTCGAAGTCTCGGGAATGGGGAAGATGTATCGTGAAGGCGAGAGTGAACGAGCACCTTGGCTGTCTGTTGCGCAGATAGGCGAGTTCGACTCTCGACAGATTGCGGAAATGCTTTTCGCCCTCTTTCAAGCGCATTCCGATGCTCTCTTTCTAAAGGATTGCGAGGGCAAGTATCTCCTTTTCAACCAGGCCGCGGCTGAGCTGGTGGACAAACCCGTGGAAGAGGTACTGGGCAGGACGGACGGTGCGATTTTTGACAAAGAGAGCGCAGCGGTTGTGCAAAATAGAGACCGACTCGTGCTGGAAACGGGTTTGGCAACAACCGAGGAAGAAGTCCTAACGGCCGCCGGTGTGACCAGAACCTACGAGGCTACCAAAGCCCCCTTCTTCGACCGTACGGGAAAACTCGCCGGTGTCATTGGCATCTCACGTGATGTCACGGCCAGAAAGGAAGCCGAAGAGGCTCTGGCTCGTAGCGAACATCTCTTGCGTCTTGTTTTGCAAACGCTCCCGGTCGCTGTTCAGGTCATGGACCTCGAAGGCAATATCGTTCTGCACAATCCGGCTTGCACCCGTATCTGGGGGAAGGTTATCCAGGACGGGACGGAGCGCTACTCCTCGGCAGAAGCCTACTGGCACGACACCCCCGATCCGGTCCAGCCTCGCGAATGGGCGAGTTGGACGGCTCGCACCGAGGGAAAGCCGGTCATGGAGCAACTCGTAGACATCAAGAACTTCGACGGGAAGACAAAAACCATTCTCAATTCGGCGGTACCTATCGAAGACAAGGGAAACGTGATCGGCGCGGTTGTCATCAACGAGGATATTACCGAACGACGGCGGTTGGAAAAAAGGATGGGCCAATCACAAAAGATGGAAGCCGTGGGCCTGCTGGCCGGCGGAGTGGCCCACGACTTCAACAATATCCTCACGGTGATCTCCGGTTGCGCGGAGCTACTCTTGCAAGATATCGACCCTGACCATCGAGAATTGGTGCGAGAGATATTGACTTCGGCAGAGCTAGGCAGCGGCTTGACCAAGCAGTTGCTCAGCTTTTCTCGCCAGTCCGTGCTGAGACCGCAGACCGTCGATCTGAACGAGACGATTCTGGCATCCCAGAAGATGCTGCGCCGGCTGATCGAGGAAAATATTATTCTTTCGCTAGATCTGGAACCACGGGTGGGGGTTGTCAAGGTCGATCCCACGGAGTTCGACCAGATGTTGCTAAACCTGGTGGTCAACGCTCGAGACGCCATGCCCGAAGGGGGAGAGATCATTATCTCCACGAGTCGGCGGCGTGCTCCCGAAGGTTTTGTCTCGATATCGATCAAGGACACGGGCGAGGGGGTTCCGCTGGAGATTCGAGATCAGATTTTCGACCCATTCTTTACCACAAAGGAAACCGGGCAGGGCACGGGTCTCGGCCTTGCCACGGTCTATGGGATTGTTCAGCAGAGCGGCGGCACCTTGGAAGTGGAGAGTTCACCCGGTGAGGGAGCAACCTTTACCGTCTTTCTACCGTGCGCCGATATGTCCGGCTTGGAGCAGTCGACCTCGATTTCCGGCGAGAGCGGCTACTGCGGCCACGAGACCGTTCTCCTGGTGGAAGATCAGGTCACGGTTCGCCGGCTCTTGACGCGAGCTTTGGAAAGAGCCGGCTATCAAGTCGTGCAGGCCGCCAATGGGCTGGAAGCTTTGAAGTTATGGAGTTCTTCCGACCAGATCAAACTGGTGGTCACGGACGTGGTGATGCCCGAGATGGGTGGTTTCAGTTTGGTCCAGAAGCTACGAGAGAATCAGCCTGACGTTAAGGTGATATTCTTGAGCGGCTACGCCAGCGAGGCGTCTCTGTTAGAAGAGTTTGATTCCCCACGTGTGAAGTATATGCAAAAGCCGGTTTCGTTGGTCGATTTCCTTAAGGAGGTTCGTCACTCCCTGGACCAATCGGATTAGACTCATCTCGGCTTTTGCTAGTGCACCCCTTCGGGTTTGGTGATGGTTTTTTCCAGGTCATCCGCGGTTTCGAAGAGCTTGTCCGGCCCGGCGCTCACCACTCGAACTTCGTCGGGGTTGTTTTCGAATCGGTACGGTGTATTCCAGAGGTCGATGTCGGTCAACGGTTTTCCGTTGGAATTGAAGCTGCTGGAAATGAAGAGGTTCCAGTCTTTGGGCACCCTCTGGCTGGCTAGCATCTCTTCTTGTAAACGCCGGCTCAGGGCGCTCAGGAAGAGTTCGGTCTGAAAGCGACGAGAGGCGTTGTCGAGTTGCCTCTCCCATTCTGATTTATTGTGGAAAATCGAGGACCCGAGCTTGAGACCGCCCGCTACCAGTAGGACCGTGGTGAGATACATGGGG